>Ga0182027_10004732_pt1 | contig 20972 bp, 14 predicted proteins | sample 712E1DmetaG_FD_121300 | JGI IMG/M metagenome (GOLD analysis project Ga0182027, IMG submission 121300) | Permafrost microbial communities from Stordalen Mire, Sweden - 712E1D metaG (Illumina Assembly) | ecosystem: Environmental > Terrestrial > Soil > Wetlands > Permafrost | place: Sweden...
ATGTAGTTGGGCCCCAGACGGATCTCGCCCGGATCCATGAGAAACACGAGAGCGACCTGCTTGCGCCAACAGAAGAGCTTGTTTTCCGACAGCGAAGCGTTCACCGTGTAGAGGTAGCCGGGTTGGACGTTCCAGTCCGAGTTGAAGCGCAGGCTCCACAGGTCGCGCGTGACCATCAGGAGATCTACAGCCCCGGGCACCGCGGTCTGGACCGGCACGATGGCCACCACGCCCGACAAGCCCGTGTCGTCCTGGTCGTAGGTGCTCTGGTTGCGCAGGTTGCGAACCGTCTCGTCGACCAAGGCCTGGTCGTAGGGCGTACCCGGTGCGATCAGCGACTCTCGCCGAATGTGGTGTTCACGGGTGGTGCGATGGAAGTGGTTGAACCATTGGAGCAGCCGCCCGTCGCTAGGCTGGAACACGTCCAGATTCACCACGCGGATGGCGCCGACGAGCTTGCCCGAGGGTGCCGGATCGATCACGAACCCGCGCGCCGCCAACGCCACATCGACCGCGTCGCGTTCGAGCGTGCCCAAGTCCGCATAGCCCGCCGCTCGTGCGACGGTGGGCACCAGCAACAAGGCGAACAGCCAGGCACACAGCGCACGCATCGTCGGTCATTCTATCCTCCGCCGCGTCGCCACGAGGCGATTTTCCCTCGACGACCTGTCGGCGAGCATGGCTCGTTGTACTCTTGATGCAAAGATGCCGGCCGAAACGAACGATAAGAACGATCCCAGCGCCGCGTACGCCCGTTGCCTGGTCGAAGAGCGTGGGCACCTGGCTCGCCTGCGGCGCTGGCTGCGCCTGCTTATCTGGCTTCGCATCGCCGACCTCGTGCTTTGCGTGGTCCTGGCCGGCGAGGCTTGCTCGCACGGCGGTCACTTGGGGCTTGCTGCCGCGGCCAGCGCCCTGGCATTCGTGGGCCTTTCCATCGCGATTGCCGTGGCGGAACAGCGGGGAAAACGCCACGAGGCAGTGGTGCGCTACTGCGAAGAAGGTCAGGCGCGCGTGCAGGGACGTCGCATCCAAGGCGCACCCGATGGGCAGCGCTTCGCCGATGCGGCCCATCCCTACGCGGCCGACCTGGACATCTTTGGGCCTGCTTCGGTCTTCGCGCTTCTCTGCACCGCCAGGACCGGGACCGGGCAGGCGACGTTGGCAGGTTGGCTGACCCACGCGGCGCCGGTCGATGACATCGCCCAACGCCAGCGTGCCGTGGCCGAGCTGCGCGCCCGCCTTCCCTTACGTCGGGACTTGTGGCTTGCGGGCGGCACCGTGCACGAACACGTACGCGAGGAAGCGCTCGAACAATGGCTGTCGGGCCCGGTCACCCGGATTTCGCCGGCGCAGCGGATCGCGACCGGCCTGGTCGGCGCGCTCGGCATTTTCGTGTTCTATGCCTTCGCCAACCCGGCGGCGATCTCCGGCGCGCTGGCCGTTGTGCTTGTTCAGCGCCTGCTGGCGCGAAAATACCGCCCGCTAACCCAAGCGGTGGAGGCGAAGGCATTCCAACGTGCCGACGAGTTGCGTGTGATTGCCCGCTTGGCCGAGCGCCTGCGCCGCGAGCAGTTTTTCGACCCATACCTGCTTGCCCTGATGGCCGGCATCGCCGACGAGGGCAAACCGGCCAGCCGCCACATTTTTCACCTGGTGCGCCTGGTGGCTTGGCTGGAATCGCGGCGCAATCCCATGTTCGGCCTGTTCGCCGGGCTGTTGCTGTTGCCCGAGCAATTGTGTTTCGCCATCGAAGCCTGGCGCGCCCGGCACGCCACCGCAGCCATGCGCTGGCTTGCGACGATTGGCGAAATGGAAGCCCTTTGTTCCCTCGCCACCTTCGCCTTCGAGCATCCGAGCTACCCATTTCCGCACGTTTTGCAGCAGGCCGAATCACCTTCCTTGCAGGCAGTCGCTTTGGGGCATCCTCTCATTCCGGCCGATGCGCGTGTGACCAACGACGTGCGCCTCGACGCCAGCTGCCACCTGCTGGTGGTCACGGGGTCGAACATGTCGGGCAAGAGCACCCTGTTGCGCACGGTGGGCGTGAACGCGGTGCTGGCCCTGGCCGGCGCGCCGGTGTGCGCGGCCAGCATGACCCTCACCCCGCTTCGCATCGGCGCCTCCTTGCGCGCGCAAGATTCCCTGGAAGCTGGCGTATCGCGTTTTTTCGCCGAGATCAAACGCCTGCACGCGATCCTGTCGATGGCTGCGCAAACCAAGCCGCCGGTGCTTTTTTTGCTCGACGAAATCCTCAACGGAACCAATTCGCAAGATCGCCGCGAAGGAGCCGAGGCGGTGATTCGCCTGCTGCTCGAACGCGGCGCCATCGGCCTTTTGACCACGCACGACCTGGCCCTGAGCACACTGGCCGACACGCAAAGCAGTCCGGGCGCCAACGTGCACTTCCAGGATACCCTGGAGGGCGACCGCCTGCTCTTCGACTACAGCCTCCGTCCCGGCGTCGTCACGCGAAGGAACGCCCTGGATCTCATGCGCCTCATCGGCATCGACGTGAAGGGTAACGTCAACCCACCGGGCGAAAGCGGGTAGGGAGATCGCGCCACGCCGTGATCATTCGCCACGGTCCTTAGTTAGGACGTTGTTGAGCGCGGTCCTCGGCGCGCGTCCAAATGGTGAACCACGCTTCCTTGACGACCCCGGCCGCGCGCGCAACTTGCTTGTTGTCGAGCCCGGGCAGGCGCTCTTGCAGCGCCGTGAGCAGGCGGGACGCGACGGCAAGCCGATTGGGCACCACACAGACTTTGCCATCGGTGCCGTCGAGCACGAAGAACATGTCCTCGGCCGCTGGGCCGGCGCTGGTGGTTCGGATGCGGACAGTCGCGAGATCCTTCCAAGCCACCCCTTCGCGACGCTCGCCCGCGCTGCGCGTGACGCCCCAGGCGTCGATGGTCAGCGTTCCATCGAGCCGGTCGCGCCGTCGCGCCTCCGCCCGCGCCGTCACGGCCCTTAGCCACGGCACCAGCGTGCACCCGACGGCAAGGGCAATGGCCAGCACGGCCGTCTTCCAGCCCTGGCCCGTGCGAACGGCGCCAACCGTCGTCGCGACGGCGACCATCGCCGTCATGGCCCAGACGAGCGCGCCCAAGCTCAAATGTTGCGCGATCCACGTTCTCGTCACTCTCCACGACATCGTTGTCGGCCCTCCGATTTTGGCGGCCGGATGTCAGCACATCCGAACGGTCGAGTCCAGAGCCGAGAACCCTGACGAATAGCTTGGCGGCCGTGTCGGCGCCGGTTCGGGCAGTCACATCATTGGGCGGCCGGGATGAAGAGGATCTTCAGGTCTTGCGTGGGCACGAAGTTCTGTCGTACGACCTCAAACGTCACGGCCGACACTCGCCGCGTATCGGGCAGGCAAACGGAGACCTTGTCCTTCGGGGAATCTTTGGCAATCGTCAGCTTGAACGACTTGATCGGCCCCTTCCAATTTGCGCCCGTCGTCAGGATGTAGTGAACCGTCCGGACATATAGCTCGTGGCTCGTGAGACTGCGTAGGAGTTTGGGCCCGACGCAGTAGGTTTCGCTCATCTTGCGCTCGAAATCGGAACCGGTCTCAGTGAAGAATTCGCCCGCGATAGGGATGTATTCGTGAGAGATCCTCGTGGGTCGGTCTTTCGAAAATATCTGCTCCCAGTGATGCGTGAACCACTGCTTTCCGACCCCGCTCTTCATTTCGGTCTTCTGATCCGTCTTGAAGGCTATCGGTTTGCCGTCGACCACCACCTTGAACATCATCGGATTAGTGCCCGCGCGGACTTGAATATCGCCTTCGCATTCGGATGCATTGTCCTCGTCGCAGACCGGCAGGCCGGGTACTGGAAAGGCGACCTCCGTCTTCACATCCGCTGGTCCGAAATTCTTGAATACGTAGGACACGCGCACGATCTTGCGGCTAATCCACAGCTCCTCGGATTCCATGGACACGTCCTTCGAGGTTGTGAACGAGATACCACCGGCTTCGAGAAGCGCTGACGAGTCATTTGCATACGCCCCCGACCGGAATGCAGCAATTGCAAGAACAGCCGGCAAGAGGGTCCGTTCCATGCTCATCATGTGTTGGGTTTGGATACTAGCCCATTGCTATCCACACAGTCTTGCTCGCGGCATCCATGAGCCCGATTGCCGCGGATCAGGGCCGAGATCGGCCGGGTTGCGCCGGCTCCTAAAGAGCGGCCACCACGGCTTGGCCGGCTTCCACGGTGGTGGCGGGCTTGCTGCCGGCGGGGGCGATGTCGGCGGGCAGGACGCCGCGATCGACCACCGTGTAGACCGCCTTCTCGATGGCGATGGCTTCGGCTTCCAAGCCGAGCGAATGGCGTAGCAGCATGGCGGCGCTGAGGATGGTGGCGTAGGGGTTGGCGATGCCCTTGCCGGCGATGTCGGGCGCGCTGCCGTGGATGGGCTCGTAAAGCCCGCGCTTGCCGTCGCCGAGCGATGCCGAGGGCAGAAGGCCCATCGATCCGGCCAGCACGGAGGCTTCGTCGGTAAGAATGTCGCCAAACATGTTCTCGGTCACGATGACGTCGAACGAGGCCGGCTTGCGCACGAGGTACATGGCGCAGGCGTCGACCAAGATGTGTTCGAGGGTGATGTCGGGGAATTCCTTGCGGACAACTTCCTCGGTCACGCGGCGCCACAGGCGCGAGGTTTCGAGCACGTTGGCTTTGTCGACCGAGGTCAGCTTCTTGCGCCGGCCGCGCGCGAACTCGGCCGCGCGGCGAACCACGCGCCGGACTTCGTCGGCGGTGTAGAGGCAGAGGTCGCTGGCCCAGTCGGCGGACTTTTTTTTCTCGCCGAAGTAGATGCCGCCGGTCAGCTCGCGCACCACGAGCAGGTCCACGCCCTTGATGACCTCGGGCCGCAAGGTCGACGCGTCCACCAGCTTGGGGTGAATGGTGACCGGGCGCAGATTGGCGTAGAGGCCAAGCTCGCGCCGGATGGCGAGCAAGCCCTGTTCGGGCCGTACCGCCGCGTTGGGATCGTCCCACTTGGGGCCGCCCACCGCGCCCAGCAACACGGCGTCGCACGATTTGCACAGGGCGGTGGTCTCCGCGGGCAGGGCCGTGCCTGTCTTGTCGATGGCGCAGCCGCCGATGAGCCCGTCGCGAAATTCAATCTGATGGCCGAATTTGGCGGCAATCGCCTGCAGCACGCGCACGCCTTGGGCGGTAACCTCGGGGCCAATGCCATCGCCGGCCAGAACTGCAATCGTGGATTTCATGGCCAGTGTCTTTACCACGCCCGCTGCTAGCCGCGAAACGCTTGCGCGACCGGGTAGCGGCGGCCGGTGCCGAAAGCCTTGCCGGTGATCTTCAGACCGGGCGGTAGCTGGCGACGTTTGTACTCGGACAGACGCACCAGGCGCAGGACCTTGTCGACCACGGCGCGCTCGAAGCCCGCCTTGACCAGCGCCTCGGTGTCGAGGCCCTCTTCCACGTGGGCGGCCAGGATGGCGTCGAGCACGTCGTAGGGAGGCAGGCTGTCCTGGTCGACCTGATTGGGGCGCAGCTCGGCTGACGGCGGCTTGCTCAGCGTCGATTCGGGGATGGCTGGCCCGTCGGCGTTGATCTCGCGCGCGATCTTGTACACCCAAGTTTTGGGCACATCCGAGATCACGGCCAAGCCGCCGTTGGTGTCGCCGTAGAGGGTGCAGTAGCCGGTGGCGATCTCGCTTTTGTTGCCGGTGGAAAGCAGGAGCTTGCCGAGCTTGTTGGACAAAGCCATGAGCAGACCGCCGCGGATGCGCGCTTGCAGATTTTCCTCGGTCACGTCGGGCGCGCGCCCGGCGAAGGCTGGCGCCAGCGATTCCAAATACGCGGCGAACATGGGCTCGATGGCGATTTCGCGAAACTCGATGCCGAGGTTTTTCGCCAGCCGGGCGGCGTCCTGGCGCGAATGATCCGACGAATAGCGCGACGGCATGGCCACGCCGAGGACATTCGACGGACCGAGTGCACGGCTGGCGATGCACGCGACGACGGCAGAATCGATGCCGCCGGAAAGTCCGATGAGCGCGCCCGCGAAGCTGCAGCGGCGGGCGTAGTCGCGCGTGCCCAGCACCAACGCATCGAGCGCCGAGCGCGCGTCGGATTCGACGACCGGTCGCATGTCGCCGGTGCCGGTGTCGACATCGACCACGACGAGATCGGTGGCATGTTCCGCCGCGCGCGCGATGACTTCGCCTTTCGCATTGGTCGCCAGGCTCGACCCGTCGAAGATCAGATCGTCCTGACCGCCCACCTGGTTCACGAACACCAGAGGGCGTTGCCAGTGGCGCGCCACGGACGCCAGCATACGCGGGCGCAGGTGGCGTTTCTCGACGGTGTAGGGCGAGGCCGCGATGTTGATCAGCAGATCCGCGCCAGCGGCCACCAGCTTTTCGATGGGATCCTCGCGGTAGAGGCGGTGGGGCCAGAAATCGCCGTCGTTCCAGATGTCCTCGCAGATGGAAATACCGAGGTTGCGCCCGCGGAAGGGCACCGGCGCGACGGTGGTGGCGGGTTCGAAGTAGCGCCACTCATCGAAGACGTCATAGGTGGGCAAGAGCGACTTGCGCCGGACCGCGACGATCGTGCCGTCGGCGATGAGGGCAGCCGAGTTGGCGACGCGACGGCCGGCCGTGTTCTCGGGCAACACCTCGGGAAAACCCACCAGCACCGCTGTCGTGCCCTGCACGCTGCTTACCAGGCTGGCAAGGGCGCGCGAGCTGGTGGCGAGAAAGGCGTCGCGTTCGAGCAGATCGCGCGGAGGATAGCCGCACAGAGCGAGCTCGGGCAAGACCAGCAAGTCGGCGCCAGCGGCCTGCGCATCCGCGAGAGCCTGGCGGATGAGACGAAGATTTCCCTCGAAGTCGCCCAGGGTGGGGTTGAGTTGGCCGAGCGCGATTTTCACGTTAAGGACTTTACCTCGACCGATAGCCAATGGCTTCCAAAGCCGCATCGTTCAGGGCTGGCCGCAGTGCCCGAAAACGCGGATCGTCGCGCACCTCGGGATGGATGCGGTTGCACAGGACGACGACGCAGGTTTCCTGCTCGGGATCGATCCACAGTGAACAGCCGGTAAACGACAGGTGGCCGACGGCGCGGCGGGAAAGTAACGAGCCAGCGAGCGATCCCTTCGCAGCCGGCCCGTCCCAGCCGAGGCGCCAGGTGGAGCCCGGAATGCCCGCCGGCTGCCAGAACAGGCGCAGGACGTCGGGCGGCACCAGCAGCGGCCCGCCGGCAATACCGGTGCCGCGATAGGCGGCGAGCAGCGCGAAAGACAGGTGCAAAAGATCGCTTGCGTTGGCAAACAATCCCGCGTGCCCCGCGACCCCGCCCATGGCATAGGCATTGAGGTCATGGACCTCGCCCAACACCAACCTTCCGCGCACTGGACAGCGCTCTGTCGGGGCGACGTCGTGGCGACCGCGGAAGCTGGCTTGCGCGCCGCCAGCGAGGAGATCCACGAAACCAGTGCTCGACAGCTGCAACGGCTTGAAGAGCAGCCGGTCTGCCAACACATCGAGGCGCGCGCCCATGCTTTTTTCCAGCAGCTCGCCGAGCAGGATGAAACCCAGATCCGAGTAGATCGATCGGCTCCCGGGGGCATAGACCGCGGGCTCCATCGCCGCTCCTCGTACGATCGCCGCGCGACCGTCAGGGCGAGGTTCCACCCCGTGCGCCATTGCCTCGTAGAGCTTGCGATGCGCGGGAAATCCGGCGGCATGGGCCAGGGTTCGCCGCAAAGTCACCTCGGGCCAGTCGGCCAGGATTTCGAGATGATCGCCGAGAGGCCGATCCAGATGCAACAGCCCGTCGCCCACGCCGCGCATGACCAGCAAGCTCGTAACCAACGCCTTGGTCAGCGATGCCAGGTCGTAGACGGTGTCAGCGATTGCTTCTTGGGCCTCGGGCTCGACCTGGCGATAGCCGAATGCAGTAAGAAAACGCACCTGACCCGCCTGGCCTACCGCAACAACCAGCCCCGGAATGACGCCCTCTTGGATCGCCGCTAGTGCCACGCGGCTGAGGCTATTGAATTCAGAAGCCATCCGACGCAAGTTAGCAGTTTTCAAATTGCCCATGAGAGCCATTCAGATCCCCCGAGAAATCCACCCATGAGCGGTTCAACGCCAGCCAAGGGATCGTCTGGGTTCGCGTCGCCGCGCATGCGCATCGGGCACTACGAGCTTTTCGATCGTTTCGCCGTGGGGGCGATGGCCGAGCTCTACCTTGGGCGGGCCCGCGGCGAGGAGGGCTTTGAAAAACCGGTGGCGATCAAGCGCATCCTGCCTCGCTTGGCCGAGGACGCGCGTTTCGCCCAGATGCTGCAAACCGAGGCGCGCATTCACGCTTCGCTTTCGCACAAAAACATCGTCCAGATTCACGACCTCGGCATTTCTTCCGAGGGCGAGTACTTCATTGTCCTCGAATATGTAGACGGGCGGGATTTGGGCGCGCTGCTCGAAAGCGTGGCCAAGAACCCAAAGCCGACCGCCAACAAACGACTCGACGATGCGATCGGCCTCTACATTATGAGCGAGCTCGCCGAGGGCGTGCATTTCGCGCACGAGCTCCGCGGCAGCGACGGCAAGCCCTGGGGGCTCGTTCATCGCGACATTTCGCCGTCCAACGTGCTTCTGTCTTACGCTGGCGAGGTAAAGCTGTCTGACTTTGGCGTCGCCAAGCGCAACACCGACCATTCGGTCGTCACGTCGCTCAAGGGCGAGCTTGGCTACATCTCGCCCGAGCAGGCCCGCGGCGCAACGACGGACAGGCGCAGCGACATTTTCTCCCTCGGCGCCATCGCCTTCGAGCTTTTCACCGGAAGCCCGCTGCGCCACCTGACCAACAGCCCGGACGATTATTTGAAGGCGGCGTCGGGCATCGTGGCCTCGCCCGCGCGCTACCGGCCGGACATTCCGCCGGCCATCGAACGGGTGCTTGCGGGCGCGCTGGCGCCGGATCCGCGCGATCGCTTCGCCGACGCACGCCTGTTTGTCGATGCCTGCCGCGAAGCCCTTGCCGTCGTCCCGCGGCCCAGCCGTGGCGAGTCGGGCGAGCTTAGAGAATTGCTCTCCACGCTGCTTCCACCGGGCGCAAAGGCTCCGCACAAGGTGCCGTCAAAGGTCATCAGTCTGATGCCCAGCATGTGGGAGGACGTGACGGTTCCCGACGGGATCCCGCTGCCTCTTCTCGGTGCGCGCCCCGCGGTCGGGCCTGTGGTGCATTCGACGCAACCGCCACCGGTGCCGTTGAATTTGGCCGGCCAGCCCACGCCGGGCTTGGCGCCATCGGCACCGCGTACGCCTGCTGGCCAGAACGGGCTGCCGCCGCGACCGCTCACCCGAGAATTCGCCCGGCCGATAGCTGCTTCGACAACTGCTTCGATGACCGCCCGGACGGCGGCGATGGGCAAGCGGCGCTCGCTACGGGCCGTGCGAAAACACCACAACGGAGCATGGGCCGGGCTCATCGTCGTCGCGCTGCTGGCGAGTGCGCTGACGTCGATCCATTTCTACGTGATGCCTCTGCCCGTGGCGGCGGTCTATTTTCGCCCGGCATTCGTCATCGTCACGTCGGAGCCGCGCAACGCCGACGTCTACCTCGACGGGAAAAAGGCGCCGGGCGCGACCCCGGCAGTGGTGGAAGTTCGGCGCGACCATCAGGAACATGTGGTCGAGCTTCGCAAGGACGGCTTCGGTCCCGCGAGCCAGACGCTGCGCTACGACCGGCAGGTCGATCTTAAGGTTTCCATTCCGCTCGTGCCTGCGCGAGACACCCAGCCGCCAAAGCAGTAGAAGAAGCGGGCATGTTTGACCAGCTTCCGCCCGCGAGGCCGCTCGCGCCCCCAGCCGAGCCCTTGGACGGCGACAAAATCCTCGAGCGATTTCTCGACTACGTGGCCGGACAGGGACTTGCCCTGTATCCAGCGCAGGAAGAAGCGCTGTTCGAGATTCTGGCTGGCAAGCACGTGGTGTTGGCCACACCGACCGGATCGGGCAAGTCGTTGGTGGCCACGGCCTTCTTGTTCAAGGCCTTGTGCGAAGGCAGGACCGGCTTCTACAGCTGTCCGGTCAAGGCCCTGGTCAACGAGAAATTCTTCGACCTGTGCAACTGCTTTGGCCCGGAGCACGTCGGGCTCGTCACCGGCGACGCCTCGGTCAACAGCGACGCGCCCATCTTGGTCGGCACGGCCGAGATCCTTTCCAACATGGCCCTGCGCCGTTCGCGCGTGCCCGCGGATTTCGTTGTGATGGACGAGTTCCACTACTACGGCGACCGCGAGCGCGGCATCGCCTGGCAAATTCCCCTGTGCATTCTCAAGCAAGCCACCTTCTTGCTCATGTCCGCGACCTTGGGCGACACCACGCCCATCGAACGCCGTCTGGCCGAATTCACCGGTCGCGAAGTCGCCAGCGTGCGCGGCGCCATTCGGCCCGTGCCGCTGGAATTCGAGTATCGCGAGATCCCGCTCCACGAAACCATCGCCGAGCTCATCAAGCTGAATCGCGCGCCCGTCTATTTGGTGAACTTCACGCAGCGGACGGCGGCCGAAGAAGTACAGAACCTGATGTCGGTCGAGGTCATCGGCAAACCCGACAAGGAAGCCATCAAGGTGGCGCTCACGGGCGAGCGTTTCGACAGCCCCTACGGCAAGGAACTACAGCGCTTTTTGCGCCACGGGATCGGCCTGCACCACGCGGGCCTGCTGCCGCGCTACCGGCGCATCGTCGAGCGGCTGAGCCAGCAAGGATTGCTCAAGGTCATCAGCGGCACCGACACCCTCGGCGTGGGCGTGAACATTCCCATTCGCACCGTGCTTTTTACCCAGCTCTGCAAGTACGACGGCCAGAAGGACGGCATTCTCGGCGTGCGCGAATTCAAGCAAATCGCGGGGCGCGCGGGGCGCAAGGGCTTCGACGATCGGGGCTGGGTGGTGGCGCAGGCGCCAGCGCACACCATCGAGAATTTGCGCCTCAAGGCCAAGGCGGCGGGCGGCAAGAAGGTGCACATGCAGAAGCCGCCGCAAAAAGGCTACGTGCATTTCGACCGCGGCACCTTCGATCGCCTGGTGAACGGCACACCCGAAGCCCTGGAATCGCGCTTCGCGGTCAACCACGGCCTCTTGCTCAGCCTCCTGCAGGGTGAAAGCGGCGACGCCAATCGCGGCGGCGGCTATCGCAAATTGCTCGAGCTCATCGCCGCCTGCCACGACAGCGACGTGCTCAAGCGGCGCCACCGGCGCACCGCCGCGGCCTGTTTCCGCGTTTTGCGCAAGGCCGGTTTGGTGGACGTCGTCTTGGATGAAAGCGCGCGAGCTCCGCATCCCGTGCCCAGCCCTGCTCTCCAAGACGATTTTTCGCTCCATCACACCCTTTCGCTCTACCTCGTCGACACGCTTGCGCTGCTCGACCCCGCGTCCGAAAGCTACGCGCTCGACGTGCTTTCGCTGGTCGAGGCCATTTTGGAAAATCCGCGGCCCGTGCTGTTCGCCCAGCTCGACAAGCTGAAGGGCGAAACCATCGAAGCCCTCAAGGCGCAGGGCATGGAATACGAGCAGCGCATGGAAGAGCTGGAAAAGCTCGAATGGCCCAAGCCCAATCGTGACTTCATCTACGACACCTTCAACGCCTTCGCCCTACGCCACCCGTGGGTTGGCGAAGAAAACATAGCGCCCAAGTCGGTGGCGCGCGAAATCCTCGAACGCTTTTGCAGCTTCCACGACTACGTTCGCGACATGGGTTTGCAGCGTTTCGAGGGTGTGTTGCTGCGCTACCTGTCCGAGGCGTACCGAGCCCTCAACCAGTCGGTGCCCACGCGCTTTCGCAGCGAGGCCGTCGAGAATTTGGCGGCAGCGCTGGGCGGCGTCGTGCGTACGGTAGACTCGAGCTTGCTTGAGGAATGGGAGGAAATGCGCGCGCCCACAGTGGTCGTCGGCGCGGATCCGGCAGCGGCGTTTGCCAAGAAGCCGCGCAGCCCGGACGCGGATCCGCGTGCCTTCACCGCTCGCATTCGCGCCGAGCTGCATCGCCTGCTCGGCGCCCTGGCCCGCCGGGATTTCCAGGAAGCGCAGGCGGCGTTGCACGACGGCGAGAGCGCGGCCTGGACCGCCGACCGACTGGCGGCCGAGCTCGCGCCCTACTTCGACGAATACAAGGAAATCGTCGTGACGCCGCTGGCGCGCAGCCCGCGCAATACCACGCTCGCGCTAGTTGCTCCGCACGTTTGGGAGGCGCAGCAGAAGATCGTCGATCCCGCAGGCGACGAGGATTTTGCCATCCACGTCCGCATCGACGTCACGCTGCCGCTGGCGCCGGGTCAGGAAAACGCGCCGCTCATTGAGCTGGTGCGCGTCGGGCGGTAAGTAGCGCGTACGCGTGTTCAGTCCAGGCGTGGGCGTCCTTCACAAAGGCTAGCTGGAGATGCCGAATTCCCCCAGTTTCTGTCGCAGCGCCTGGGTGCGCTTGAGCTCGGCATTGAGGAGATCGTTGGTGTGAATCAGACGTCCCTCCAGCTCGTGCATTTCCGAAAGCGTTCGCTGGCCGTGCACGCGCGCGGCGACCTGGCGCAAAAACAGCAGCATCCAAACGAGAAGCGCCAGGATGATGATGGCGATGCCGGCGATGACCGGCAGGGCCAAGCGCACCGAAACCGTGACTCGCTCGGTCTCCTCGCGCAGCCGATCGTTGGTCCTTTGCAGAAGCACCTCACGCTCGCGCGCCTCGGTCAACCGAGACTCGATCCCGGCGCGATCCTTCTGTGCGGTCTTCAGGCTGCCGAGCAAATCGGCATTTTCGGTGATGCGCCGGCTGTTCTCTTCCTCAACCTTCATCCGCTTGTCGACCTCTTTCGCCAGCTCGTCCTCGAGAACCTTGATCTTCTCCGCGGGAGGCAGAATTCTGGCCACGATACTGCCATTCGCCTGCGCGGGGCTCTCCGCGTTCTGCGCACGGGCAGCGCCGCCAAGTCCCAGCACAACCGCCACGGTAAAAGCCACGCTCGATGCGGAATGCCACCCGCGGCGCTGGCCGACAAGCGCGCGGCGATTGTTGATCTTACGCTGCATGACCCAAACCCTTCTTTCCCGTGGCCGAGACATCAATCGCCGAAAGCAATGCTACGAACGCCAGCGCTGAGCGTGATCTCTTTGTCGTGAACCTTCCCGGTTGCGGGAACCAGCACGCCGATAGTGTGGACGCCGGGTTCGACGCGCATCTTGGAATACGGACACAAGATTCCAGTTTCGCGACCGTCGACCACGATGGGTAGCTTTCCTGCGGTCTTGCACTCGGCGCGGAAGCGCGCCTCCCCGGTCATGGGTGGCTCCACTGGCTTGAGCGTCTCCTCGACCTTCGCGCCGTCGTTGACGTCGACACTGGACGCGGCCGAAAGATAGCCCGCGTGCACCAGCACGACGCGGGCATGGCCAGCCTTGAGCTTGAGCACCACCGGCGTGGTACCTCGCTCCTCGCCATCGATCCACACCACGGCGCCGTCGGGTTTGCTGGCGATGGGAAGGCTCACGATGGCACCCGAGCCAGGCTTGCCTGCGACCTTGGCCGCAAGCGAAGGAGGAGATGGCGCTACCGCCGGGACATCGGCTGTCGTCTTGGCGGGAGCGGGCGCGGCGGCCACGGGCGCAGCGTGAGGTTTTTCCTGGGGCAAGCTAGCTTCCTTGGCGATTGCCGCGGGCGCGGATTGCGCGGCCGCGACCGCGGCTGAGCTCGCCTTTGGCAACCGGCGCGACGGTTGTTTGAGCGCAGGTGGCGCACCTTTTTTTTCAAAAATGGTTCCCCAGCCGCCAAGCGACGTGGTCACGCCAACCACTACCCCACCAATCCCTAAGACCACGGCGGCGGCAACCGCAATCCTTCTGGCCCGGGACGGAGCAACGGCTGACAACTCGTCGTCGGCTGCGCCCACCGCAAGTGCCGTCTGCGTCCTCACCGCGGTTCGCGGGATGGGTCGTCGCATCTCGCTGGCGCCCGGGACCGACATTCCTTGCGCCGGGAGCGGCGGAACGTGTTGCTCCGCAGGCGGCGAAAGATTCTCTTCCGCAAACGCGCTGGCGACCAACGCGGATTGCGTGGCGTCTTCAAGCTGGGGCTCTACTTGAGCAACTTGCGCGACCACGCCCACCACGTCTTGCGCGGGCCGCGAAGAGGCCTCATCGTCTTCCCCGGCGGCCATGTCGAACGCGTTGGCAGAGACCAGCGTGGGTTCCGGTTGCTCGTCGACCAACTCGTCCTCGAGCAGGCGGCTGGCGGTGGGCGCGACCGGCGGCGGCGCCGCGGCCGGGGCCGGCGAAGCAAAGGCAAAAGCTTCTTCGATGGTGGGGTCGCTGACTGGGGGCGGCGCCGCGGCCGTCGGTCCCGCCAGGAATTCACCGCTTGGTCTCGCCGCTGGGGCCGCGAGCGGGGAAACATGCACGCCCGCCTCACCCCCGAGCGCGGCCAGGGCCCGTGCGCCCCAGTCTTCGAGCTCGGGAATGGGTGCCGCATCCCCGGCGTTCGCGGCGCTCGCTTTTGTCGCAGGCGCGCGCGATTCGTCCGGTGCGGCAGGCACGGGAGGCGCCACCACAGGGAATGCCATGATGGTCGGGCTGTGTCGCACCGGCGAGTCGGACGAATCGGTCGGTGGATCGGACGCGAGCGTGGGCGGCGCATCGGCGAACGGCGGGATGGAGGCGTCGGTGGGCCGTGCTTGGAATAGCAAGCTGGCGAAACTTCCGCTCTGCCGCGCGACCGTGGGCCCGTCCGCGGCGGCAAGAAAACTTCCCGAGGCGGAGGGCGGGGGCGCGGTCGGAGGCAGCACCAGCTCTTGCGAAAGATCGTCGTCATCCGGCTCGGGCAGGGCGTGCTTGGCCGGCGGCGCTTGGACATCCATCGACTGGGCATCGCTGCGCGTTTCCACGGGCAGCGGCGCGTCGGTCTTGGTCAAGGTCGAGTCGGCGACGAAGGCCGAGAAGTTTCGCACCAGGGCCGTCATCTCGGCCACCATCGAAGCGTCGGGAATGTCCGCCCAGTGATCGGCGAGGATCTTGGCTGCCTCTTCCGCGCTCGGCCGCAGCGCCGGATCGTCCGCGAGCAGACCCGCGATGAAGTCGGCCATGGACGGCCAAAGCGAGTCCAAGATTTTTCTCACTGCCGCGCTCGCAGCTGCCGGAGGTGGTAGCTCACCGGTCGCCAGCTCGAACAAGATCGCGCCCAGCGATCGCACGTCGCTTGATGGGCTCGGCTCCGCAGCCGTGAGCTCGGGTGCCGTGTAGCCCACCGTGGGCCGTGGAAGGCTCTCACCCGCCTGCTGTGCTTCCTTTTCGGCCGTCGAGCGCAGCCCGACGTCCAGCACTTTGATGCCCCCGCGCGCCGAGGCGAAAATGTTGCGAGGACTGAGACCGCCGTGCACGAGCGGGGGCGAAAGCGCGTGCATGGCAGACAGTCCGCCCGCGACCTCGGCGCCGATGTACGCCGCAATCTTCTGCCACTTCTCGGCCGCCTCGTCGCTGCCGGTGGCAAGAACGCCCGCCACCTGAGCACACTCGCGAAAGCGTTCGAGGTCGAGTCCGTGGACGAACTCGGTCACGGCGATGGCCACGCCGTCGATGACGTCGGCATCGAGAACGCGTGCCACGCGCGGATCGGTGATGCTGGCCGTGCGCCGCGCGGTCTTGATGAAGGGATCGTTCAGGTTGATGGGGGCGCCACGGCGGCGTCGCATGCACTTCACGGCGAAGATGCGGTCGAACCCAGCCAGTCCGCGCACGCGCGCCCGGTACGTTTCGAGACCGCCTTGCGAACCCAGGCACTCCTCAAGCTCGTACCGGCCAAGCTTCCTCGGCCTGGCCTGATCGCGAACGACGGAGAGTCTTGGTGCGTTTGGCATCAGTGGAAATATCGGCGGTTCGATGCGTCTTCTGGACCGGGAATCATCGCGTGCGACCGTGTTCGCGCGGGGCGCGGAGCACGCAAGGTGCGTCGTGTCTTGGGTGCGCTATATTCCGGCAAGCAATCGTATCGCGTCGGCGCGCGCTTGTGAACCGGGGAAGATGATCCATTCATTCGTGATTCAGTTCGCCCGAAAGCACGATCCTGCCGCGCACCGACGTTGACGGTTTGCGGCTAAGTGAATAGAATCACACTGTTTGGATTCGCTAAGGCCCAGTAACTTTGCAGCCGAGGATATAAGCCCCGCCGGGGTCGAGAGCACAATGTGGACCCTGAAATTCATCTCGGGCAAGTACCAGGGGGGCGAATTTCCGCTCCGGCCCAACCGTGAGATTATCGTCGGGCGATCGTCCGACCTCGACATGGTCTTGGTCGAGGACATGGTTTCGCGCAAGCACGCCAAGATCGCGACTGACGAACATTCCGTTTCGATCCAGGACTTGGGCTCGACCAACGGTACCTTCGTCAACGGCGAAAAGATTCGCACCGTCCGCCTGAAAGAGGGCGATCGAATTCTGGTCGGCACGTCGATCATCAAGCTGATCGCGGCCAACAGCGAAGCGCCGATTCCGTCGTCGGGGCTATCGGAAAACGAGGCGCGCTCGAAGATGCAGGTTACGGCCAACCGCCGGCCCGAGCCCAAGATGATGCAGGGGAATATCGAGGAGATTCCCTTGCCGGACCTGCTGCAACTGCTTTCCACCAGCCGCAAGTCCGGCGTGCTCGTGCTGCGCTCGGAATGGGGAACCGGGCGACTCTACATGCGCAAGGGCCAAATCTATTTCGCCAACGTCGACGAAAGCTTCGACGTGAGCCCGCGCAAGGCCATGTTCCGCATGCTCACGTGGGACAAGGGCTTGTTCGAGCTGGAGCCACCCGACGACCGCACGGTGATGGAGGAGATCCAGGACAGCACCGAGGGCCTGCTGATGGAGGGCATGCGCCAGCTCGACGAATTTCGCGAGCTGTCGTCCAAGCTGCCGCCGTTCGAAGCCATCGTTTCCATCCCCCACCCGCTCGGTCCGCGCCTGCGCGACCTCAAACCGCAAGAGCTGGATCTGATTCAAACCGCGCTCGACGAAGCGACGGTGCAACAGATCATCGACCAAAGCCCGCAGACCGACCTCGACACCGCCCAAGCGCTGCTGGCGTTGCTCGAACGCGGGTACTTGATCGTCGGTTAGATACAATCTGGGAGAGCGCCGCTCTCCCGGATGTTTACTCCGAGGCCGCTCGCCGCGACTCGGTGGACAAGCGCCGCAAGCGTTCGCTGGTAGCGGTGTCGCCGCGCAACGCCTCCACATCCATGGGCATGCGGTAGGTCCAGTTGCGATCGTTGACCGAGCCGGGGACGTTGACCTGCTCGCGCGTGCCGAGGAGATCCTGGAAGGGAACCAGGCACAGATCCGATGCGGCCTGGTAGAGCACGCGCAACAAGGCGTCGCGAACCTCGTCGTCGAAGCCGCGGTTGCAGTCGAGCTGCTCAAGGCCGGGAATGCGGGTGAGGAAGCGCCGCTTGTCGGGCGGGAGATCGTCGTACCACACGGCCTGCGTTTCGGTGTCGTGGGTGCCCGACGTGGCGACGGAGATCTCCGGCCACTTGGCTGGATCGCGGTAGATCTGCTGGAAGTTTCCGTCGCGCCACACGTCTTCCTTTTCCCAGCGCAGAACCCGGTAGCCAGGCAGGCGCAGGCGCGCGAGCGACGGGCGTAGGAATTCGGGCACCATGCCGAGATCTTCGGCGATGACCTCGCCGTATTCGTCCATGATGGCAAGCAAGGTTTCGCCGAGACGAATCTGCGCCTCCTCGTCCGACGGCGAGAAGCCGGTCTTGCGGCCGTCGGCGGTTCGGTAGTAGGTGCGGTACATGCCGATGACGTGGTCCACGCGGTAAAGACCGAATAGCCGGCCGGCGCGTTCGGCGCGCCTACGCATCCACGCGAAGTCGGTCCGCTCCATCGCCCGCCAGTCGTAAAGCGGCAAGCCCCAGTCCTGGCCGTCGGCGCACAAAGCATCGGGGGGCGCGCCCACGCGGAACCCGATGCGAAATAGCTTGCGCTCCTTCCAGACGTCGGCGGAATCCTCCGCCACCACGAAGGGCAGATCGCCCATCAATTCTACCCCGAGCGCCGCGGCCTCGCTGCGTGCAGCCCGCCACTGCTTGTCGAGTTGCCACTGCTGCCAGGTGACGAAGAGGATCTCTTCGGCGTGCTCCTTCGCCGCATGCGCGAGGGCCGAAGGCCGGCGATTCGCGATGTCCTCGGGCCATTCCTTCCAGTGCTTGCCGTAAAGCTGGTGCAGGACCGCGAACAGCGCGTAGTCTTCAATCCAGTCGCTGTTCTCCTCGCGAAACTGGGCTAAGTGTCGCGCCCGCTTGCTCCGGCGTCGCCATTCGTGCGTGCGAAAATGTGCGAAGGCCAGCCGCGTACCACGTTCCTTGAGCGGTCGCAGCCGATTCCAGGGCACCGTCGCGTGCGCCGCCACCTCGTCAAGCAGACGTCGATCCTCGTCGGAAAGGGCGTCCCGCCCACCGGCGGCCGAAAAATCCTCGCAGCTGTCGAGGCCGAGGTACACGGGATCGATGGCGAAGGCCGTCGCCGCAGAATAGGGGCTGGTTTCGCCGCCACTCACCGCGCACACGGGCAGCATCTGCACCACGCGGATACCTGCTTCGCTGGCCCACCCTGCCATGGGCACGAGATCGGGAATTTCGCCCAAGCCCCATCCGGTCGGCGTGCGCACCGAAAATAGCGGGATGAGAACACCGGCGCGCCGGTGTCGCGGTCTTGGCCCGTTCGTACCAGGCATCGATTACCAGTTCGGTTATGATACGGCCACTTGTTCCCCATGAGCGACACTTCTTTTGCAGGTCCCAAGATTTCCGCGCGCCGAATTCTTCTCACCGGAGGCGCCGGGTTCATCGGCTCGCACCTGGTGGAGCGCTTGGCGCCGGACAACGAAATCGTCGTGCTCGATACCTTCAGGCGCAATGCCTTGGGGCCGGCCGGTCTCGACAAGCACCCGCACGTGAAGACTATTCAGGGCGACGTTCTCGATGCCGTCGCGGTGAAGAACGCCATGGCGGGCTGCGATGCCGTGATCCACCTCGCGTCCATCGCAGGCGTGGACACCGTGCTCGGCAACCCGGTGCTGACCATGCGGGTGTCGCTGCTCGGGACGATGAACGTGCTAGAGGCCGCGCTGGCGGCGGGCGGCGTGCAGCGACTCATCGATTTTTCCACCAGCGAAGTGTTCGGCCGTTACGCCTACAACGTGACCGAATGGGACGCGACCACGCTTGGGGCCGTAGGCGAAGCGCGCTGGACCTACGCCGTCGCCAAGCTCGCTACCGAGCATTTGGCCATGAACTACTGGAAGCAGCACCAGCTGCCCACGGTTTCCATTCGGCCGTTCAACATCTACGGGCCGCGCCAGGTGGGCGAGGGCGCCGTTCACCACTTCATCGTGCGTGCCTTGCACGGCCAGCCGCTCACCGTGCACAACGACGGCGCGCAGATCCGCGCCTGGTGCTACGTCGACGACATCGTCGACGGCATCATGCTGGCGCTCACGCGCAGCGAAGCGGTCGGCCACGCCTTCAACATCGGCAATCCCCGCTCGACCCTCACCATTCACACGCTGGCCAAAGAGATCGTCCGCCTGGCCTCGAGTGCGTCCCACATCGACTATGTGCCGTGGAACCAAGCCGACGTCGAGCTACGCATTCCCAACATCGACAAAGCCAAGGAGCTTTTGCACTTTGCCCCCAAGGTCGATCTCGAAGAAGGTCTGCTGCGCACGATCTACTGGTACCGGAGGCACCTTGATGGCTAGCACGGAGTCGCGCCTATGACTGACATCGTTCTACGCGCCGACGGATTGGCCAAGACGTTTCATCTCGGATTTTTCCGCAAGCGGGTCGAAGCGGTCAAGGAAGCCAGCTTCGACGTCCGGCGCGGCGAAGTGTTCGGCTATCTCGGCCCCAACGGCTCGGGCAAGACCACCACGCTCAAGATGCTCATGGGCCTGGTGTTTCCGTCGCGTGGCCGCGCCGAGGTGCTGGGACGCTCGGTTCCCAATCGCCAGGCCAAGCGTCGCCTCGGCTATTTACCCGAGAGTCCCTATTTTTACGAATACCTCTCGCCCGAGGAATTTCTCGATCTCGTGGGCTCCCTCTTCGATGTGCCCCGGCGTGAGCGGCGCCTTCGCGCCGACAAGCTCATCAGCCGCGTGGGGCTCGATCACGCGCGCGGCAGGCCGCTGCGCAAGTTCTCCAAGGGCATGCTCCAGCGCATCGGCATCGCGCAAGCGCTGATGGGCGATCCCGAGCTGGTCGTGCTCGACGAACCGATGACCGGCCTCGACCCGATTGGTCGCAAGGACATCCGCGACCTCATGCTCGAGCTTCGCCGCGAGGGACGCACGGTACTTTACTCGACCCACATCCTGCCCGACGTAGAAATGACCTGCGATCGCGTGGCCATGATTTTTGCCGGGCGCATTCGCAACGTGGGCCCGCTGTCCGAGCTGCTCACCGCGCGCTTGCTCTCCACCGAGGTTTGTCTGCGCCACAACGTGGGGCAAATTCCGCCGCTTCCCGTCGGCGCCCAGCTTCGCCAAACCCCCGACGGCATGATGGTGGATCTGCCTGAAGGGGCGGACGTGGATGCCTTTCTCAAGGCCGCGCTCGCCAGCGCGACCAACATCATCTCGGTCACCCCGCGGCGCGAATCGCTCGAGGATCTGTTTGTGCGCGAAGCCGCAGCGGACGGTTTGAATAACCCGAAAACGGGGGCGGCATGAATCGCATCAGCGCCATCGCCTGGAATACTTTTCGCGAAGCGGTTCGCAACAAGATCCTCTACAGCCTGCTGTTCTTCGCCGTCCTCATCATCGTATCGGCGCTCGCCCTCGGCAGCCTCACCTTGCACGAGGAAGTTCGCACCATCCGCGACGTGGGCCTTTTCGGCATCGATGTTTTCGGCGTCATCATTGCCATCTTCGTCGGCGTCAACCTGCTCTA
>Ga0182027_10004733_pt1 | contig 20969 bp, 22 predicted proteins | sample 712E1DmetaG_FD_121300 | JGI IMG/M metagenome (GOLD analysis project Ga0182027, IMG submission 121300) | Permafrost microbial communities from Stordalen Mire, Sweden - 712E1D metaG (Illumina Assembly) | ecosystem: Environmental > Terrestrial > Soil > Wetlands > Permafrost | place: Sweden...
CAGCGCACCTAGATGGCGGCGGGAGACCAGCAGCACCTCGAAGGGCCACACGGCCCACCAGGGAACCAGGGCCATAAAGTGCTCATTCTCAAAGACAATGCGCTCTTGGGCTATCTGTTCGGCGGCAATGTAGTCGCATAGCAGACAGCAGCCGGTGCTGGCCAGGTAGTCGCGCTGGGCCCTGGTCTCGGCGGCCGGTTCGTCGGGCACAAAGCCGGTAGACCAGATCTGGCCGTGCGGGTGCGGGTTGCTGGCGCCCATCATGGCCCCGCGGTTTTCGAAGATCTGCACGTACTGGATCCACTCCAGGCCGCCCATCTCGAGGGTTTCCCGCGTCCAGCCATCAACCACGGAGCGAATCTCCTCGCGGGTCATGCGCGCCAGGGTCAGGCTGTGGTCGGGATGGTAGCAGAGCACCTTGCACAATCCGCGGGCCGGTTCGGCCACCAGCAGCGGTGATGCCGGCGCGGCTTTCTCTGTAGGAGAATGGGGCACGGCCGGGGACTCCGGCAGCAAGGCGGCATAATCGTTTACAAACGAAAAGATTCCCTCATACACCGGGTTTACCGCCCCGTCCGCCCGCCGATTGCCAGGGCACAGATAGCATTGCGGATCGTAAGCGGCCCCCGGCGGCGCAGCCTTCTGCCCCACTTCTCCCTGCCACGGACGCTCGGTGCGGTGCGGCGAAACCAACACCCACGACTGCCGCAGCGGATTCCACCGCCGATGCACAAACCGGCCCTTCTGTTCCATGCTTGCTCCCCAGGTCATTCTAATGCGACAGATGCGGCACCGCCCATGGCATCAGAAGGATAAAGGAGCCGATTGCGCATCCGGGCCGCTAACACTGCCAGCTTACTGCGCATTTTGGGCCGGCCCTTCAGCTCCGCCTCGAGCAGCGCGGGCAACATGCGGCGTGCTCGGCTGCGCATGGCGCAGGTACCTTCGCGGCGCGCATGTTCCAGCAGAACCATGACCTCCTCGCGCAGTTCCGGCTCTGCAACGGCGAGGATCGCAAAGGCCTCCAGCGCCATGGCGCGGACGGCATTGCGTTCGTCCTCGACCATTGCGCGCGCAAGAGGAGCCAGTCTCATACGCTCGGCGCGCGTCGAGGCGTTCAAAGCTGCCGCCAGTGTCGCGTAGCCGCGAGCCTGCCACTGTTCCAGCGGAAGCTCGGCAACCAGGTCGATCAACACGCCAGAATACTTTCCCAGAATGCCCGGCTCGCGCGCGCTGACGCGGCGGGCCAGGTCTGCGGCGCAGCGGCGAGCGTATGGATTCGGTGACAGGAGTTCCGTCATCAGATCTCGTACAGCAGCTTTGCGCGGCGGTGGCTGGCGCAGAAAATCCCTCACGGCTGCCATGCCATCGGCATCTTTCCAACTGCGCGGGACTACCATTCATCTTCCTCGCGGAGCCAGTATAGAGGGTCTGGAATGAGAGAAACCTCAAGCCGGTGCTGGCCCCTCAGGCGCCGGCATCGAGGCAAGAAACCGCCGCGCAAACTCGGCGCTGTACTCTTCCAGCAATTGCTTGACCCTTTCCGGTTCCGTGGAACGCACAACCAGGCCGGCATGGTGGTGTTTATTCATGCGAACCACGATCTCCGGCGCGTCGAAGCCTGACATCTCCGGTCCGGCGGTCTCGGCAGGGCACAGGACGCTGCCGGCATACAGCTCGAAAGATGCGGGCGCAACATAGATCTCGCCGCGTAGGTAACAGACCTCCAGGCGCGCCCACTCTCGCCATAAATTCACGCCGGTCGAGACCTCGACCAGATCGTCGATGAACAACCCGCCCACGCGGGCCGCAATCCCCAGGAAGTAATATCGCCCGCCGGCCTGGGCGCGGATGTATTCGGCGTGGGTGACGCCTCGCACCATGCCCAGCGACGGCGCCAGGCCGGCGTTCAGCGCGGTCAGCTCCATCCAGTTGCGGCTGGTGCGATCCACGGTGCGCGTGGTAAAGACTCCTCCCTCGCGCTTCACCTGCATAGGCGGGCGGCCGTACTTGTGCACTACGGAAAACAGCACATTGCACTCGCTCACGATCGAATCCACATGAAAGATCTCGCCGGGGACGATTTGCTCCAGCAGAAAGTGGCTCTGGAGGTCTCCCAGATCGTCCAGGGCGCGCCACAGTTGCTCCGGCTCCTCGATCGTGCGAATCCCCGTGGATGAGGCCTCCGTGCGGGGTTTAAGCAGCCACGGCGGCGGCACGCGCTCCATGAACTCGCGCAACTCGTCGTAGTTCAACACCCGGCAGAACTCCGGAACCAGATAGCCTGACTCCCGCGCGCTCACCCGCATGGCCAGCTTGTCGCGGTAGTAGGCCGCGGTAGTAATCCCCATGCCGGGAATGCGCATATGCTCGCGGATCTGGGCCGCCGTCTGTTGGTCGAACTCGTCCAGTGCAATGATCCGGTCGAAGCGACGGCCCCGAGACATCCACGAAACGGTGTTCAGAATCTGCTCGAGAGTGAGGCCGGATGGCATAGTGGCCACCTCCTCGACCGCCTCGCGCGGCCAATCGGCGTCGCAGAGCTTGTCCAGGGTGAGCAGCGTGGGCTTTACCCCCATCTCCGCGCACTGGCGCAGAAACTCGTGTCCCTTCTCGCAGCTGGCAATACAAAGAAATCGCTCGATCCGGTCGCCCATTGGACCCCGTTTGGACCCTACGTGTGGATAGTTCTACCATAGACGCTGTGACCCGAACCGGCCAGCCAAAGCCGAAAATAGGAGCCAGGGATTGCTTAGGATGCTTTCTGCAAGCGAAATCGTCGCCCTGCACGATCAACTGACCCGCGCAGGTCACCACGCGCCGGAGGGCTCGGTCGAGGACGTGCCGCCATCCGCTGGCTTTAGCACGGCCCCCGGCGCAAACCCGGATTGGCTCGATTCAGTTGCCCGCCAGCATCGCGCCAACTTCGACCTCTGGCACATTGAGGACGAGGCCCGCGCCCCCGGCGCAACCGATGCGGAACTGGCCGGGGTGAAGCGCCGCGTAGACCGCACCAACCAACTCCGCAACGACCTGGGCGAAGAGCTGGACCGCGCGCTGCTCGGATGGCTGAATGCTCAGTGCCTGCCCAACCCGGCCGCCCAACTGCATTCCGAGTCGCCGGGCCTGATCGTCGACCGTCTCTCCATCCTGGCGCTGAAGATCTACCACACTCGTGAAGAGGCCGAGCGGGTGGACGCGACCCCAGGCCACGCCGCGCGCAACCGGGATCGCCTCGCAATACTCGAACAACAGCGCGAGGACCTTGCCGGCTGTCTCGACAGCTTGTGGCGGGAGACCCTGGCCGGGACCCGGCGATTCAAGCTCTACCGCCAGTTGAAGATGTACAACGACCCATCTCTCAACCCGGCCATCTACCGTAAATCCCTCAAGGAGCCGAACCGGTAACTCCGGCTCCGCGGGTTGCCCATTGACGTAACTCGGGGTTCTGCGTATAAAGAGTGCCTGAGTGGCGTTCATCAAAAGCCCAGGTTTCCGGACGGTAGCGATCCGGCTCGAACCGGTGTCCTGGGCAGCGCGCTCCTGGCAAATCGATGAAGCAAGAGAACCGATCGGTGGTTTCTAGCCGCAAAAAAATGCCCCCCCCGGCAGCAAAACCCGGCGGCCGCTCCGCCACGGGCTCGGGGCCCGCGATCCAGCACTATCAGGCGGCTTTGCTCCTGCTGCAGCAAGGCAAATATGAGAAGGCGCTGGCCGCTCTTGAAAAGCTGCTCCCCGCGGCGCCGGCCGAAATCAAGGAACGCTGCCAGATGTATATCAGCACCTGTCGGCGGCAATTGGAGAGACCCAATCTGGCCTTCGCCACCCCCGAGGAGCACTACGATTACGCGGTATCGCAGCTAAATACCGGTTATTACGAGGACGCGCGCGAGCAGTTCAACGGCATCCTCGCCGCCTATCCCAATGCCGATTACGCCTTTTACGGGCTGGCCCTGCTGGACTCGATGACCGGACACACTCAGGAATGCCTCGGGAATCTGGCCCGGGCCATCGACCTGAACCCCAAGAACCGGCTCCAGGCCCGCGCTGACAACGACTTCCAGAGCATGGTGGACGATCCCCGCTTTACCGAATTGCTGTACCCTGAGATTCCTTAAGGCATCCTTTGAACCCTGCGACTCTAACAAACCCCCGATCTACGATTTCGGCCCTCTTCCAGGCGCCATCTCCCGGCCCTGATACCTCGACCATGGCCCGGCCCATGCGCGTGGTGGCCATTGGCGGCGGCACTGGGCTCTCCACGCTGCTGCGCGGGTTGCGCAGCCACGTATCCGCGCCTGGCCAAACTGCCGCCATAGAGGGGACGATCTCCGACCTGGCCGCCGTGGTCACCGTAACCGACGACGGCGGCTCCTCCGGCCTTTTGCGCAAAGGCTTCAAGATGCTGCCCCCCGGCGACCTGCGCAACTGCATGGTGGCGCTCAGCGAGGAAGAGGACCTGCTGGTCCGGCTCTTCAACCATCGCTTCCGCGCCGGCGATACGTTTAAAGGGCACAACTTTGGCAACCTCTTTGTCGCCGCCCTTACCGAGATCACCGGAGACTTTGGCCAGGCTATCCAACTGGCGTCGACGATTCTCGCCACGCGCGGCCGCATCTATCCAGTCACCACGGCCAACACAACACTGATAGCGCGGATGGACGACGGCTCGCTGGTGCGCGGCGAAACTCAAATCACCGCCAGCCGTCGCCGCATCGTCGAGTTGACGCTCGACCCGCCCGACGCCGCACCCCTTCCGGAGACGCTGGAGGCCATCGAGCGGGCCGACATCATCTCCGTGGGGCCGGGCTCGCTCTACACTTCGCTCATCACCAATCTCCTGGTGCAAGGCATCCCCACGGCGCTGGCTAGCGCCCGCGGCATCCGCGTCTTCGTTTGCAACCTGATGACCCAGGCCAATGAAAGCCTGAATCTTACCGCCTCCCAGCACATAGAACGAATTTATGAGCACACCCGCGCGTCCATCTTCGACTACGCTCTGGTGAACACGGCGGCCTTTTCGCCCGAGACGCTGGCCCGCTACGCGGCTGAAGGCGCATCGCCCATCTTCCCCGACATCGAGCGCATCGAAGCTCTGGGCGTTCGCGCGATCACCGGCGACTTCGCCAGCGAAGAGGCCGTGGTTCGCCACGATGCAGTCCATGTCGCCGATGCCCTGCTGGCGTTGGGTGGGACCGCCCTTGCCGGACGGGGATGATGTATCCCCTGATTGAATAAGCGTTCTCGCTCGCCAGCCTTACCCCTCCACCGTCCGCTTCAACTGCCCGCAGGCGGCGAAGATGTCGCGTCCGCGCGGCCGCCGCACGTAGGCCGGAATCCCTTCGCCGGCTAGTGTGCCGCGGAACCGCTCCACCGCTTCGGGCTGGGGCATTGTGTAATCGATGCCGGGGCCGGGGTTCCAGGCGATTAGGTTCACCTTCACGGGCAATGCGGTTTTCCGCGCCAGCCGGGCCACCTCTTTGGCGTCTTCCAGCCGGTCGGTCACCCCGCCCAGCAGCACGTATTCAAACGTGATCCGCTCGCGGGGCCTGAGTCGCACCCGGCGCACCGCGTCCATCACCGCCTCGATGGGCCATTTGCGGTTGATGGGCATCAATTCGCTTCGGATTTGGTCGTTGGGCGCGTTCAGGCTGATAGCCAGCTTGGGCCGCACCTCCGCCGGCTCTTCGGCAAACCGCTCGATACCTGGCACGATTCCAGAGGTAGACACCGTCATCCGCTGCGGGCTCAGGCCTACCTCCCGGACCAGCAGCCGCACCGCACCCATGAAATTGTCGTAGTTCAGGAACGGCTCGCCCATGCCCATGAAGACCAGGTTCACGCGATCCCGGCCCACCTCAATGCCCTGTCGCTCGAAGACCGCAACCACCTGTCCAGCAATCTCGCCCGCAGTCAGGTTGCGCTGAAATCCGAGTTTGGCCGTCAGGCAGAACTGGCAGTTGACGGCGCAACCCACCTGGCTGGAGACGCAGATCGTGGCGCGGTCCCAGGTTTTGCCGATCTGGTCTCCCCGGACATTTTGGTGTTGAACGGAGGCTGGTTGAGCTCCGTAGTTGCCCACCCTTTCCGCAGAAAGAAGCGGAAAGGATGGGGCACGGAGCACTTCCGGGCTGTCCAAATCGCTCCCGTCGCCGCTTTCGCCTTCATCCCCCTCCGGCATCCAGACCGTCTCCACAGTCTCCGCGTCCTGGCACTGGACCAAATAGCGCTCCGTTCCATCCACCGACCGGAAGACCTGCTCAATCCTGGGCCGGCCTGCCTCCCAGCCCTCGGCGGCCAGCCGTTGGCGCAGCAGCTTGGGCAACGTGGTAATACCGTCAAGTTCGCCAATTCGTTGACGATACAGGGCTTCCGCCAGTTGCCGGCCGCGCCAGGGCGGTTCGCCCGCCTCCACCATCCGCGCCGTCAGCGCCTCCGCATCCAGTCCGAAGAGCGGCCTCCGGTGCACCCCGGATGAGTCCCTGGCATCTAAATGTACGAATTGGTCTGGTTTCCCGGTCACGGCTGTCAGCATAGACCATTTCAGCTCCCTACGCAGCCCGATTGCACCGTCCGCAGTGCATTCTGGTCTTGTTCGCAGGCCGTTGAGCCGGTCTCCGGGAGTCGGCCAATCGCCCATTGACCTTACAATTGAGCCTGACCCGATGACCACGAACACCGAGCGAAACCTTCGCCGTACTGTATTGCCGAACGGCCTGATCGTCCTGACCGAGCGCATGGACCACATGCGTTCGGTGGCCATGGGCGTATGGATCAAATCCGGCTCCCGCTGCGAGTCTGCCGAGAGCTGCGGCATCTCCCACTTTGTGGAGCACATGCTTTTCAAGGGCACCCGTTCCCGCTCCGCCCGATCGATTGCCCGCGAAATGGACTCCATCGGCGGCAACCTGGACGCCTTCACCGGCAAGGAGACCATCTGCTTCAACGTCAAGTCGCTGGCCGACCACGTGCCCATCGCCCTGGACGTGCTCACCGACCTGGTGCTCAACCCGGTCTTTGCCGCGGCCGATATCGAGCTCGAGCGCGGCGTGATTCTGGAAGAGATCAAAATCGATGAGGACAACCCAGAGGTACTGGTCCAAGAGCTATTCACGCAGAGCTTCTGGAAAGATCATCCGCTGGGCAAGCCCATCCTGGGCACCTCGGCCACGGTCAAGCGGCTGGGCCGGCAGCATCTCTTCGACTATCACAGCGACCGCTTCCACGGCGGCAACATGGTCTTTTCCGCGGCCGGCAATCTGGACCACGACCGGTTCACCGAGGCCGTGGCGGGCAAATTCTCAGCCCTGGCCGGTGGCGCAACGCTGCACGAACTGCCCGCGCCCGAGCCCGGCGCCCGCATCGTGCTGCGCCACAAAAAGGCTCTCGAACAGGTGCAGGTTTGCCTGGGCGTGCCCGCTCCGCCCATCACCGACGAAAACCGTTACACCACGCTCATTTTGAATACGGTATTGGGCGGCGGCATGAGTTCGCGCCTCTTCCAGACCATCCGCGAAGAGCGCGGCATGGCCTACTCCATCTACTCCGACCTGAGCCCCTACCGCGACACCGGTACCCTCTGCGTCTACGCCGGCACCTCCACCGGCAAGGCACTCGATGTCGTGGACCTGATCCTGGCCGAGCTCCGCTCTCTGAAACAAGCCCCGCTGCCCGAAGAAGAACTGACCCGCGCCAAGGATCAACTCAAAGGCAACATCCTCATGGGCCTGGAGAGCTCGAACGCACGCATGGCCAACCTGGCCCGCCAGGAGATGTACTTTCACCAGTTCATCACCGTCGACGAGATCATCGCCTGCATTGACGCGGTGGACGCTGGGCAGGTGCAAGCCATGGCCCAGCACCTGTTTGATCCCGATCGCATCGCTGTCACCCTGCTCGGCCGCCTGGATGGCGTCAAGCTGGGCCGCGCCAGACTGGTGTGTTGAAGAGCAGAGTTTTTGACATTTCGGTAAACTTGTTTATACTCAACTCTATGAATCAGTCGCTTCATGCCTCCCGGCATTTCGCTTGTTGTACCTGTTGCCGCTAGCGACAGTCTCTTCCTGCGACTGAAAATCCACACTGCCATAGCAATCCTTTGGGGATAGCTGTTTGTGCCTCTGCATCCGTGGAAGCACAATTCACTCTCCGCGCTCTCCTGCTCCAGCGGGATTGTTCCGTCGCATGATCTTTTCTGTTATTCCAATCCCATTTTCATCAAGGAGAAAGCATCCATGCGCGTATTTGCATCTTCTTTCCATTCGCCAATGTTCATGAGCCGGTGGGCTACACTCATCCTGCTCCTCGCTCTTCCATTCGCAGCTCACATCGCGCAGGCCCAGAGCCTGGGCTACGAAGGGCCTACGGGCGTCTTCGTTACTCCTCTGGCCTCCACCGCCGCGTCCCCGGCAAATGGCGCCGGACATCCCGTTATCGCATATCACCTTCTTGCCGGCGGCCCGGTAATCGGCACCTGGAGCACCGTCTCCATCACCGAAGGCTTCGCCAAGCGCTTTGAAGTTGGCTACACGCGCGAGGATCACGCGGCAGGCAATACAGCCGGTCTCAGCCCGTTGTGGACCGATGGCCTTAACATCTTCCACGGCAAGGTCAACCTCGTGCCGGAGAACGCCGGCAAGACCAAGTGGGTTCCCGCTCTTTCCGTCGGCGGCATCGCCCGCACCAACGACAGCAACGTGTACGACGGGAGCAACGGGCAGACCAAGACCAACGCCGACATCTATGCGGTCGCGACCAAGGTCATCACCCAGTTCGACAAGAAGGTTCCGGTGCTGGTTAACGTCGGCGTGCGCGGCACCAATGCCTCGCTGTGGGGCCTGGGCGGCAACGCTCCCGACTTTTCGGCGCGAGCCTTTGGCGCGCTGGCCTTCGTCTTCACCGGTCCCGGTAAGAGCGCCATCATCCTGGCCTCCGAGGCTGCGCAGCAGCCGCAGACCATCAAGGCGACTTCTGCCTCCGGCGTTAGCAGCGGCGTGCTCGACATTCCCACCTCGGTGGACTACGCCTTGCGCATCGTTCCTTCGCCCAAGCACAAGATCAACATCGACTTCGGCATCCTGCAAGCGGCGGGCAGAATCGCCCCCACCGTGGACCTGAAGGCGCGCGCCCGCGTCGCCTTCGGCATCTCGTACGGTTTCTAAACCGGTGGTCAGGGGTCAGGGATCGGGAACGGTAACGCTCAGATACAGGGAAACAGCTATACAGAGCAAAGCAAGACTGATCCCTGATCCCTATTCCCTATTCCCTGCCTTTCGAGCGCCCCATTTCCCTTTCCCGTCTGTACGTTGTAGCATTTTCTGTGATGGGCCGGACGTGTCCGGCCCATCCGCGAGGTACTGGAATCCCATGAATCGCAAGTTTTCACTCTGTCGCGGCCGCCGCGATGCACAAGACGAAATGCAGCCCAACGGCTTTACGCTGATGGAATTGCTGATCGTTATCGCCATCATCCTCATCCTCATGCTCATGGCGATTCCCACCATTGGCAGCCTGAAGAAGAGCGCCTACCGAACCTCGGCGATTCAGTCCGTCCGGGCCATCCAGCAGGCCGAGATGCAGTACGAATCCACGTACCCCGCCAACGGATACGCCTGCTCGCTGGCAGCCCTGGGAGGCGACCCGAATTCCGGCGCTCCTTCGCCCACCGGTGCGCAGATCTTGCAGGGCGATCTGACCTCGGGCTTCAAATCCGGCTACATCTTCGCCATCGGCAATTGCACCAAGGTGACGGTTGGCGGTACGGATCGCATCACCGGCTACACGGTCACTGCCGTTCCGCAGACCGTGGGTAAAACCGGCGATAGCGGCTTCTGCAGCGACCAGTTCGGCACCATCAAATACGACCCGGCCGGCGGAACCAACTGTACCCAGTTGCTCCAGTGAGCGCAGCAATACGCCTGAGGCGTGGCGGCGGCCCGGTTCTGGCCGCCGTTCTGCTGTCGGCTTGCCTCGGCGCGCAAACCCCTTCGCCGGCCGCTCAGGCCCCCTCCGCAAAGGAGTTGGCCCGGCGCGTCGACCGTCACTACAACCAGTTGCACTCGCTCAAAGCGGGCTTCACGGAGAGTTATGAAGGCTTGGGGCTAAAACGAACCGAGAGCGGGACGCTTCTCATGCTTAAGCCGGGCCGCATGAAGTGGGATTACAGTTCGCCGCCCGGCAAGCTCTTCTTGCTCGACGGCGCATACGCTTGGTTCTACTCGCCCGGCGATTCTCAGATTCAGCGCATCCCAGCCCGAGAACTGGACGACATGCGCTCCCCGCTGCGCTTTTTGCTGGGCCACACGGAACTCGAAAAGGAATTGAACAACCTTGCGTGTTCTGAAGCGCCCAATGGCCGATTCACGCTCACCGGCCAGCCCAAAGGCCAGGAAAAGCGTGTGGTGCGCCTGGCGCTCACCGTGACTGCGGACGGGACTATTCTCACTATCGAAATCGAAGAGACCGACGGCGCGCTGACCCGCTTCACCTTTACCGGCGAAGCGCCCAACGCCCCCATCCCCGCTGGAGCTTTCCACTTCGCTCCGCCCCCCGGCGTGCCGGTGGTGGACGCGCTGCCCCCGGTGTAAAACGAAGGAACTGGGAAAGCAATCCCGATGAAAATACTCTAGCTAGAGCTCTCCACTATCTGCTCTTTTACGCCCTTGATGATAAGCCACATCGCCAATCCGAACTCCGCAATGAACATAATCGGATACAGAGGATACATCAATTTTTCGTGGCCGGGGAAGAGGCAGAGCTGAATGAAACAGATCAACATGCTCAAGCCGTCCAGGAGAAGCAACACGCCCAGAATCCGCGGAAGGAAGCCGGATTTATAGACCAGATAGCCGAGGGGGAAGAGCCAGACGCCATAGAAAAGCGTCAAGATCATATTCCCGCTGCCGCTCAAACTGAGGAAAAACATCGATAGAGCCTGCAGTTGGTCCGGTTTGAATGCGTGTAAATAATCGGATCTGCCTAATAGCATCAGGGCGTCGAAGTGGATCAGCGTATAAACACATTCCACGGCGACTCCAGTCAAATTGAACAGCACGAACAACAAAGCCAGATTCTTGCCCACGGGCTTCAGCAGGACGTATAAAGCCCATGCCGTCGAAAGAAAGAACAGATCGGCGACTATTGTGCTCATGAAGCCGATCCGAATCATCAGCTCGGAATCCGCGATATTCCTGGCCATTGCCGTGGGATCGTCCCAGACAAAGGGCTTGTGCTGAATAAAAGTCGCAGAGGCAAAGAGAACGATATAGGCGAGATAGAGAAACCCCGCCAATCTTGCCAGTTTGCGCCGCGAACTATCCTGCACATTACGTGAGATTTCGGTACCGGCTATGCCTGTCATTTCAATCCTTCCATGTTTCTTCCTCTGGAGTTTCCGGCTTCCCATAATATCTCTACTGGTGTGGGATAGCACAATATCCGCATTACAGGAAAAGTGAAAACGCCATAGATATGCAGGTCCTTCGGCTCAGGTCGCCGCAGTGATCTCCGCTCAGGATGTCACATTTGTGATGTGCTTTACGCCACCGCCGACGACGCAGCCTGTTCCTCGGCATCGAGCTTGTTGCCGACATCGGCTGCGGCTTGCGCCAGCACCCGGTGGTGGATGGTGAACAGAGCCAGTTCCAGCCGGTCGCCGACCCCGGTCTTGTCGTAGATGGACCGCAGGTAGTTCTTGATGACCTGCTCGGTGGTTTTTAACCGGATGGCGATCTCGCGGTTTTTGCAGCCCTGAACGATAAGGGCCACAATGCGCATCTCCTTCGGCGTGAGCCGGTCGCGGACGCGGGTCCCCACCATATCCTCTGCGGGCGAGTCGGGCTGCATCAGCTGAGAGGGCAACCAGGTTTCGCCGGCGGCAACGCGACGGACGCACTCCACCAGCGCGGCCCCGGAGACGTTGCGAAAGACCACGCCGCGAAAGCCCTGTTGCAGGTAAGGAGCTGCAGTGTCGTTGTTCTCGGCAATCACGATACCAAGGCTGCTCACGCTCTCCAGCAGAGCGCTCAGCTGGGCCAGATCCGGGTGCAACGAAGTGGCAAACAGGACGATAGAGCCGGGGAAGGTGGTGACGGCATGATGCATGCGGCCCATGTCCGTGCACTGGGCAATGATGCGCAGATCTTCGTCCATGGCCAGCACTTTGGCGGTGCCTGCGCGAAAAATTGCCTGCGAATCGGCCAGGATGATCTTGTTCATGCTTTGCGCCTCGTCTGCCTCGCTACCCCGATGGAACATTGTGCAACCAATTTGATGCTCACTGCGGCAAGTTCTGGACACGGCGGCTCAAGTTCAAGCCACCCCTTGCGGCTTATCGGCAAAACATCACACCATCGTGTAACTGTCTGCAATTGCAACACTACGTATCTTTCCCTATCCTTGAGTAACCAACCGAAATCGAAGGTTGATAAACTTAAGTAATGCTCTACTCATAACATTACAGCCTGCTGACCTGCGGGTCACTAAAAATCTCGGAAGGAACCTTTGGCGCTGAGGAGCGGGCAAGCCCCATCGCCGCCCGCCCCCTACTCCAGCCGCGCCTCGAGCCGCCGGTTGAAGCGGATGAGCGCAACCCACTGCCCCTGGTCTTCCTTCTTCCATACCAGCGTTCCGCCCAGCTCTCTGGCGATGGCCTCGGGCGGCAGGTCGTGGTGCAGGCCGAAAAAGCGCTCTTCCACGGCTTCGCTCTTCAGGCCAAGTTTCGATAACAATGGCGGCGGATCGTACTTGGTGGAAAAAACCAGTGCAACCGTATATTTTTCCGGCTCGGCCGCGGCGCGGGTAATCTGCGCGGCAGAAAAATCTTCCAGCCGGTAAACCTCATAGGGCTGCTTCAGGTAGCCGAGTTCGGGACGGGTCAGCTCGTCGGTCATCGGCCAGGCTGAAAGCACCGTGGCGCCGGGATAGCGCTGGTTGAGCTGGGCGATGCCGGCCTCGTGCAGCCGGATCACGTGCGCATAGGCCAGGTTGTCCTCCGGGGCAAAGCCGTAGGGCGGATTGATGAACAGGCCCAACCCAAACGCCGCCGCACAGAACAGCGCCAGGCCCTGCCAGTAAGGAATCTTGCGGTAAAAGGTGGTGACGGCCACCAGCAGTACCAGCGGATACATGGGCAGCAGGTAGCGCGTCAACAACGCGCCGCCCAGCACGCTGAAAAGCAGCGCGTTGACCAGGAGCAAAAGAAAGATGCGCCGCTGGGCGGAGGCGCAAATCGATGCCCGCCCATGACCCTCCGCGTCCGTCCTTGGCTCCAGCAGCATGGCCGCAACGGCCATCAGCACCGGCACAAAAAGGTTCATGTGCGCGGTCAGGTGCAGCACGCGGTGGCCGAAGGCGGCCAGAATCCGCAGCGGGTCGAGCGTGGCCTGCGCGTTGTAGCGTAGAAACTCGGGATTGCCGAAGAGAAATCCAGTCCTGGTGTAGTGCCAGGCGTACCAGCCGGCCAGTGGCAACGCGCACCCGGCGAGCCAGGCCGCCTCGCGCCAGAGCCTGAACCGCGCCGGCGGGCGGACGCGAAGGCCGGCCATAAAGCTCGCCACGGCCAGCGCGAGCGGGATGGCGATGGCCGTCTCCTTGCAGAGCGCGGCTGCGGCAAACCATGCCGCCGCGGCCCAGGGTTTGCGGTCCCCCTCTCGATCCCCACCCGGCAGCGCGTAATCCAGTCCCCACAACGTGCAGGCGGCGGCGAAGATGTCGGCGTGGGCCAGTGTGCTCTGGGCAAACCAGATGGGATAGATCGCGGTCAGCGCCACGGTCCAGAAAGCCACAGCAGGTACACCCACCAGGCGCATGGCCAGCCGCCACACCGCCAGCAGGCCCAGCGCAGCCACCGTCAGCACGGCCTCCCGCGTCACCAGCGGGCAATAGCCAAAGAGCTTCCAAGCCAGAGCCAGGTAGATGCTGGGCAGCGGCGGATGAGCGTTGGTTAGCGTGGTGATGGGGATCAGCGAACCGGTGCGGAAAAAATCCCAGGCCGCTGGAATGTAGTAGCCGGCCTCGTCCCAGTAGTAGGGCAGGCGCAGCAGGGTGTAGTGGCTCAGGTAGAGCGCCGCAAAGACCACCGGAAAGATCATCCAGAGTGGGAAGGGCGCGTCCGGCCGCAACGCGATGAATCTTTTCCAGCGCAAGCGCCTGCTCCTGGCCCTAGTTGACCGGTCCCTGCGGAAAGGTATGGCTCTGCGGCTCAAGGTTCAGCGTGCCGAAGGCCTGTTCGTACTGGGCCAGGTTCTGCCCCAGAACGTTCCACAGGGCCTTGGCCTGCTGCGGGCTCAGAAAGATCGCATCATGGTTACGGATGGTCACTTGTTCCGGGCTTTCGCTCGAAGCCCGTCCGAAAACAAGCTGGAAATCCCACACGCTGACGCGCACCTGCACGCTGTTGGCGTAGGACTCGCGATAGTCGGAGGTCTGGACAAGATTCATTTGAGGCTGCTGTGCTGAAGAACTCATAGTTTCACCAGATTACTGCGTCGGGTAAAGAGGCCGGCGTTCACAGGCCCACTCCGGGCCGGGAACCGTGTGCATGGGGGTTGGTGCGAAAGGGGGGACTCGAACCCCCATGGATTGCTCCGCCAGATCCTAAGTCTGGTGCGTCTGCCAATTCCGCCACTCTCGCTACTCCTTCAACTCATTTATTATGAGTACGTTATTGAACATCTATGCTCCACTCCTTTTCCTGCGCAAGCCACTGGTCGCCGATTTAGTCGCCTCTTCCTTCCACGGCACAAGCCTGTCAACCGCCCACTGCTCACGCTCCGGGGATAGATGTGCGTACCGCATCGTCATTTGGATTGTCGCATGTCCCCTAAGTGCCGCGACAGTCCGAATGTCAACTCCAGCCATCACCAAACGGCTGGCAAAAGTGTGACGGTTGCAATGCTGTCCGAATGTGCAACCACAAACGCCCAACGAAGTGAGGCTTGTTGTCGAGGTCTACGTAGACGAAGATTTGCTGGTCCATTTAAGGCCTTGTTCGGTCACCGCCCGATTGGGCCTTGTTGATGCGCCTGGGGCGGATTTCAATGCGCTTTGGCAGACGCTCCTCTTCGAGCGCAAGGCCGATCTCGTACGATTTCGCTTGGAGAGCACGCTGCGCGCCTAGCTGGCGCTTTACAACACCTGCGAGGAATTGGACGCGCTCGTTGCCGCTCTGTGGGATCTGCGCCAGGGACGCAATCCCGGGTTCGTTTAGTCCAGGATGCGCCGCAACATGAGAAGAGGCCAGCCTCGTGAAGAGACTGGCCGTTTTCATCGATATGGCTCCCGCAATGCGAGTGCCCATTCATAGCGCTTGGCCGAAGGCGGCTGCCCCACCGCAGGTGGTCAGTATTTCGGTAGCGATCTGTCGATTCTGTCTGCCCAGGCCAGAATGCCGCCCGCCAGGTTCGAGACGCGCTTGAAGCCCGATTGGCGGAGGAAGTCCACGGCCTTGGCGCTGCGTGCTCCGCTCTTGCAATGCACTACGATCTCGCGGCTTGAATCCAGTTCATGCACGCGTTTGGGCAGATCGCCTAGCGGTATGAGGTGCCCGCTGATGTTGCATATCTGGTATTCATGCGGTTCTCGCACATCCAGAACAAAGATGTCTTCGCCGGTATCGATGCGGCGCTTTAACTCTTCGGGCCGAATCTCGGGAATCTTTGCGCCGGCGGATGGCGCGGCGTCTTCTCCGCGGACGCCGCAGAACTGGTCGTAGTCGATCAGTTCTTTGATAGTCGGATTCGCCCCACAGACTGGGCATTCCGGATTCTTGCGTACGCGTACCTCGCGGAAGCGCATGGCCAGTGCGTCCACGAGCACCAGGCGGCCGATCAACGGCTCGCCCACGCCCAGGATCAGCTTGATGACTTCCGTTGCCTGGATGATGCCGAGCAATCCCGGAAGCACGCCCAGCACGCCCCCTTCCGCGCACGAGGGAACCAGTCCCGGCGGAGGCGGCTCGGGATAGAGGCAGCGGTAGCACGGCCCGTCTTTGGCCCCAAAGATGCTGGCCTGCCCTTCAAAGCGGAAGATCGAGGCATAGACATTGGGCTTGCCGCTCAGTACGCTGGCGTCGTTGACCAGGTAGCGGGTGGCAAAGTTATCCGTGCCGTCGGCGATCACGTCGAAGCCTCCGAAAATTTGCAACGCATTCCGGCTGTTGAGATAGGTATCGAAGCGCTCGATCTCGACAAAGGGATTGATCGCCTTCAGCTTGTCGATCGCCGAGTCCAGTTTCAGGCGGCCCACGTCGCTGGTGTGATGAAGGATCTGCCGTTGCAGGTTGGTGTAATCGACCACATCGAAATCCACCAGGCCGAGCGTGCCCACGCCCGCCGCGGCCAGATACAGCGCCAGCGGCGAACCAAGCCCGCCCGTGCCCACGCACAGCACTCGCGCGGCCTTCAGCTTTTTCTGGCCCTCTATGGTCACTTCGGGCATGATGAGATGGCGCGAATAGCGAAGAATCTCATCGTTGCTCAGCGTTGCAGGGCTGTTTTCATTCAATGGGGCCACCGTTCGTCTCCAATGCTGCAATTCACATTCATTTCCGTCGGGCGTGTGATTCTCTCAACGGCCGCCGGCAACCGAGGGAATAATCGATATCGTGTCCGTCTCCGTGACTGGCGTAGCGTCTTTGCTCAGGTAACGAATGTCGTCGCTATTGAGGTAGACATTGACAAACGAGCGCAGTTTTTCTTCCTCCGTGAAGAGATGCTTGCGCAAATCTGGATGCAGGGCTACAAGCGCGCTCAAGGCCTCGCCAACGGTCTGAGCGTTGACTTCTATGACAGGCTGTTTGCAGGCATAGGGACGGAGAGGTGTGGGAATCAGAACTTTGATCGGCATTTTTCTTCCTTCCTTAAGACTTCTGATCTTCTCTGTTCAAGTTATTCCGCGGTCACTTCGACGATTTCATCCTCGAAGCGCTTGGAATCTTCATCATCCAGCAGCACAAATGCGTTGGTGAGGACGGCATCTCCTCTTTCAACGCTGGTGATCAAATACGAGCAGCCGGTCCAATGCGCATCGGCAAGATCGGTCGCGGACCACATCGCCGGATGATCGGGATGTGAATGATAGAAGCCCACAATGCCGTGGCCGGCCAGCATCGCTTCGCGCTGAATTCGCACCAATTCCGCTGGATCGATGTGATAGCGATTCTGCGGCGAGTCGGTGCGCGTATTGCCGCAGGCGACGGCGGTTGTCGCCTTCTTGTCGCCCGCTTCGTCGAAGCTGCCCACAAGCACGCCGCAGCACTCGTACGGATAGGTCTCTTCGCCGTGCCGGCGCAACCGATCGAGCAGTGGGCGTGAAATGCTGAGTGCCATCGTGATTTGCTCCGTCGCTTATGAGTTCTCTTCCCAGAAGTGCTCGCTTAGGTATTTGTCACCCGAATCGGGAAGAATGGTGACGACAACCGACCCGGCTTCGGCCTCCTTCGCAACTCGCACAGCGCCAACCACTGCCGCCGCAGCCGATACGCCGATGAGCAGGCCTTCCTCCCGGGCCAGTCTTCTGGCCATGCTGTGAGCCGCTTCTGTTTCGATACCCAACTCAGCGTCAGCGATGCTGGAATCGTAGATCTTGGGGACGATCGAGGTCTCCATATGCTTGGCTCCCTCGATCCCATGAAAAGGAGAGTCCGGTTGCAGTGATATGCACTGTATGGCTGGATTCAATTCCTTAAGACGACGAGATGTTCCGACGAATGTCCCGCTGGTTCCCAGCATGGCCGTAAAATGAGTGACGCGGCCCGCGGTCTGCTGCCAGATTTCATCGGCTGTCCCATTGGCGTAATGGGCGCGCCAATTGGCATCGTTGGAATACTGATCGGCGTAGTAGTACTTTTCCGGTTCCTCGGCAATCATCGCGCGAGCCTTCCAGATGGCGCCGTCGGAACCTTCGCCCGGATCGGTATAAACGACGGTGGCTCCGTAAGAGGCGAGGATGCGCTTGCGCTCCGCGGAGACATTCGACGGTATGCATAGCGTGATGGGAATCCCGTATGCCGCGCCCAACATCGCGTAGGCAATGCCGGTATTGCCGCTGGTCGAGTCAAGCAATATTTTGCCCCCGCCAAGTTTGCCGGCGCGCAAAGCCTCGTCAATAATATTGGAGGCGGCGCGGTCCTTTACCGACCCGCCCGGATTGGTCCACTCAGCCTTTCCCAGCACCTGCACATCGTTCAGCCCGCATGTAACGGACTCAAAACGCAGCAAGGGTGTGTAGCCGATACGCTGTTTCAGAGTGACGCCGAGTGCGGTAGTTATACGATCGCGATGATTCTCCAAATGATGTTGCAACCGATCCTTCTTTCAGAAACTGCACAACAGAGGCCGTAAAGGAAGAAGCCTGGAACGGCGCCGCTTAATGCGGCAGCCTCGGCCTTAGCCATCCGTAGACCCATGTTCCCGCCAATGCGCTGACCACCGCGACAATCATCACGGAGACGCCGTTGCCGATGAGCGCGAAGAGCGGTCCGGGGCAGGCGCCAGTGAGCGCCCAGCCCAGCCCGAAGATTGTGCCGCCGGCAGCGTAGCGAATCCCGCTTCCCAATGGCTTGCGGGGAATCGCGATGCTCTCGCCGGAGACCGACTTGAGCCCGGTCCGCTTGATCAGCGCCACTGAAATCGCCGCTGTCACCACCGCGGAGCCGATGATGCCATACATGCGAAACGACTGAAACCGGAACATCTCCTGAATGCGGAACCAGGAGATCACCTCCGCCCGGCTGAGAACGAATCCAAAGGCGATGCCCAGCAACAGGTAGACGGCAAGAAATGCCGGCCGGACCTTTTGCTGCTCGGAGCTCCCCGCGCCGCAGCCATCGAATGTAGAAACAGATGGTGTGGTCATAGCCCTCCCAACACAATCGGCAGGATGAAGTACGTTGCGGCCAGGCCCCCGGCAAAGAATCCGAAGACCGCAATCAGAGAAGGCAACTCAAAGTTGGCCAGGCCGCTGATGGCGTGCCCCGAGGTGCAGCCCGCGGCGTATGCGGTGCCAAAGCCCACCAGGAATCCGCCCACAACCACCGACACGAAGCCGCGCAGGGTGAGCAGTGCGTGCCAGGTAAACAACTCGTGCGGCGCCACGCCGTGGAAGTCGTGAATCCCCAGCCGAGCCAGCGCCGTCCTTGTCTCCGCGGAGATGGCGATCTCCTGCGCCGGACCTCCATGGAAAGCCAGGAAGCCGCCGATCAGAACCCCTGCCAGGAAGACGAGGTTCCAAAGCCCGGCCTTGCGCCAGTCGTAGCGAAAGAGCTCCAGCTTACCCGGAGCAATGGCCGCGCACAGATGACTCAAGTTGCCGGAGATGCCGAAAACTTTGTTTCCGGCAATCAACAATGCCGGGACGAAAAGTCCGATGAGCGGACCCGCCACATACCAGGGCCACTCCTTGTAAATCCAGGTTGCCATAGGCGTATACCTCCGTCTTTGCGCGTCCTACTTTTTGTTTTTGTTCCATCCAAAGGCAACTTGGAACGAATTCTGGTACATGCTCAAATTCGCATTTCCGCCGCCATAGGTTGCAGGGATGGAGTTTGCGCCATTCACGGTGTTGTTGAAAGCATGAATGTAAGCAAAACTGATTTCCTTACCTGTTGTGGAGGCCCAGGTTGCTCCCACGTGCAGATGGTCCTTGGTTACGGCCGGAGCCAGAAGGTTGAAAAACGTCTGTGTGCCGTCAAAGGGAGCGCCGCCGTGGTTGTAACCTGTGCGCAGCGTCAGCGAAGAATTCACTGCGTAATCAAAGCCGACCTTCGACACGTTGATATCGTGCCATCCAAAGCCGGGACCACTGGCCGTTCCAAGCGGAGAAGTGCTCGCCAGGGAGTTGGCAATCGACTTCACCGATCCATAGAGAATGCGCTCCTCGTCGAAGAGCAGCGTCGCCTTGGAGCCCAGCTTCACGGCCGCGCCGCCGGCGAAGTTGGACGGAATATCGAATCCACCCTGCTCGGCAAAGAGGCCGCTGTACTTGCTGAATTTGCTCACGTACGTCTTGCTTTGCCAGGTTGCGCCCACGCTCAACGTGCGATTCAGTTCGCCCAGCCAGCCCACGCGCACGCCGGCGCCGCTCGAATAGGAGTACCCGTTATTGGTCACATGGGTTGGATCGCTGGAAATGGCCTCGATATATTGCAATCCCTCCGCGGCAAAGCGCTGCACGGCGATATTTGCGGCAACGCCGATGTAGTTGTGCGCTCCCGCCTTGTATGCGAGGGTAGGCGAGATGAAAGCCTGGCTAATATCCACGCCGCCCCGCGTGCTGCCCAGCAACTGAATCGGCTGTGTATACGAGGTATTCAACCCGCCGTTTCCGTAAAGCGCCACGCCCAAGACAAGGTTTGGCCGGTAGCGAAGGCTGTAACCAAACTCGGGAAGCTCGAAGTTTTTTACCCGGTTGCCATCGTAGGTGCCATTTACATTTGGGTACCCCGGCGGCAATTGGTTGCCGGTGATGGTTCCGTAGCGCACCGGGCGAAAGAGCGTAAGCCCAATGTCGAAGCGGTCCCCCACGAGAAAAAGACTCGCGGGATTGGTTGCGCCGGCCAGGCTGTCACTTGGCTTGGCAATGCCTGCCCCGCCATGGCCCTGTTGTTTGGTTCCATATCCAGTTAAGAAGTACCCGTCGGTGGCAAACGACAGATCGGCGATGGACAGAAAAACCAGAGCTACGAAAAACACTCTTTTGGGAATCAGCTTCATGGGGAAGATCTCCTTATTTGAAGTTGCGTTCGTTTGAGCGCCAGCGCCAGATGCATGGCCGGAGGATCTCTCTTCCGGTGGCATCTTCACTTTTACTCGTTTGGTTGGGGACGTCGCCGAGGCTGGCAGTGCTCTTATGGGCAATCAATAAAAAACCCACCTGCCAGATCGACTTCCGGCGGTGGGCTAAGAAACTTCTTTAGCTAAGGCTAGGCTCTTATATCGATAAAGCCCTGCCTCTACCTGCCAGAGGATAAC
>Ga0182027_10004734_pt1 | contig 20966 bp, 19 predicted proteins | sample 712E1DmetaG_FD_121300 | JGI IMG/M metagenome (GOLD analysis project Ga0182027, IMG submission 121300) | Permafrost microbial communities from Stordalen Mire, Sweden - 712E1D metaG (Illumina Assembly) | ecosystem: Environmental > Terrestrial > Soil > Wetlands > Permafrost | place: Sweden...
TCAAGCGTATCATTGCGTATTCGTCGATAGCCCACATGGGGTATGTGCTGGTCGCGTTCTTGTGCGGCACCGCCTTGGGAATCGTTTCGGCAACGTACTACGTTACCGCCTACGCCATAACCGTACTCTGCGCGCTTGCCGTTGTGTCGCTTCTTTCGCATGCCAAAGAGACCGAATCCCTGGCCGATTTTCGAGGACTTGCCTTGAGGCGACCGCTCGTCGCTTTCCTCTTCACCGTTGCCATGATGTCTTTGGCCGGAATTCCCTTTACGGTCGGTTTCATAGGGAAGTTTTACGTGTTGTCGGCAGGTGTGCAGAGCCGCGTGTGGCCGCTCACGTTCAGCCTTGCAGTATCCAGCGCTATTGGCCTCTACTATTATCTTCGCGTCGTTATCGTGATGTACCGGCATCCAGCCCCGGCAAGTGAAAAGGACGCCGGCACCGCGGTAATGGCGGGCATGAGCCGCCCGCTTTCGGCCGCAGGGATGATTGTGCTGGGAACGGCAGGCGTTTTGCTCGTTTGTTTTGGTGTCTATCCGGGTCCGCTCTTTGATTTCATCGCATGGATGGTCGGCTCATAAGAGAGGAGTATGCATATGCAAAAGTCCACCGTCTTCAAGATTTGGGCATCGCAAATCCGCGCGCCGTTTCTGCTGCTGTCGGTGATGCTCGTCGGCATGGGGGGGGCGGCCGCGTTTCACGACGGCGCCTTTAACGGCATCAGGTTCGTTCCGTGCATGGTGGGGATTGTTCTGGCGCACAGCGCGGTGAACCTGTTCAACGAACATTCCGATTACGCAACAGGTATAGACAACAACACCCGGCGCACGCCGTTTTCCGGCGGCAGCGGCAACCTGCCCGCGGGAAAAACATCGCCGCACTCAGTGCTGGCCGCAGCCATAGCGCTGCTGTCGGCGGCGCTCGGTATCGGCATTTTTCTTGCCGCGGTTTCGAGCTGGGCCGTTATGCTGTTTGTGATTGCCGGAGGACTTGCCGCCCTTCTTTACACATCGCACCTTTCCCGCTGGGGGCTGGGAGAGATTACCGCCGGTATGTGTCTGGGGTCCCTGGTGGTTATCGGAACCTACTTTACACTGGCGGGCACCATTACCAGGGAAGTTGTGTTGCTTTCGGTGCCGCCGGGGATCCTCACCGCATTGCTTCTCCTCCTTAACGAGTTCCCGGATGTCCAGGCCGACCGCCGCGGCGGCAGACGGCACCTGGTGATTCTCCTGGGCTGGCGGGGCGCGGCAATTGTCTACGCGCTGGCGTTAACATTGTCGTACGCGGTGATTGTGGTGGGCGCGATACAACGTTGGTTCCCGCCCACGGTGATGCTTGCCTGCCTTACACTGCCGCTGAGCGCTAAGGCCGCGATAACGGCGCTTCGCTATGGTGATCGGTTCGAGAAGATGGTGCCTGCACTGGGAGCGAACGTGGCCATGGTTCTGGGCACCGATCTGCTTGTTGCCGTGGGGTTGATGCTGTAGCAATCATGAAACGACGCGGAGGGGAACAACAATGAAAAGGAGAATCCGTATGAAAAAACTCAAGAAATACTTTGTGACTGCGGCCCTTGCCTGGTTGGCGCTTGGACTTGTTGCGGTTGCGATCAAGATCGTGTGGCACACGTGTTCGCAGGGCCGATGCAATGGGCCATGGGAAAAGAAATCGCAACGCACCGGCGAGCCCGAGCACGAGTGGAATCACGAGAACGGCAGTGATGGGCCGGCAGGGACAGCATGGGCGCATATTGCGGAAGCGTTGGAGGCGGCAACGGCTGCTCTCAACAAAGCGGTTGCCATGGTCCGATCGGCTCCGAAATCCCGCAACTGACGCGGGGAGTCTTCTTGTCAACCAAGCCAAAATTTACATAAGGAAATAGGCCGAAGAGACAATAAACGAGTAGTCCGAATGTTTTGGTAAGAGCAGGAGGGGTGAGATGTCGTTTTTGGAAGAGTCGGGAAATGATCAATTGATGGAATCATTCGTGGAACACGTAAGGAAGATGATCCTGAACTGCGTATCCGACGCAAGCCTTTCGGAAGCGCAGGCCCAGCATTTTCGCAGTCTGGCAACTGGCAAAATGCTTCGAACCAAGTTCGCGGCCCGAATTTTCGCGGCTTCCGGCGGCTCTTGCACGCCTGCGGCGGGTCTCGAAAAGGCGTGCGCCGCAATCGAACTTGTTCACACGGCAAGCCTGCTTCACGATGATATAATCGATAACGCTCTTGTCCGGAGATCGCAGCCCACCCTGTGGAAGACTCAGGGAGCGAATTACGCGGTGCTCGCGGGTGATCTATTGTATTGCGAGGCGCTTACGATGCTTCTCTCCGGAGAAAACGGTTATCTGGCCCCACTGTTTGTTGAAAAGGTCAAGGAAGTCTGTCTTGCCGAGATTAGGCAGGAGTTGCTGTTTCGTGCAAGAACGACGGAATGTCAAACCTATTTGGACATGGTTCGAGGTAAAACCGGGCCGCTATTCGCTTTTCTAGGCTACGCGTGCGGGGCCGAAGATGCCGAGCTAGCCCGGGCGCTCGAAGAAGCCGGGTACCTTACAGGCATTGCGTATCAGCTGGCCGATGACCTTCTTGATGTAGTTGGGGACGAAGAATCTACGGGCAAGACTCTCGGGACGGACGCCTTGCGGAAAAAAGCGACTCTGGCCTTTGGCATACAAGGCTTGAACGGTACACCTGATTCGCTTATCATGTCTACAATCGGATCTGCAAAAACCGTCTTGGAAAGATGGCCGCTGCTTCGAGACGGAATTACTGAGTTCTTTGTCTGCGATCTGGGGCCAGTGCTCAAGAAAACCATTGCTTTCCGAAAGGTGACCAGCGAAGCCGCGGCCTAGCCCCGGATCTCTCAAAGGCGAAACACCATCCTTCCTTCTTCCGCTCAGCGCGGACCATTCGAAGTATCTCTATTCACGGCACTGCCACAATGTGGCTTACTTCGCCTCTGCCATAGCTTCCACGTGCTCCAAGAGCTTTTCTTTTTCCTCAAAAGTCATGGCATCAATTAATCCAGGATGCCGGAGTTGCACATGGTCCAGAAGTACTCTCTCCGCTTCCTCAACGGTTTTCCCCTCAGCCACGAAATTGCATGTCCGCATTCCTGTGTCTCTGCAATTTATGTACTTCATATGGCCCTCCTTCCGCCTTTGTGATTAGTTCGGTTTACCACCCCTCCATGTTGTAGAACAAAGACAATATTCTCTGAAGTTAGTGTATTCAAAAACATGTTTCACATTGCTGATTATTTGCACCGACGATATACAATGCCTGTCGCATATTATCAAAGGGAAAGGAAGTTTGTACGGTCAAGGTCAGCGTCGCCGGTTAGCACTGCGGCCGGCACCCATCCCGTATTCAATAATCATTGAGTGCGTGACAAAAATGGCTTGACTTAGTGCTTGTGCATGGCTAATTTTATTTATGCATAGTGTTGAAACGGGCGGACCGGGGAATGCGCGGTGTTTGCTGCCTTGAATGAGCATTTGCGGTTGTGCCTATGACTGTGGTCGTTTACTCGCGCTGAGAAGGGATTGTATATGGTCGAAATGTTAAGGCCCCGGTCTATCCTTGTTGCCGACGATGAGCGGACCATACGGAAAGCGCTGAGCTGCATTCTGGCGTGCGATGGGCATTTGGTCACCGAATACGATCCGCAGGCCCCCGACGACGGCCTGTTGCGGTCGGAGTATGATGTCGCGATCCTGGATATCAACATGCCCGGCAAAGACGGGTTTGCCTTGCGGGACGAAATTCTGAAACATTCCCCTGCCACGCCGATCATTTTCGTTACGGGAAACCTCAGCGAAGATGTGTTGAACAGGGCTTTCAAAGACGGCTGCTGCAGGTTTATCACCAAGCCTTTTACCGCCGACCAAATCCGGGACAGCGTGCTTGATGCGTTGCGCACTCGTGCCGACGCGCCCGGGCATGCCGACGACCCGCTCCGCCACATTTGACACCAATCTCACAAAGCCGTATTGGTGGACTTGCAGTAATTGACAGAGATCAATTGTCAGGCAAAGACCCTGGGGCAACAGACATTCCATGCTTCCATAGACTGAACCAATTGCACAGTTTTTCCTAACCACTGCCGCCTCAAGGGTGCGCGCAGCAGCTGTTTCGGTCTTGCAGCAGGACCTTCCACGCTGCACCCCGCGAAGCTCCCAAATGAATTTCAATTTGATTATTGGTAAACTTGCAATTATTGACAGAAGTCAATTGTCAGGCAAACAACATATCACAATGGACATTCCCACACACGAATTACTTCAAGGGGCACAGCCCACCCGGACGGAACCCCTTGCTGTTGAACAGTACGCGGTGTATACTTGAAGCCAGATACCGCCAGCAGCGGACCCAGCAACTACCGCCAACGGCCTTCCACAAAAACCCAGCCGTCCTTTCGGTGAGTCCAGCGGTTCGCTACCCAGCGGGCATGCGGCCGTGGAGGTTGTTCCCATCTTCCTGGAGTCCAGACGTAGGCCTCGTTTTCGTAACGATGGTAGCCGGGAATCCACACATGGTCGTGGCTGGGCCGGAGGTCCCGGTGTTCGATTACGGCACGCGGTGGTGCGATGCGAACGACGAGCTCACCCCCCAAAGCGCTGAAGACCAGCGCTCCCGCAAAAACCAATCCGATCACTTGCTTAAACATGACACTTCCCTCCTCGTTCTTGGTGACAAACTGTGAACCACTCAAGAAAGGAGCAATAACCGGGCCGTTGGCCAAAGGCTGCCATAAGCTAAACCGGGCCGGATTTCACGACCAGAAAGAGCAATATCGCAAGTCGGTATTCCGGAACTGCCAAGGGCCGTATCAGGAATGGGAATGAAAGGCCCTGAACGACGATTGAGGCCCGCGTTTTCGAACTACATTGGTAGATAACCGCGGTCATCTTTGTAATCGGAAACCCGGTTTCGCGTAATCCCGTTGCAGGAAGATTGACAACAGAATCGGTCGGCCGTATATTTCGGATGTCACGGCTGTGCCAAAGCCACCCAACCGCCCCGCTCGTCGGATTCGCCTGTCGCCCGGCACGCAGGATATGATCTTTCCAAAGGGGGTCGGCATGAGAGCGCCATGCATCACAGTGCGGCTTCTCCTTGTCTGCATCGGCGTCTCCTGCGCCGCAATCATTCCCGCTGGCCGCAGCATCGACTGGAGCAAATCCGGGATTCCGGGAGGAGTGCCGGACCGGAAGGCTGTTTTCTCAGAAATCAATGCCTCAGCCTATGGGAATGGTTCCGTTGACGCAACGCCCGCCATCCAAACCGCGATCAACAATTGTACTGCACAGCAGACCATCCTGCTTTCCGCCGGTACGTTTCGTATCAACACCGGACTGCGTGTCCCCGACAGCGTCACACTCCGCGGCGCCGGTCCCGGTCAGACTATTCTTGATGCGCACGGAACCAGTGGCGCGGTGATTAGCTTTGGCCAGGATGCCACACCGTATGCGGCCAACTCCACCGCAATCACCGGCGGGGCCGCCGCGGGTTCAAACACGATAACGGTCGCAACAGCGGGCGGCATCGCAGTCGGGTCATATCTGCTGATCACCGAGCTCAACGACACGAGTTTCGTCACCATCAAAGGCGGGGAGGGGAGCTGCACCTGGTGCGACGGCGGCATCGGCTGGAACGGTACGCGTGCATCGGGGCAGATCGTTGAAGTGACGTCTGTCAATGGAGTGTCCATCGGCATTGCACCGGCGCTTTACATGTCGTATAGCCCGGCGCTCTTGCCGCTTGCCACGCCGTTCTCGGCAGGAGCCCTGTATGCGGGAGTGGAAGACCTCCAGGTGTACATGAACAATACCGGGTACACGGCCAACATCATCATGAACGGTTCGGCCTATTGCTGGGTAAAGAACATCGAAAGCAACTACACCGACGGCGACCACTTCCGCGCCTTCTGGTGCTACCGCTGCGAAATCCGGGACAGCTATTTCCACGATGCCTACGCACACATTCCAGGCCAGACCGACGCCGATGTCTTCATTGCCGACAAATCAAGCGGCTTGCTCATAGAGAACAACATTCTCAGGCGCATGCATGTGTCGATCATGCTCAACTGGGGTGCGGCGGGCAATGTCGTCGGCTACAACTATTCGGCCAACGACTTTGACCAGACGGCGTACAATGTCGTGATGGGCGACCTTTCCATGCACGGCTCGCATCCGATGTTCAATCTGTACGAGGGCAACATTGCTACGTCGTTCCATCCGGACGGCATCTGGGGATCCAACAGCCATAACACCGTGTTCAGGAATTGGCTTCTTGGAACGACACGGATCTGCAAACCACTCACCGGCCGAGGAGTCGAGCGATCGGACTCCAGTTGGTGGGCATGCCAGGCCAACCGGGCAATCAACGTGGACTTTGCCGGCCGCTTCTACAATATTGTAGGCAACGTTGCCGGCTCGCAGGACCTGCTCCAACTCACCACCTACAACAACGGCACCCGCATAATTCCGGCGGTGAGCATGATAGTCGCTCATCAGAACCGCTCCTACGATGCGACCACGTACTGTTACTGCTTCGGCTACAGCGAGGCGAGCGATGACGGCAGTTCGGGAACATACCCCGAAGACAACAGGCTGCCCTTTACAACAGCATTGCTTCACGGCAACTACGATTATGCGTCCGATTCGGTAAAGTGGGACCCTTTAATCTCCGATCATAATCTTCCCGCCTCATTGTACCTTTCCGCAAAGCCCCTTTGGTGGGGCGCCATGCCCTGGCCGCCGATCGGCCCCGATGTCAATCCGATGGTAAACAAGATCCCGGCCCAGGTGCGCTATGAAAGCGTGTTGATGGCCGGTCCTCCGGAAAGCAAGGGAGCAGCGCCTCGGCGTGCGCTTGCCGTCTTCACCACGGCTTCGTCGGTTCTGGCATTTGAGATCGGCAGCCCGGGTCTTGTCAAACTGGAGCTGTTCGACGGCTCGGGAAGGCTTGTTTGCACCCCAATCGATGGTTACAAGAGTGCGGGTATTCATCGGACAAGAGTCGACGCCGGTGCACGTATTGCGGGAAAGATCCTGGTATGCAGATTGACAGAAGGTGGCGATGTTGCAAATGCGAAGGTGATGATAGTGCGATGACGCGTCCATAGATGGGGTACGCGAGGGGGAATCATGTTTGGTATGGTGAAATACGCAGCCGGTAACCTATATGCGATTACCGTATTTCTCTGCCTTTCCTGCCTTGTTTTTAGGGAATCCGTCCGGGCCCAGGCCTACCCGCTCAAGGTGAGCGCCAACAAACGCTATCTCGTTGACCAGAACACTGTTCCTTTTCTCATTGCCGGTGACGCCCCGCAGGCCCTCATGGTCAACATCTCGGAGGCGGACGCCGACATGTATTTCGCGGACCGCGCATCGCACGGATTCAATTGCCTCTGGATCAACCTCCTGTGCGCGGACTACACCGGAGGACGCTCGGACGCCAGCACCTATGACGGCGTTCTGCCGTGGACCACTGCCGGCGATCTCTCCACTCCCAACGAGGCGTACTTTTCGCACTGCGACCGGGTGCTCCGGCTTGCGGCAAACCGCGGTCTCGTCGTGTTTCTCGATCCAGCCGAGACGGGGAGCTTCTTGAGCGTGATGCTCGCCAACGGCGTCACCAAGTGCCGCAATTACGGGAGGTATCTTGGTAACCGCTACAAGAGCTTCGACAACATCGTCTGGCTGAGCGGGAATGATTACCAGGACTGGAGCAGTGCAGCGAACGACACGGTTGTCACTGCGGTTGCGCTCGGCATCAAGGACAACGACCTTCGCCACATTCACACCATCGAGCTCAACTACATTGTGAGTGGATCGCTTGACGATCCAAAATGGGCGCCGATTGTTTCCCTCAACGCTTCCTATACGTATTGTCCGACTTATGCACAAGTGCTCAAAGACTACAACCGGACAAACTTTCAGCCGGTTTTTCTCATAGAGGCCAATTACGAATTCGAAAGCCTGCAGGGGCCGGTCACAACCGCGGCCATCCTGCGGCGGCAGGAATACTGGACAAACCTGAGCGGTGCCACAGGACAGTTTTACGGCAACGGATACATCTGGCCCTTCAAATCAGGCTGGAAAGATAATCTGGTCACACCGGGTGCGACCCAAATGGCTTTTGTCAAGACGTTGTTCGAACCCCGACCTTGGTACAACCTGGTGCCGGACCAGGATCACTCGGTTGTGACCGCCGGGTACGGCACGTTTTCCAACACCGGCCACGTTGCGGACAACTATTGCGCGACTGCGGCGCGCACGCCGGACGGCGGACTGGTTTTGGCATTTCTTCCATCAGGCCAGACAGTCACTGTGGATATGACAAAGCTCGGTTCGTCCGCCAAGGCGCAATGGTATGATCCCACCAACGGCACATATGCGACAATATCCGGTTCGCCTTTTCCCAATATCGGCCCGCGGAATTTCACTCCACCCGGCGCCAATAGCGCAGGCGACAAGGACTTCGTCCTCGTGCTTGAGGCCACGGCTTCCGTGTCGAGCCGCATGAACACTCGCATCCCCGAAGACGTGACCGTCAAGACGGTGTATAACCCGGCAACCCAAACCGTCGCAATCATTGTTTCCGGGAAAGAAAGTATGGCCGTGGCCGTGATTTACGATGCGGCCGGCAGGCAGGTGGCGGTTCTCCCGGCGGAAGGTTTCCGTGGCGAATCCGCGAAGGCCGGGGCATGCACGCTATGGTGGGATGCTTCCGGAGTCCCTTGTGGTGTGTACCTCCTGCAAGTGCAAACGCAACATGCGGCTGTCGTACGTCCATTTGTGAAGACCTGGTAAGGCGCCCTGGAGTTGCCGACTATAGAGAGCGGGAGGAAACGTCATGAGAACAGTATGGATCGTCACCGTGCTTCTGCTCGGTTCGGTTGCCTGGCCAAAGACCTACTCTGTGGACCGGAACGCCGTCGGCGCAATGCGATAGACATCACTGCCTACGACTGCGCGGGCAGGCACATTGAAACGGGCCAGGTTGACAGGCCGGGAACATATCTGCTGCACAATAACGCAACGGGTGCGGTTCAAAAAGTGTTTGTCATCCAATGATCGAGGCCTGGTGAGTCCTCTCCGTCAATCCATGTTCTTCAAATCCCGGTGGGCCGGACCGGGCGAGCAGGAACGTCTGCGGACAGCACAATTGTCAAAGGAGACATCATGAACATTCGCATCGTTCTTCCAGCAGTGATGCTGGTGTCTGCTCTCTCACCCTGTAGCCTATGGGCCCAACCCTGGTCAGGCATTATCGCGCCGTCGACTGGAGCACGGCAGGCGTTATCGGTGGCATCCCGGAGAGGACAACCGTGTATCAAACCCTGAACCCCGGCGCGACCGCGGACCAGATCAACGCGGCAATCGCGGCATGCCCGGGCGATCAGACGGTATTTTTGGGCGCCGGGACCTATAATTTGTCAAGCGGCATCCTCATGAAGAGCAACGTAACGGTGCGGGGGGCGGGCGCAGACAAAACGCTGATGGTTTTTTCGGGCGTCAACGCATGCTTCGGCGGGTACAGCGTTGTCTGCTTTACGGCAGAGAATCACGTGTGGGGCGGCGACGCCGACGCCCTGCCGGGCGGATCAAACGCCGCGACCTGGACGGCTGGTTTCGCGCGGGGAACCACGCAGATCACCCTCACCGGTGTCGGCAGCTCGGGCCTGGCCGTGGGGCAATACATCATTCTCGACCAGGCGAATGTCGCGTCCGACAACGGGCAGCTTTTCGTTTGCGACAACACCAATTTCCCCTGCTCACTGGAAGGCGGCAACGGCGGTCGCGTTTTGAACGGCGTCCAACACGGCCAGACTCAGGTGGTGAAAATTACAGCGATAAACGGAAACGTCTACACCATCGCACCGGGATTGTATGCGCCCACCTGGAGCGCCACCCTGCAACCCGGCGCGTGGTGGGTGCGCGCGATGCAATCTGCGGGTCTGGAGGATGTTGCCATCGACCATGCCAACGCTTCGGGAGAGATCAACGGGATAAGCATGTACGGCGCGATAAACTGCTGGGTGAAGGGTATCCGTTCCGTCAACTCCAACCGCAATCACGTCCAATTCTGCGTGGCCGCGCACAACACGGTGCAGGACTGCTATTTCTACGGCACGCAGAACGCGGTTTCGGAAAGCTATGGGGTAGAGACCTACCTGGGTTCCGACAATCTCGTGGTTAACAATATTTTTCAGCATGTCACCGCGCCGCAGCTGCTGCAACTGGGCACCGGCAACGTAATTGCATATAATTTCTCCATCAACGACTATGAAGTCGCCTCGGCCGACTTCCTGTATGGAAGCGCGACCGACCACAATGAGGGCAACGAATATGATCTTCTTGAGGGCAACGATGGCGCGTCGTTCAGCGCGGATCTGTTCCACGGCACCGGCGGCATGAATACGCTTTTCCGCAATTACTTTACAGGCTGGGAAAAGGGGAAACTGAACAACCTTATTCCGATCCGGTTGGACTCGTACAAACGATACTGCAACATCGTGGGGAACGTGCTGGGCACGGCCGGGGTCACCACCAAATATCAAACCGCCGCTCCTTATGGATCCGGCTCGGTGTATTCCCTGGGAAACGGCAACTCCGAAGGCACGGTGACGATTCCGGCGGACCCGCTTGTGGCGTCCACGCTGCTCCGGTGGGGCAATTACGATGTTGTCAATGACTCGGCCCGGTGGGAGGCATCGGAGGTTCCGAGCGGGATTGCCTTGTATGCCAGCCAGGTGCCGGCGAGCCGAAGCCTTCCGGCGTCGTTTTTCCTGTCTGCAAGGCCCGCCTGGTGGCCGGCAAACATCGCCTGGCCCGCCATAGGGCCCGACGTGAGCGGCGGCGTCATTGCCGGGCTGGCCGGCCATGCGCACCAGATACCGGCATGCAACTGTTACGCAAACGTCATGAACGGCCCTGCCGACGGCAGCGGTTTGCCGCTTGCCTTCAACGCCGTACTCTGCTACGGCAGCAACGCGGTTGTCAATGCTCCGGCTGCCGCAGGGCAAGGGGCTTTGTCTTTGTCTGCAAGCGTAAATACCGCGACGCACCGATGGACCGTCACGGTCCGCGGCGCACCTGGCGGGTGTGCACTGGGAATCTTTGATCTCCGGGGACGGCTTGTGGTCGCGTTGCCTTTTGTCAAAGGCGCGGAGGGTACGTCGGTTTTTGCCTGGGACGGAGAATACGACCAGGGACGGCGGCTCACAAACGGAACGTACGCAGTGCGGATCATTTCGGGGAAGAATCCGCAAACAGACAGGCTCATACTGATCTGGTAGAGGTTCTGCGCAACCGGCCAGCGGGGGAAACCGTCGTGCCGCACCCGATTTCAGCTGTTTGTCGGGTCAATTTCTCGTTCATGCGAACGGATTTTCCCGGAATTGCAACTGGGACGCTCATCACATGCATGGGCAGGTCCGTACGTATCGGGCACACGAATTGCATCTGTTTGGATGCGCCTGCCGACGGCCAGCATCGGCTGAGGAGCGTGTACCGCTGGACAAAAAAGCCGGTTTTCATCGCAGGTCACGTCGTCAAAACTAAGGAGTAAGGCCATGAAGGCAGTACGAGTCCGCGAATTCGGGCCGCCCGACGTCATGAAATACGAGGAGATAGACGCATTGCTGCCGGGGGAAGGTCAGGTACTTGTCAAGATTTCGGCCGCGGGCGTTAATCCGGTGGATGCCTATATTCGCTCCGGATCGTATGCGCGCAAGCCAGCGCTTCCGTATACACCCGGGTCGGACGCTGCCGGCATTGTTGCACAGGTGGGCCCTAGCGTGACCTCCTTCAAAACCGGCGACCGGGTCTACACGTCGGGCTCGGTGAGCGGCACGTATGCGGAAATGGCGGTGTGCGAGAAACGTCATATTCACCGGCTTCCGGATACCGTCAGTTTCCAGCAGGGAGCGGCGCTCGGCGTTCCCTATGGCACGGCATACAGAGCCCTGTTCCAGCGGGCGCATGCCGTGGCCAAAGAGACTGTTCTCATCCACGGCGCCACCGGCGGCGTGGGACTCGCAGCCGTCCAGCTATCGCTCGCCGCCGGACTCGCGGTAATCGCGACCGGAGGATCGGAGCGCGGACGCAGCCTGCTCCGCGCGGAATCCGTGGAAAACGTACTTGACCACACCGCTCCGGGATATCTGGACGTGATAAGGAGTCTTACCGACAACCACGGCGTTGATGTCGTTCTGGAGATGCTCGCAAATATCAATCTTGGCAAAGACCTTGGCGTGCTTGCGAAAAACGGCCGCGTCGTGGTGATCGGCAGCCGGGGGAATGTTGAAATAAACCCCCGCGACCTGATGGCGCGCGATGCCGCGATTCTTGGAATGACACTGTCTAACGCCGGCGAACCGGACCTTGTGGCGATACACACCGCGCTCATCACCGGGTTATCGAACAAGACGCTCAGGCCGGTTGTCGGCAAGGAATTTCCGCTCAAAGAGGCTGCGGCCGCACACTCGGCTGTGATGGACAAGGGCGCATACGGAAAGATTGTCCTGGTTCCTTGAACCGTCAAGGCCTCAACAAAAGTTGAAAACAGGTGCACGAAGGTCTTGTTTTTTCCTGTGCCCGGCCTGCGAGATGTCGCGTGGGCCAGTCGTTCTGCCGGGGCATTTCCTGACGCTCCCCGCGGGTGAGGCACGAACAGAAAATCCACAGTTGGCCGCTGCGGCTGCCCCGTCACTCGTAGATGAAACCTTCAGCAAGGAAGAAAAGGAAGGACCCATGAAAAGTTCCATTTCCGCTCTCGACAAACGAAACCTGTACCGTTTTCCCTGGTCACTCAATGATAACCCCCAGGGGTGGGTTGAGGTCACCGACATTTGCAACCTCAAATGCCGCGGCTGCTACCGGCAACGGCTCGAAGGCCACAAGTCTCTTGAGGCAATCAAGGAAGAGATTCAATTCCTCAAGAAATGGCGCAACGTCGACAACATTTCCCTGGCCGGCGGCGAGCCCATACTTCATCCTGAGATTGTCGACATCGTTGCCTATATTGCGGGACAAAAGCTCAAACCCTTCATGCTCGGCAACGGTGTGGCACATAACAAACAGCTTCTCACCGAATTGCGCAAGGCAGGTCTGGTGGGCGTGGGGCTCCATGTGGACATGCACCAGAACCGTCCCGGTTGGGAGAACAAGCATGAGCTTGACCTGTGCGCGCTCCGGGAGCAGCTTGCCGACATGGTGTGGAATGTTGGAGGAATTTCCTGTAACTTCAACAGCACCATATACCGCGATTCACTCCAGTACGTTCCTGATCTTGTCAAATGGTCAATCAGAAACAGCAGAAAAGTACAGGGATACACCTTTATGACCTACCGCGGCGCCCTGCTCGACGGCAGCCGGGAATATCTGGTACAGGGAAGAAACGTGCACCTCGACAATGAATCCCTCGGCTATGCCCTGCAGCAGGAAACGAGGGAAGAAATATCCATTATGTCGACAGACGTCTATGCGGCGATCAAGGCGGCGGTGCCGGAATATGCGCCATCGGTGTACCTTGGCGGGACACGGAAGCATACATCGTTCAAGTGGCTCGACGGCGTGACGCTCTGCTGCAATGGCAAGCCGCTGGGATCGCTGGGCAAGAAAGGAATGGAATTTGCCCAGACAATGCACCATCTCATTTTCGGATCATATCTGATCTACCTCAAGAAGAAGTCCGCCGGCCGGATCATCTTGCTGCTATCGCTGGTTGATGCCGGCGTGCGCGCGGCGTTTGTGCGCTACGTCCGGAACCCGCTCAATATTTTCCGCACCGTGCATTCGGTGGGAATCGGCATTGTGCAGGCGCCGGACGCACAGGACGGAGATGTTGACATGTGCGAAAGCTGTCCCGATATCACGGTCTTCGAAGGCCGGCTGGTAAACTCGTGCCGGCTGGACGAATACCGCAAATTCGGCGATGCACTCACCCCGTCGCTCACAAACGCCCGGGACGAGGCCATTGTATTTGCGGAAGTGCAGGCCGGTACAATGGATCAGGTGATGGCCAAATAGCGGCGATCCACCGATTTGATCCGTATTTCGGCAGCGTTTGGAAAGCAATAAGGGAAGCCGCAAGGCTTCCCTTCGTTTTGGGTTAATGAATGGGAGTTGAAAGGCGCGATTGTCCTGCGCGTGGCCGGAAAGCATTTGGGCTAATTCCCGCATCCCCTTCCCGTCGAATCCGACAAGATATTGAACGCCGCAGAATTTCGTTTTGACAACGGTCTGGCTTCCGCGACAATTTTGAGAAATCTCGGATTTACACCGCATTTCCCGGACGTTATGGAAAGATTGCTCATGTCGATTGTCTGGTAATTCCGGCTCGAAATGTCCAGCTTGTATACTCCCGCGGCTGCCCATATGATATAGACCGAATCATACCTGATTTCACTACCGGCATCAGACGTGTCGCTGACGGAAAGCGTTTCATTCTTGGAATTGATGGCTCTAATGTTGAATCCGTTCAGTTTTGCACCGGTTGAATCAACCAAGGCAATTTCAAACGCCGGCGACGAGCACATCGGACAACCCAAAACCCCGGGCCCGTCGCAGGTGGAGGTTGACAGGAGCACTACGACGCCGAAAAGCAAGAGTTTGCTCATAGTGACTAAAAACTACCTGTTCCCGCCATGCAACGCAAATCTCCGTTCTTGCATCTATCCCGCTCGGACAGTAATAGCCCTGTACAATTTGCCAAACAGCGCGCAGAACAATATTTTCTCCTGTGTGTGTCGCCGTTCCAATAAACGGCGGAACTGCAATCGCGTGATTGCATTGAAAGGATATGGTTTGGCATGAAGAGAAACCGTCAATCATATTTCGGAATCTCTGCGTGTGTGTGTGCCGCAGTCTGTTTTTACTTGTCCACCCTATGCGTCGTCGCCCTCAACGCGCAACCTTTGCAAGACTCCTCCGGTCATCAGTCGGCAAAGGCGCCGGCGGATTCCCCGGCCGCAAAGACCAAAACCGGAAACAAATATTCTCAGCCGAACTGGCCTTTTTCGACAAATCTGCGCGTTGATTCCGCAGTGGCGGGCGTCATCAGGAGCCGGCTCGGCTCCCTGTGGCCGATCTACGAGAGATTCATCGGGAAGAAACCGGGGCTCAGCGGACGAATGCTTGCCGCCGCAGTCGTTGACGAGCGCGGAGCGGTGAGCGGCCGTCCCACAATCGAACGCGCGACCCTGGACTCAAAGGAAATGATCGACAAGGTGCTGGATTCGGTGTCGAACTGGCGGTTCGGGCCTGTTGCATCCGGAAAGGGCACCGATACGCTCCAGTTTGCTCTCTCGTTCGGCGAGGCCGAGAACCTTGTGCATGTTTCCATCATAGATGCTCAGGTTGACGGTAAGGAATATGAACCTCTGCGGAAAAAGGTCGCGAAGCGTTTGTCCGACGTCAAGGAAGCCTATCTTTCGCAAGTGGGGTTTTACGGGGCGGTGGAAGGGGTTGCTAAACTTGCGGTAGGCGTCGACGGGAATGGAAAAGGCAACGACGTGAAGATCGCCTGGCATTCGGGCCTACCGGACAACCTTCTGGACACGCTGCTTTACTTTGAGCAGGGAATCAAAGACTGCCGGTTCCCGGAAGGTGCCAAAGGTATTTTGGTCACATCGTCTGTGCGGTTCGAAGACCTGCACGACGCGCCGTTTTTGGTCCTGTATGGCAGCATCAACCATTCGCCGGACTATAATTCCATGCCGAATTTCAACACCTTTAGCGCTCCCAGATTTGTGCCCACGGTTCCGGTATTCCACTAATAATAATTCGCGACTGATTGACAATAATCGACGGCGATTGATTGGCAGGAAAGTACCAGGGCATTACATCCGGATTGAAAGAAAGGGATTTCTATGAAAGCCATTGTCTACACCAGATACGGACCTCCGGACGTTCTTGAATTGAAAGAGGTGGACAAACCTGCCCCCGGGGACGATGAAGTCCTGGTGAAAATTCATGCGGCGTCTGTAAATGCTCTTGACTGGCATCTTCTGAGAGCTGACCCGTTTTTGGCCCGCCTGTATGCCGGGCTGCTTAAGCCCAAGTACCGGATTCTCGGGGCCGACATTGCTGGACGGGTTGAAGCGGTCGGCAAAGACGTAAAGCAAGTCAAACCGGGTGATGAGGTATTCGGGGATGTATTCGCCTGTGGTCTTGGCGGTTTTGCCGAGTATGTGTGTGCCGGTGAAAATGCTGTGGTACTCAAACCGGAAAATCTTACGTTTGAGCAGGTAGCGGCCGTACCTGTGGCGGCAGTCACGGCCCTGCACGGGCTTCGCGACAACGGAAGGATTCAGCGGGGACAGAAGGTTCTGATCAATGGTGCGTCCGGCGGTGTTGGCACGTTTGCGGTGCAGATAGCCAGATCATTCGGGGCCGAGGTCACTGCCGTGTGCAGCACGAGGAATCTGGATATGGCGCGCTCGATTGGGGCAGACCGCGTCATTGATTACACCCGGGAAGATTTCACCAGGAACGGGCAACGGTACGACCTGATTATCGGCGCCAACGGATTTCATCCGATTTCAGATTACAAGCGGGCACTAAGTCCCGAAGGTATTTATGTGATGACCGGAGGCTCCGGGGCTCAGATGTTCCAGGCGATGCTTTGGGGGCCGTTTATTTCAATGACCGGGAAAAAGAAACTGGGCGGCCTTTCGTCGAAACCGAACCGGAAGGATTTAGTTTACATAAAAGAACTTGTTGAATCGGGCAAAGTAAAGCCTGTTATAGACAGGCAATACCCGCTCAGCGAGGTTCCAGAAGCGCTCCGGTATCTGGGAGAAGGGCATGCCCGCGGAAAAGTGGTGATAACGGTGGAGCCTGAATCCCGTAGCGAGCGACTATAAGTACGTTTCCATCAGCAAAAGGAGATTCTCATGAAACGCATCGCCATCGTGCTTCTTCTGTTCCTCGCGGCTGCCACGAATGCGGGAGTGTCGCTTGGACTGACGCTGCAATCCAGCCTCGTATCGAACAGCAACCAGGACCAGTCGGCCAACGGCCAGACCACCAGCTCATCGAACTTTAATCTGTCGCTTGGTCCGATTTTCCGGATCGGACTTTCCCAGATAAGCGAAGTAGTGCCGCATGCTGCATTTCGTGTTATGTCGAATTCGACAACGCCGGGCGGATCGAGTTCGCAGGAGGGGTTGGACGCGGGATGCGGGTTCAACTTCTTTCTCATGTCGAATGAGTTCATGAAATTCTCGCTGGGGCCGGACGTTTTGGGGGAGTTCTGGTTCAGCACCAAGGCCATTTCGCTCGACGCGGGAATGCCCGTGAATGTCGATTTCATCTTCAATTCGAAATGGACCATGAGAATCAGCGACAAGGCAGTTGACTTTGAGTATGACTATTCACACAGCGGTTACGTTAATCACAACGGAATTACCATGAACCTGCAGTCGTTCCTGCAGCCGTCGTTCACGCTGTTTTACACTTTCTAGCCGCAGTTGCAAACACAAACGGCAGGATGGTGCACCATGTGAGGAGGCGGCTGCGGGGAAGGCACCATCCGTGCGGGTGATGCCTTCATCACAATGGCCGGTTAGTAACCCGGATACTCGGATTCTTTCTTGGCGTCTTCCGCGTTCTTGCTCTCGGACGCCCATTTTGTGTAATCCTTCTTCACGTCTTCGAAATCGCCGGTGCTCATGTCCTTGGTGTCCTTGTCTTCAGGATTCTTCTGCACCCACGTGATCTTGCCCTTCTCGGATTCGATTTTTTCCGTAGCCGATTTTCCGTCCATCGGCGCAAAGGTGGTGGTGTTTATCGTCACGTACCCGGCGCTCACCGTTACTACCGTATGAAAGATGAAGTAGACCTTGCCTGCCGCGAAATTGTACTTGATCTTGGATTTGTTGGTTGCGTCGCCGATAATGTAGTGCTCGCCCGGGTCAACCGGGAATGTGAGCATGGTATTTCCCTCGGTGCCGCCCACGTACTTCTGGTCGCAGTAAATAGGCACGAATGTCGCACCCATGAAGGCAGTGGGACGAACGATCACGCACAGGGCCTTGTCGGCCGGGGGTTTGATTTCCGGAAGCTCCTTATTATAAATCAATTTCGAAACGCATCCCATGACGACAAGGGATGCGATGGCGAGAGTCAGTGCACAGATACGCTTCATACGACCTCCATAAGGAATAGGTGAATGGTAAATGGTGAATGGTGAATGGTGAATGCTGTTATTCTACTATATGACAACGAGCAAGTCAAGATGAGCGGGTGGAAACGGACGCGGTCCTCCGGCGCCCAATTTCCGGGCGGCAGGCGTCCGGTCGGCTTCATGGCGTTACGGCAACGGGAACAAGCAGCAGGGGTGACTTGCTTTCGGCAAACACCCGCGACGCAACGCTCCCTTCCCATAGCGCCGACATGCCCGATTTCCCGTGCGTTGCCATCACGATAATGTCTGCGCGCGATTCTTCTGCGTCAAGAGAAATCACGGGGCCGGGGTCGCCGCGAAGCACCGCGGTTTCTGCCGTGACGCCTGCGGCCCGGAGCGCCGACGCCTTTGAGCCGAGGAATTCTCCCAGTTGATCGGCCTCCAGGTCGAGCAGCTCGGCGGTGGCTCCCGGAAGAAGCCTTCCTACCTGGAGCCATTTTCCTTTGATCGTGCCGTTGGTGGGCGCCACGGAGATCAGCCGAACAACGGCGGCGCAGCTGGTCGCAAATTTCTCCGCGATGCCGAAGATGTCGCCATGCTGTTGCCCGGCCTCTACCGGCATAAGGACCTTGTTGCACGCGAATTCCCGGTGCGACGATTGCTCGGCGTGGAGAACGAGCACCGGCACGGTGCCAAACGCGGTCACCTGCTGCGCGATGCTGCTCTGCACAAAACGCCGCGTGCCTCCTTCGCCATGCGCGCACATGATCACAAGATCGGAATGCAGCTCCTTCATGCAATGCTCCACGATGCTCGCGGCGACCCGGCGCACCTCGTCTTCGTGCACGTGCCAATCCACCGGTACGCCGGCGGGAAACGACGCGGCGACGCGCGACAGGTAGGCCGCGGCCTCGTTTGCATCGTGCAGGTGCGGCTGGTCGTGCACGGTCTGGGGCCGCCCCTTTTCCATGAGGTGCACCAGAGTCACGCCGGCGCCGAAGGATCGTGCGAGGAAGCGGGCCGCGGGCAGCGCTGCCTCGGCCAGGTGCGAGCCGTCGAGCGGGACAAGCAGATGTTTGAACATGACGCTATCCCCTTATGGTAAGTAAAACGAGATACACGTTGAGCGTGAGCACGGTAAGCGTGATTGCCGTCATGGCCGCGGTGGTTATCCTGCGGTTGACGAGCGGTCCCATCAGGTTGCGATTTGCCGTAAACATAAGCAGCGGCACCAGGGCAAACGGCAACCCGAAGCTGAGCAAAACCTGACTGATTACAAGCGTACGCGTCGGGTCGAGTCCCAAGGCGATAACGACAATCGACGGCGCGAGCGTAACCAGCCGCCGCAGCCAGATCGGAATCTCACGCCGCACAAAGCCTTGCATGATGACCTGGCCCGCGCTCGTGCCGACGGTGGATGAGGAAAGCCCGGACGCGAGCAGCGACACCGCAAAGATCACGCTTGCGGCCCTTCCGAGAAGCGGTTCCAGCGTCTTGTGCGCGTCCTGGATGGTGGCGACGGCGGCGTAGCCGTTGCCGTGGAAGGTTGCCGCGGCCATCACAAGCATCGCCATGTTGACAAGCCCTGCAATGCTCATGGCAATCGTAACGTCGGCGACTTCGAACCCGAAAAGCCGGCGCAAGCGCTTCGGGTCCGCAACCACGATGCGGCCCTGGGTAAGCGCGGAGTGCAGGAAAATCGCATGCGGCATCACGGTGGCGCCAAGGATTCCTGCGGCCAACAGCACGCTTTCGCGTCCGGAAAGCCGCGGCACCACGGCGTGGGCGATCACCGCGCCGAAATCCGGTACGTCAAGAAACGTTTCAATGCAGTAGCAGATGGCTATCACGCTCACCAGCGCCGCGATAACCGCCTCGAACGGCCTGAACCCGAACCGTTCCAGGCCCAGAATGAGGAATGTGGCGACCGCCGTGAGCAGGCCGCCGGCAAGCAGCGGCACGCCGAACAGCAGATTGAAAGCAACCGCCGCGCCGATGAACTCCGCGAGGTCGGTTGCCATGGCGACCAGCTCCATCAGCACCCACATGCATACCGCCACCCAGCGGGGAAACCGCAGCCGGCACAGTTCGGCAAGGTTCTTTCCGGTTGCGATGCCGAGCTTGGCGGAAAGGGTCTGGATGAGCATGGCCATGAGGTTGCTGGCCACCACCACCCATAGGAGCATGTACCCGAATTCGGAACCGGCCTGGATGTTGGTGGCGAAATTGCCCGGGTCGACATAGGCGACGCTGGCGACAAATGCGGGCCCGAGAAAGGGAAGCATTCGCCGGATGCCGCGTTTGCCGCGTCCGTCAAGAGCGCGGCCTGCGGCTTCGATGGTGCGGGCGTCGGCCGCGCCCTGTGGCGTGGGTGCCGAACGGCGGCCCGGTTCGCTCCGTTGCACAGCGGTCATAACCAGGCCTTCCTACTTCTGGCCGGACTTCTTTTCCGGAAGTGCTAGAACGGTGTCGATAACGCCGAGTTTCAGCGCCTCCTGGGGCGTCCAGTAGACTTCCGAAGTGTCCAGAATCGTGGACTCCGGGATATCGGTCATCGACCGCCATTCCTTTATATCAAGTTCCTTCGCGACGGCGTCGTACGAATGGTCTTTCCCGGCATACCGCAAGTCCTGGCCGTGAAACATAAATACCGTGTTCTCGTAGGCGGCGCGGGTCCCGGTTCCCGCGGCCAGTATCCGCACGCCCGACGAGGCGCAGAAGCCGGAGGCGAAGATGTTCACCCGCACGCCCAGGCTGCGAATGACGTTGCAGGCCGCTTTTGCGTCGGCGATGTTGCCGCCCGAGGAGCACAAATAGAGA
>Ga0182027_10004735_pt1 | contig 20965 bp, 16 predicted proteins | sample 712E1DmetaG_FD_121300 | JGI IMG/M metagenome (GOLD analysis project Ga0182027, IMG submission 121300) | Permafrost microbial communities from Stordalen Mire, Sweden - 712E1D metaG (Illumina Assembly) | ecosystem: Environmental > Terrestrial > Soil > Wetlands > Permafrost | place: Sweden...
CCGTGATGGTCAATACCTCCGGCCGCTTTTGCAGCAGCACCGGCAGCGCCGCGTCAAAATCCTCGATGGCCTTTATTTTCGCCTGAAAATTGCCGTCCTCGCAGTACATGTCGGTGTACTTGTAATGGATGAAGAAATAGTCGTAATTGTTGTACTCGGCGAGATAGCGCTGGAATTGTTCGGTGATGGTTTGCGGGCCTTCGATCTTGGTCATGCCGACCAGTTGGGCCAGCCCCTTGTACATGGGATAAACCGCCAGGCACGCCGGCTTCAGGCTGTAACGCTCCTCAAACTGCGGTATGGCCGGTTGATGGGCGATGCCGCGCATCAAGAAACCGTTGGCCGGATGCTTCCCCGCGATGACCGGCAGCGCGGTCTTGTAGAATTCGGCCAGCAGTTCCGCCGTCTTCTTTTGTCCGGGCGATTCGGCATTCACCGGTCGGGCCACCGGCACCGGCGCCCCTTCCCGGTTCGGGTCCGCGTCCGTCAGCGGCCCTTCCAGACCCGGCCCGCGCAAGATGACCACAAACCGATGCCCCTTGCCCGGCTGGATGATGACCTGCGCGTCGCGGATCTTTTTGACCTTGGCCGAGAGCAGCGCGCACAGTTCCTCCGTGACCTTCGTTTCAACCCGCCCGGCGCGGCGGTCGGTCACGATGCCTTTGGCGTCCAGCGTGCAAAAATTGGCGCGGGCCGCGATATCGCCCGCCTTCAACGTCAGCCCCAAACCGAGCGCCTCGATCACGCCGCGCCCCACTTCATACTCCAGCGGGTCATAACCGAACAGGCCCAGATGCCCCGGCCCGCTGCCCGGCGTAATCCCCGGCGCGATCGGGATCATGCGCCCTTGCGCGCCAATCCGGGCCAGCGTGTCCAGGTTCGGCGTTCGCGCCGCTTCCAGCGGGGTGAGAAAGCCCTGTTCCGCCGTCGCCAGATCGCCCAACCCGTCCAGGACCACCAGGGCGATTTTGGCCTTCGTCTTGACCGTCAACTTTGCATAAAGATTATCGAGGTTCATAATAGTAGTCGAAAATTACCAACCGCCGCATCATGCCGCCAACCCGCCCCCCCGTCAAGCCTTCCTGGTAGGGCAGAGCTGCCGCTCTGCCCTAAATTCTTGGGCGGCGCAGCAGCGCCGCCCAACCGAAGGGGTGAAGAAATCCGTCTCGCCCTCCCCAATCCGCAATCGGCAATTCCCTTGCGTTCACTTCATATTGCTCCAACCATTGCCCTCAGCCAAAGAACTATGAAAATCACCAAAGAGCAGGTAGAGCACCTTTCACCCGAGCAGCAGGAGGCGCTGGCGTCCATGGAACTTCAGCGCGCAAAGAAGCGCCAGCGGCTCTTAGATGAGGTGGGAGGCCGTCCATCGCTGACAAAATGGCTTCCAGGGTTCTTTCCAATCCTGTTTTTTTGTCTTTTATTTGGTTCCGCGCTCTTCACGGGGAACGACAGTTTCACGGGCGATGCCAGGCTCCTGTCAAGCGGCGGGTATGCTCCCTTATGCATCATCGGCATCGCCATGATCCCTGGTTTTTTCATTCAGGTTCAGGTGGCGCTACAAAATCGGCGGCTGGACGCGCTGGTTGATATGTTGGAGGAGGACAGGAAGGAAAGCGGCCCGGATGCCTGACGCCGGGATGGCCCCGCCAGAGGCGGCATCACCTTTTCGATCGAACGATAGGATTTTGTCCTCCGCTCCCCCGCACAATTGCGACTCGGAATAAGGATCCCCGTCGCTTGGATTCTACCGGCGGTCTTGCATTCTAAGCTTCATTAAGGCAGACTGGTTCCATGAGTGACAAAGAGCTTGCCTTGGATTCGATCCGGCGACTGCCTGAGGATGCGGGGCTTGACATGATTGCCGAGCGATTGGAATTTCTGGCCGCGATCCGCAAGGGTTCTGAGGAAATTGATCGCGGTGAGACGGTGCCGCATGAAGAAGTCAAACGGCAATTGGCAACATGGCTTTCAAGATAATCTGGTCGCGACAAGCGCGCGACGATTTGCGCGACATCGTGACTTTCATAGCCGAGCATAATCACCCCATAGCCGAGTCGTTTGGTTTTCGGCTCATGGCCAAAGTGGATTTGCTGGCCCATTCCCGGAGATCGGACGGATGGTGCCGGAAGAGCAGGATGAAAATATTCGTGAGATTATTTTCCCTCCTTACAGGATTGTCTATCGGGTTCTCTCGGAAAATCATGTGGTCGCAATTGCCCGCGTCTGGCATGGCGCACGAGGCGAACCGGAAATTCCAAGTCGTTTGGAATTTTAGGCGTGAATGAGGCTCCTCCCATACCTTGGATATTTCTTACGCACTATGAGTTGAACCGCTGCTTGCTTTCCTGGCAGGGCAGAGCTGCCGTTTGCCCTGAATTCGTGGGCGGCGCAGCAGCGCCGCCCTACCGAATTGGTGGAGATTTTTGTCTTCCGCCCCCTTCATAAATTGTGAAAAAAAGGAGTTGACCTTGGGATGGATCGGGGGTATCTATTGCGCGTGATTATGAAATTGGACCTTCAACTGTTGCTTAACGCGCTGCTGGAAAGCCGCGCGGCGGTTGAGGTTTGATTTGACTGATTGTTTGTTTTGAACCCCATCGCCGCTGTAAGGCGATGGGGTTTTTTGTTTTTGGACAGGGCGGCCGAGGGGCTCATAAGCTGAATGCAGATTGAGATTAAGATTAAGATTATGATTAAGATTAGGATCAAGATTAAGCTGAATGCAGATTGAGATTAAGATTAAGATTAAGATTAAGATTAAGATTAGGATTAAGATTATGAAGAAAGAGCGAATTATTATATTGGACACCACGTTGCGCGACGGGGAGCAGTGCCCCGGCGCTTCGATGAACTTGCGCGAGAAATTAACCGTTGCCCGCCAGCTCCTCCGCCTGAAGGTGGATGTGATCGAAGCGGGGTTCCCGGCGGCCAGCAACGGCGATTTCGTGTCGGTGCAGACCATCGCCCGCGAAATCAAGGGGCCGGTCATCTGCGCCCTGGCGCGATGCGTGCCCAAGGACATTGACGCGGCGGGTGCGGCGGTCAAACCGGCGGGAAAACGCGGGCGCATCCATGTGTTTTTGGCGACCTCGAAAATCCACCGGGAGTTCAAACTGGGAAAGGCGCGGGATGAAATTTTGCGGCTCGCGGTCGAGGGGGTCAAGCGGGCGAAGTCTTTGGCGGACGACGTGGAGTTTTCGCCCGAAGACGCGTCGCGCACGGAGCCGGACTTCCTGGTGGAGGTGAGCAAGGCGGTGATTGCGGCGGGGGCCGCGACGGTGAACTTCCCGGACACGGTCGGCTGGGCGGTGCCGGAGGAGTATGGGATGCTTATCAAGTATCTTTGCGCCGCGGTGCCGGAATTTCGGTCGGGCGCGGCGATGGTCAGCGTGCATTGCCATAATGATTTGGGGCTGGGCGTCGCCAATTCGCTCGCGGCGGTGGCGCAGGGGGCGCGCCAGGTGGAATGTACCATCAACGGCATCGGCGAGCGGGCCGGCAACGCCGCGCTGGAGGAAGTGGTCATGGCGCTCAGGACGCGCCGGGACTTTTTCGGCGGATTTGATTGCGGCGTGAATTCCAGGGAGATCGTGAAGTCTTCCCGGCTGGTGGCGCGGATGAGCGGGCTGGCGGTGCAACGCAGCAAGGCGATTGTCGGCGAGAACGCCTTCGCCCATTCCAGCGGGATTCATCAGGACGGCATTTTGAAGAAGCGCGAGACCTACGAAATCATGGACCCGGTGGAAGTGGGTTGGGGCGGGACGGAGATGCCGCTCACCAAGCACAGCGGACGCGCGGCGGTTTCGGCGCGGCTGCGGCATCTGGGCTTCCAGATGAGCGAGGCGGAGGTGGCGGCGGTTTTCGCGCGCTTCAAGGAGATCGGAGACAAGAAGAAATTTGTTTATGACGACGATTTGACGGCGCTGGTGGAAGGCCAGATCACCGAGGTGCCGGAAACCTGGGCGCTGGACTATTTGAACGTGACGAGCGGCAACCGCACGGTCCCAACGGCCACCGTCCGCCTGCAAAAGCTCGCCGGCAAGAAGGAGGCGGTGCAGGACGCCGGCATCGGCGACGGCCCGGTGGACGCCGCGCTCAAGGCGATTGACCGCCTGACCCACCGGCCTGGAAAGTTGATGGATTACTCCTTGCGCGCGGTTTCGCAAGGCAAGGACGCCCTGGGCGAGGTGACGGTGAAAGTGGATTTTGGCGGTGGCAAAATGGTCGCCGGCAAGGGCGCGAGCACGGATGTCATCGAAGCCAGTGCGCGGGCGTACTTGAACGCGGTCAACAGATCGCTGGCGAAATAGTGAATTGTCTTGGTCGGTAGGGCGAGACTCTGTCGAGCCGTAACTCGATCTGACCTCTGATCTCTGACCTCTGACAATCACGGCTCGACAGAGTCTCGCCCTACCGTGACCAAATGTGGCTGACGCATTGCGAAAACTTGACGCCAATGGACTCAACGAAGAAAACACGGGTAATCGTCGGGATGAGCGGCGGGGTGGATTCCTCGACAGCCGCGGCGCTGCTGCTGGAGCAGGGGTTTGACGTGGTGGGGATCACGCTCAAGCTCTGGCCGCAGGACTGTCTTTCGCGCGCGGAGGACAAGTGCTGCGGGCCGCAGGCGGTGACGGACGCGCGCGCCGTCTGCCACAAGCTCGGCATCCCGTATTACCTGGTGGACGAGTCGGAGGCGTTTCAAAAGCAGGTCATCGCTTATTTTGCCGCGGAATACAAGGCGGGGCGGACGCCCAACCCGTGCGTGTTGTGCAATGAAAAGCTCAAGTTCGGCGCGCTTCTGGACCGCGCGCGGCAATTGGGCGGCGAGTTCATTGCGACCGGCCATTTCGCCCGCGTGGAGAAAAGCGCGGACGGGCGGCGGACGCTTTTGAAAAAGGGCCGCGACCCGCGCAAGGACCAGAGTTATTTCCTCTTTTCACTGCGGCAGGATCAACTGGCGCGCTCGCTTTTTCCACTGGGCGAAAAAACCAAGACGGATACGCGGCAGGCGGCGCGCGACCGCCATTTGAAAACGGCGGACAAGGAGGAGAGCATGGAAATTTGTTTCGTGCCGGACGACGATTACGGCAAGTTCCTCGAGGCGGCCCAACTGGCGCAACGGCACCGGGGCGAGATTGTCAACTTGCAGGGGCAGGTGCTCGGACGCCATGACGGGATTGAGTTTTACACCATCGGCCAGCGCAAAGGACTGGGCCTTTCGTCGCCAAAACCGCTCTATGTGATCGAGCTGGATAGCGTCAATAATCGGGTGGTGGTCGGGGACGTCCGGGAGCTGGACCGCGGGGAATTCACGGTGGAGCGGTGCAACTGGATCCCGTTCGACGAGCCGCCGCCAGAGATGCAAGTCACCGTCAAAATCCGATACAATGCTCCCGGAGCGCCGGCCCTCGTCCGCCCGCAGCCCGGCGGCGGCGCGAAAGTCAAGCTGCTGGCCCCCCAGCGCGCCATCGCGCCGGGCCAGGCCTGTGTGTTTTACGACGCCGATTTGGTGCTCGGCGGCGGCTGGATTGGGAGGTGAGCGAAATTGCGGATTGCGGATTGCGGATTGTCCTCCACGGTAGGGTCCCGATGCATCGGGATTGAGCCGTGACTCGATCTCCAACCCGGCAGGGATAATGATAATATAATCTAATTCATAACATATATTAATATAATCTACGTGGCGGTTTGCGATACTCCATCCGCAGACTCGGGTTCCAGCGTCAAACCCGTGTTCTCACTTTGACTGGGTTTGACCGGGTTTGACTCCGTTTGACCGGCCGGCCCGCTCTCGCAAGGCAGGGACGCCTCGCCGAGGCGTCCGCAGTTATCCGGACCGCAATCCCCAGCTTGAGTTCCTCAACCAATGGACGCGGGACGAGTTGCCTTGGGAATCCGTGATTTCGGTTGTCATGAACAAGAAGTTCTAACGTGGGTTTCATTCCGAAGCATTGCATTCGGCCTCAGGCCTGATTAACTTCTGGACCGTGAATTTATGATTGAGCATAATTTGCGACAGGTCGCCCGGATGCGGGCGCGAAAGGCCGTCCCTGTTCTCTCGACGCCCTCCCTGCCTGCGCCAGCGACACCCATTCGCCACGCCGAACCCAAGATTGGCCGCAACGACCCGTGCCCGTGCGGCAGCGGCAAGAAATTCAAAAAGTGCTGCGGCGCTTAACGGGTTTATCCAGCCATCACAAATTCGTCCCCTGAATTCATGAGTGAAGACAAAAAACTTGAATTGACCTGGAGTGAACCAAAGGGGCACGGCACCCCGGAGCCTTGCCTCACCTTCGAAGTATTCGACAAGGCCAAAGGGACCAACCTCACCTGTGGCGCGGTCTTCGAAGTTTGCGCCACGCCACGGTGCTCGTGCCATACCGTTTGCGTTCACTGCGCGCCGTTGTTACCAGATGGCACGGCAACTCCGGGCTTGCTGCGCTGGTTCTGGCTGGATTTACAAAAGAGGACCGTGGAAATGACGCCGGAATTGAAGGCCGATCCGGAGACATTGCGCCAGGCCGAAGTGATTAGCAAACAAATGACCAGTTCGGCTTGGGAGGAACTCGACCGCTGGTTCTGGACTGCTAAAATCGAGGCTATCGAAACGGCTGACGTCGCCGACATTGACATCAATGACCTTCCCAACGCCGACGATGGACACCTGGTCCCCTTCATAGAAGTTTTTCCTTTAGCAGTCTGTTGAAAAATTCGCCCGGTGAGGGCACCGGGCCTACATGACCCGTGATTTCCGAGGAAATAATGTAGGCCGCGTGCCCCCACGCGGCGTTCGATGGGATATTTCAACAGGCTGTTAGGCCTTTCCTTGAACTTCACATTTGAAAAGGCGGCATGGGCCGCCGACGAGCAGTACTGCGTCCAACCGCGGTGCAGATGCACGGAGATCGTCCTTTCCTTTCTTCAGTTGAAGGACGCGACCGGCCGGAGAACCACCTCGCTGCGGGATGTTCCAGCCCTTCGCTATAACTACCGCTCCCATACCAGTCAACACCTGGCGCCGGGGCCGTCCGGAACCCCGGCAACAGGGCGATTGCTGGCGGCGCTCAAGACAGCCAACCCCTCGCTGGACACCCGATTGGAGCTGCACCACCGTATTATGCAAAGCCTTTACGCTCGCCACTACTTGGCGCGGGTCAAACAGCGATTGGAAACCCAATTTTCGGTTAGGAGGGAGAAAATCGGCCGCAACGATCCCTGTCCATGCGGCAGCGGAAAGAAGTTCAAAAAGTGCTGTGGCGCTTGAACGGGCGTTACGCGCATCGCCCGGCGCCTGCCCAACTGCGGCAGAAGAGTTAGGCATCGAAGCATGCGCCCCATTATCCAAAGAAATCCACCGGCAGCAGAGCATGTTCGAGCCGGATAAAAAGAAGACCAATACCAGAAGGGCTTTTATACCCTTGACAGAGCATTTCTGCTTTTCCTGTGCGAACAAGGTTACCAGTGCGCCATCTGGAATCTCGACAACGCGAATGAACTGGAATAAATCCTCATTTTAGGTCGTTAAAACATCGTTTGTTCCCGGTCGGGAATAAATCACTTGATTTGGCCCCGGAATGGGGTAATGTTACCGGACGGTAACATCAAGCCATGAGCCGTGAAATATATTCCTGAAAAAATAGGTGAATTGGTCAGAAACACCCGCAAAAGCATGGGGGTGACCCAAAAAGATTTGGCCATGACCTCCGGTACGGGCTTGCGGTTCATTATTGAGATGGAGAGAGGGAAGCCCACCTGCCAGCTTGGCAAGGTGCTAACCGTCCTGCATACGCTGGGGATCAAAATCGAATTCACTTCCCCTGCTGGCAACGGCAAGAAAGGAACTTAACGCATGCCCCGGACGTTGGATGTTTATTTGCGCCGGAACTTTGTTGGTCGGCTCATTCAGGACGAGAATGGACAATTGGCATTTTTTTATGCCGAGGGTTGGTTGAACAACTCCAACGCAGTGCCCCTTTCCCATTCGCTTCCGCTCAGGAAAGAAAAATTTAACCGCAACGAGTGCCGGGGGTTTTTCGCGGGTGTCCTGCCGGATGAAAGCAAACGCGGGATCATCGCAAAGAATCTCGGCATTAGCGCCAGGAATAATTTCGCCATGCTGGAGCGGATCGGCGGCGAATGCGCCGGCGCGGTGACATTCGTGCCAGCGGGTCAGAAACTGCCGGAGCGCAATGACAGCTACCGACCGTTGAGCAGTGAAAAGCTGGCAGAAATTCTCAAAATGTTGCCGCGCCGTCCGCTCATGGCGGGAGAAGATGGCATCCGCCTGTCGTTAGCTGGGGCCCAGGATAAAATTGCCGTCCATGTCCATGACCGGCAAATTTCCCTCCCCCTGGGCGGAGCGCCCAGCACGCATATTCTGAAACCAGCGATTGAGCATTTTGAAGGGGTTGTTTTCAACGAAGCGCTTTGCATGAAACTCGCCCACGCGATTGGTTTGCAAACCGCCAAAGCAGAAGTTGGCAGAGTTGAAAACATGGATTACAGGGCATCAGACCACACAGGCAGTCGCTGCGCTGATACAAAACCGCTGCACAAAAGCGCTGGAGAAATTCAGAGGTTAAGCGCGTGAGTTGCGCCACGACCCGGCTGCCCGTCGTCGGCGCCACCCAATCCGTTGTGTCATAGTTGTGTGCCACATGTTCCCGCAAAAACCCGCAACGGTTCTTAACAGGCCCCCCGATGGGCACGAACCTACAGGCCTCACAAATAGACGTAAGTGCTTGATGCTACGTGTGTTAGCGATGTGAATTGGATGGTGGAGCCGACAGGAATCGAACCTGCGACCTTCTCATTGCGAACGAGACGCTCTACCAACTGAGCTACGACCCCATCCACCTGATCATCAACCACTCATGGAACTTTCCCTCTCCCCCAAGACTCTGTCCTTCCAACCTTCCTCCTAACCTGCAGGTCTGCAAAAGGCACACTGCAAGCCAGGCTCGTTTTCACGAGCAGCCCGAAATCTACACCGATATTCGGCAACGCGCAAATACTACGCTGTGTTCAAGTTGGGTGGCAAGACAAAATGAGTGCCTGCAATGATGGGGTTGGATGGTCTGATCGCCCGCGCTGGCGGCTTGGATCCACGCCGCGCGGCACGGGAAGCAAAGGCTGCAGGCCATGCCGCGGCTGGCGGTGGTCAACAGGTTCAGCAGGGGTGCAGGACAAAATTCTTCGTGTCTTCGGTTGGGCGGCGCTGCTGCGCCGCCCACGAATTCAGGGCAGAGCGGCAGCTCTGCCCTACCGGGAAGGCGAAGAAAACTGTCTTGCGCCCTTCAGCACGCCGCCAAAAAAACACTCGACAAATCCGGTGTTTTCGGCCATTCTCAGCCAAAATTGGCGTATTTACGGCGGTTGCCAGGCGTATAAGTTATCTTTAACCTGCGCGCCGAAATGGGCGCTATATTGCTATGGATTTACCAGCAAACAAGGAATTGGAGAGAAGCGGGCGCGGAAGCGCCAGGCGGATGCGGGGGTATTTCTGGATGGCTGCAAGCATTCTGTTCCTATCCGGCTGCACCGCGGATTCCTACCGCCGGTCCGCCGACTGGCAGGCCCACGGGATTGTGATGGAATATCAAGCACGGGTCCTCAACCAGTCGAACGCTTTCAGCATTGACACCCCCTACACCACCCGGAAACCGGCGGACATTTCTCCGGCCGAGTTGATTGATGACCGCCTCCAAACCAACCAGCGGGTGCTGACGGTGGAGGCGGCGATTGACTTGGCTATCAAGTGCAGCCCCACTTATCAAAAGTACAAGGAGGACCTCTACACGGCCGCGCTGAACCTGTCGGGCGAGCGCCACCTTTACAATCCGCAACTCGCCGCCAGCGGAACCGGGACCTGGCAGCGCAACTCTGACGGCACCGAATCCGGAACGGTCGGCAGCAGCCTTGGGGCCAGCCAGACGTGGTTGTTGCAGACGGGCGGGAAGCTGACGGTGAACCTGCTGAACAATTTCCTGCATTACTACATCGGCAGTCCCCAGGAGACGGTGGCGACCACGGTGTCAGCGACCTTCGCGCAGCCGTTATTGCGGGGTTTTGGCCGCAACAACCAGGCGCTGGAAGATTTGACGATGGCGCAACGGAACATGGTGTACGCGGTCAGGAACTACAGTTACAACCAGGACCAGTTCGCGCTGAATGTGGCCGACGCCTACTTCAGTTTGCTGGTGCAGAAGGACGAAATCCGCAATCGGTACACGAATTACCTCGCCCGCGTGCAGTCCACCAAACGGATGGAGGCGCGGTCGGTGGACCGCGAAAGCATGGCCAGCGTGGATACGACGCGCCAGTCGGAACTGTCCGCCAAGAGCTCTTACGTGGACGCGGTGGCCAGTTATCGGACCGCGCTCGACGCCTTCAAGATCAGGCTCGGCATCCCGGTGGCGGACAAGGTGGTTCTGGATGACACCGCGCTCGATGAGGTCAAGAAGACCGGCCTGGTGCTGGCGCCGGTGGATTCGGACATGGCCTATCGCCTGGCGGTGCAGAAGCAGTTGCAGACGCTCAACGAGATTGACCGATTCGAGGACGCCAAGCGCAAGGTCCGGATCGCGGCAGACCAGTTGAAACCGGGCCTGGACGTCACCAGCCAGGTGTCGCTCCAATCGGAGGGGCCGGCCGATTACACGAGATTCAACGCCGACCAGGCGCGGGCGAACGCAGTGCTGCAACTCAACCTGCCCGTGGACCGCGTACCCCTGGCGAATGCCTACCGGGCCGCGCTGATTACCTTCGAGTCGAGTCTGCGCGGGTTCACAAGCACTCTGGACACGTTGAGGCAGAACATCGAGAGCGGGCTGCGCACCCTGGAGCAACGCCGCCAAACCTACCAGATTCAGAAGGTCGCTTCCGAACTGGCCAATCGCCGTCTCCTGAACCAGACCCTGTTGCTGGAGTTCGGCCAGACCTCGGCTCTGGACTTGGTGGACGCGCAGAATGCGCAGATTGACGCGCAAAATGCCGTCACCCAGGCGCTGCTGGATTACCAGACCGCGCGCCTCCAACTGATGCTGGTCATTGGCGCGCTGGACACCGAGAAACCCAAATTCTGGCTGGCCGACCACCTGGCGGGTTTCCTGCCGGGCGGGACGGAGGCTTCCACCCAATCCGCGGCCGCGGGACCGGCCGCCGAGCAACCGGTCGTTCCACCGGAGGAATCGTTTAAGAATTGAGCCTGAATTGAATTGACTATGAACCTTCAAACCCTTCCCCAATCGGTGATCCAGCAGATTAAGCAAAGGCCGCGTGTGTCGGGCCTCGCCGGCCTGGTCGTACTCGCGCTGGTGGCGGCGCAGTTCATGACATCCAGCAAGCCCGTGCAAGCCTACAGCTTCTACCAGGTCAAACGCGGCGACTTTCTCGTTTCCATCGTCGAAGGCGGCGCTCTGGAAGCAGTCAATGAGGTGGTCGTCCGTAACGAGGTCGAGGGCACGGCCCGCATCATCTATATCGTGCCCGAAGGCAACTACGTGAAGAAAGGCGATATGCTGGTGGAACTGGATTCTTCGGCGGCGCAAGATCTGGTCAACGAACAGGAGATCAATGTGGAGAAGGGGCAGTTTGGCGTCAAACAGGCCGAGGCGACCCTGGAAATCCAGAAGAGCGTTGAGGACAGCAACCTGCAAGCCGCCAGCAACAAGCTGTTGTTCGCCGAGATGGACCTGAAGAAGTACTTGGAAGGTGAGGCGAAGCAGACCGAGCGCAATGCCCAGATTGACATCACCAACGTGATGGAGGATATGCAGATCGCCGATGAGCGGCTCGGTTGGACCGAAATCCTTTTTACCAATGGTTTCGAAAACAAAGCCACTCTCGACAAGGACCGGCTGACGGTCAGCCAGGACAGGTTGAAGCTTGAACAGGCGACCAATTCCCTTTGGATGGTGAAGACCTACGACATTCCCAGGCGCCAGCGCGAACTGGAATCCGCGCAGGACGAGGCGGGCGCCAACTTGGATCGCGCCAAACTGCAGGCCGACCGCCGGATTTCCGCCGCGGCAGCCGATTTGACGACGCAGAAGCGGACGCTGGAACTGAGCGATGAGAAACTCGTGCGCGACAAGAAGAATCTCGCCGACACCAAGATTTACGCGCCGCAGGACGGGTTGGTTGTTTATGCCAGCCCAAGCGGCGGCGGACGCGGGTTCAGCTCCGAATCCATGATCGAGGAGGGGGCCACCGTGCGCAACCGCCAGGAGTTGATCAAGCTGCCCGATGTCACGGCCATGAAACTCACGGTGAAGGTTCACGAATCGCACATCGGCGAAGTGCATCTCGGCCAGCCCGCCTACGTGGTCTTGGATGCCATACCGGATCAGCGCTTCGCCGGCGTCATCAGCAAGGTGGCCCCTTTGCCCGATTCCCAGAGCCGTTTTGCCAATCCGGACCTCAAGGTCTACGCCACGGAAATCACGGTCCAGGACAAGCTGCCCGATGTCAAGCCCGGCGTCTCCGCCCGGGCCGAGATCGTCATCACCAATCTGCCGGGGGTGCTGACGGTGCCGATGCAGGCGGTCACCACGCGCAAAGGCAAGCAGGTCGTTTTCCTGGCCAGCGCGCCAGAACAGCCGGTGGCGGTGAAGGTCGGCATGTTCAATACCAAATTTATCGAGGTCACCGCCGGGTTGAAGGAAGGGGATCAGGTGATGCTGGCGCCGCCGTTCGACACGAAAGAGAAAGACCTGGGCGGGTCCATCCTTGCTGAAGGCGAAACGGGACCCCGGGGCGCCACCAACCAAGCCGCTGCCCCCCTGGCTCGGAACGGCCATGGCGCGGATGAACCCCAAGGCGGCGCGACAAACGCGGGACGGCGCGGCGATCTCACGGGTGAGGACTTGGATAAATTGAAGGACATGATGGCGCAGTATGACGCCGACGGCGATGGCAAGCTGGCCCCGGAAGAACTGGCTTCGATGCTTTCAGATATGCCGGGCGGTTTTGGCGACTTGGGCCTGACCTTAACCAACCCGCAGGATCTCATGCAGATCTTCGACACCAACCACGACGGGCTGGTGGATGCGAAAGAATTGGCCGCGGGGTTGCGCACACTGCTCGCGCGGCATGCCAGCCGCGGCGCACCGGCGGCGGCGGCAAAGGTAAATTAGGAGCTTGCCATCTGATGCGGACTGCTGAACCGATCATTCGGCTGGAGAGCCTGGAGAAGCGCTACGCCCTGGGCGGGGAATCCGAGGTGCGGGCCCTTGCCGGCGTGAACCTCATCGTCAACCCCGGCTCCTACGTCGCCATCATGGGGCCGTCCGGATCGGGCAAGTCCACCATGCTCAACCTCATCGGCTGCCTGGATCGCCCGACTTCCGGCCGTTATTTCCTCGGTGGCACGGATGTCTCGCAGATGCCGGACGACGAGTTGTCCGAAGCGCGCGGGAGCCGGATTGGATTTATCTTCCAATCCTACAACCTCATCGCGCAATTGACGGTCATCGAAAACATCCAGGTGCCGCTCCTCTATCAGGGGAAGGATGTCCGGGCCTACCACGACCACTGCGCGAAGCTCGCCGAGACCGTCGGCCTGGGCAACCGTCTCCATCATCGGCCCAACCAACTTTCCGGCGGCCAGCAACAGCGCGTTGCCATCGCCCGCTCCCTCGTCAACGACCCCCTGCTCATGCTCGCCGACGAGCCGACCGGCAATCTCGACACCCGCACCGGCCTGGAGGTGCTCGAACTCATTGACCGCCTTAACGCGCTGGGCAAGACCATCGTCCTGGTCACACACGACGAACGCATCGCCACCCGCGCCCACCGCGTCGTCCACATGCGCGACGGCCTCATTGAACGCGAGGTCGTCAACCGTGCCGAGCCGGATGCCGGCGGCGGCCAGATCGCCACCCCTGCATGAACCCGCTCAACCTTCAATTTGTGAGCACCATGCGCCTTGGGGTCAAGAGCCTGATGCTGCACAAGCTGCGTTCCGCGCTGACCATGCTGGGCATTATCTTCGGCGTCTGCTCGGTGATCTCCATGCTCGCCATCGGCGAGGGCGCTTCCTACGAGGCCCAGGAGGCGATCAAGAAACTGGGCAGCCAGAACATCATCCTCCGCAGCGTCAAGCCGCCGGACGAAGCCGCGTTGTCCGGCCTGGGTCGAAACATGGCGATGGAGTACGGCCTGACCTACGACGACGGCGCCCGCGTCCAGAAGACCATTCCGGGCGTCGTCCGGGTGCTGCCTGTCAGGATCATCCGCGAAGACGTCAACTTCTCCCGCAACAGCATCCCCTGCCAGGTCATCGCCACCTGGCCGTCCTATACGGAGATTACCGGCGTGGACGTCCTGACAGGCCGGTTCCTTTCGGAGACTGACGAACTGACGCATGACAATGTCTGCGTGTTGACCGTCGGGCTGGCCAGACGGCTGTTTCCGTACCAGGATCCCCTCACGCAGTCCGTCAAGATCACCAGCTTCTACTTCCGTGTGGTCGGGCTGATTCAGGAAAAGAACATGCCGGAGCAGCGCACCCAGGCGGGCAAGATGGAAGGCGAAGCACTCGACAACAATGTTTATATCCCGCTCAGCACGGCGCGCTCCCGGTTCGGGGACGTGATTGTCCGCCGCACCTCCAGCAGCATGGAGATCGAGCGGGTCGAACTGCACCAATTGACCATCCAGATGCGGGACGTGGCGGCGGTCGAGTCCGCCGAACCGCAGATCAAGACGCTCCTGAGCCATTTCCACAATAAGATTGACTACGAGACCATCGTTCCGCTGCAACTGTTGCGCCAGGCCGAACAAACCAAACGCATCTTCAACATCGTCCTCGGCTCCATCGCCGCCATCTCGCTCCTGGTCGGCGGCATTGGCATTATGAACATCATGCTGGCCACAGTGACGGAGCGCACGCGCGAGATCGGGGTCCGCCGCGCTCTCGGGGCCAAGCGGCGCCACATCACCATGCAATTCCTCGTCGAAACGGTGGTCCTTTCCGTGGGCGGGGGACTCATCGGCGTGGCGGTGGGCGTCCTCGTCCCGATCGTGGTTTCACAGCTCACCACCATGAGGACCATCGTCACCCTCTGGTCCGTTCTGGTGGCCTTCGGCATCTCCGGCGCCGTCGGCATCATCTTCGGCATCTATCCCGCCAAAGCCGCCGCCAAACTGGACCCGATTGAGGCACTGCGGCACGAGTAACCCTGCCGGAGCGCGGGAACTTCCCGCTGCGCCAGCGATTGTTGGAAGTGATCCGGTTGTTCAGAGCTTTCACTTTCGGTGAGAAGCAAAACCAATGCGTTCCAAAATGCATTCAAGATTCTGGAATTCACCCTGCTGGTGACGCCGTTGGCCCTCAATCTGTCATGTCCCCACGTCAATGTGATGAGGTTCCAGCCAGAAGAGCAAGCGCCTTCCTTCGAGCTCGATACTTTTCCAAGGCCTCGCCAGACAAGTATGGGATCAATGGAATCATCTGATTGAACTCAGCCTTGAGGGCTTCCACGGTTTCACATACTAAGGAATAACTGTCGGTTCTCAGACGAAAAGCTTGATTTGTGAGTAGAAGGTGAAGTTTCGCCCGTTGAGTGCGTTCATGGACTAAATGCGGTGCATTTAGATCGCAGTTCCTCACATGGTATTTACCGGCAGGTGTTACGCCTACGAGTTCGTGGCTGTCCGGGTCTTCAAAAATATGGACTCCATAGTCAATTTCTTTGCAGCAGTTTAGGAATCTAATCCCGGCAGCTTGATCTTTACCCTTTGGCCATCGGTCCCGTTTTGCGCCATTGCAGTGACGTGTGGAAAGAAAGAGATTTGAATACTGCTGGATCCTGTCCTTCTTTCTTCGCGGATTAAAATGATCAATCTCCATGCACTTCGGTCCGCCGGCACGTAAGGTATGCTGCATCGAATATGCGCAACGGTCCTCAAAATCCAGTGACAGGTTCTTGAAAAAGCCGCGATAATTCGTTTTCGTGATTACTTGACGGGGAGTGTTCTTACGAACCACCCGAGAATTTATGGAATTCAACATAAGCCTGCAATGCACTAACAAGGCCCAGTGTAAGCTTTTCCTGGCGGCGGCCCCACAGAATTTCATCGGCTGAACGTGGATATTTCTCAACTCGTCTGAGGCGAGATAAAAATTCTAACTCGGCCAACTCATCCAGTGGCAAATCGCGAATGGCCTCTTCACGGGCCAGTTCTTTAAATCGTGCGTTTTTCTCCGCTGTCCACACGTAAAGATCAACATGCTCGATATTTACCGTCGACGCTGATGCACCAGCCCCCTCATGGATAGGAAGGATTATTTCCTCCTCATAATTACTGTCTGTACCTATATCCAAATTTACATTCCCTTGGGACGAAAATGCTCCGGTGGCTTCAACAGCCATGGCGGAACTGACAGTGCTTTCGTAATTAATAACCGGAAGAAACATAATCAATCGGGCTGATAAAGTCCCTGCAAGAAGGACGCCTGAAATTCGATGCTGCATCGAATCAACGCGACCCCCCACGCGAGAAGGCTCTCTTGCCCAGTGGGACGCCCGACGCCAGCTTGCCCTTGCGAATAATTCATCAGGCAAATTTCAGCACACTTGTCTGCCCAATTGGTGACATGCACAAAATCCACAACAGGAAGTATAGACATTATACTCACTTTTTCCTCCATTTTCGGCGGTTTCCATGCTGGAATGGGAACTTTTACCGGAGGAAGTTTCTCGGAATATTGCAGCAAATTTTCTCTGAGGGCCGCCAACGTAAAATCAGAAAACACGCATGAGGCAGAGTCGATTAATTTGTCTTCTCTGTTTACAAGTCCAAAATGAACCAACACAAAACCGTCATCACGCTGAATAGCGAAACGATTCGCCATCATCGAGGAAATATACGCGTGAGGAAATTGGACAGGGATGGGCTTTGTTTGACGTTTTTTTTGCATCGGCGCTGGTGAATGTATATTCGAATAGTTTTTATCTAGCACACTCAGCATTTTATTGCAAATCAATTCACGGCCAAACAATTTCCTTTAAGGATGAATGTCAGATAAACATTGTAAATAGCTGTGCTGGAATGACTTACGATCTCGGATTGTGAAGGGATCAGTCGCTTTCATGTCAACTTCTTGTCCATTCTCTGGCGATAAGTCCGTGCCTATTCATTGATGTCCTGCAAAATGGCCAGGCCGGATTCGACGTCTTTTTTGACCTGGGTGGCGCGGGCGACGGCGATCGCGGTGGTTTCGCCCAGGAAGGTCTTCATGGTGGTTTTGAGCGCGGCAATGACGTCCCCATTGCGGTCGCGCAACGGCTGCGTCACTTCCACCGAGGCGTCCAGCTTGAGAAAGAAAATCCGGCCGTTGGCGATGACGTCTTCCTCCGTCTTGCCGCCGGGCGAGCCGAGGTCGTCCTCCTTGCCGTCGGCCACCACCACCGGGGTGGGGGAGTTCTTGAGCGCATAGACCTTCAAGCCGAGCAGGCGGGAGTTCTTCTTCATCACGTCAGCGATGACAGTCTGAATCTGCGGCACGCGCGCCGTGTACTCAATCCGGGTGTCGGCAAAGTAGGCCGTCGTGTCCCCCGCCGTCCAGAAGCCGGTGTTGCCGGCGGCAAAAGTGCTGTCGTTGATGCGCGGCAGTTCGGCATCGTTGGTGGGCGCCGAGGCCGGAACGGGAGGGATCATTTGTTTTCCGTTCAAAAAAGCGCGGATGGTGTTGCCGGCGCATTCCACCCGCAAATCCTGCCACGCGCCGGGCGGGATCGGGACGAGCACGCCGATGCCCTGGCTGTCGTAGCGGACGCCGTTGACCACGCGGTACCAGAGGAGGCTGCCGTGGACGGCCTGGTTCCCGACCGTGCTGGCGCGGATGACGTAATAATTCTTTTCATCCTGGACGCGAAAAGCGATGCCGGCCTCGGGGGCGGTTGTGCCGCTGACAATTTTGAAGCGGGTTGTCAAGGTGAAATTCGCGAAGGTTTCGTTGGTGAAGAGCAGGATGGGGGAATGGCCGGGGGCGGTGTCCGGCGAAGAGCCGGCCAGAACGGTGTGTTTGGAGAAGGCCATCGCGTTGGCCTGGTTGGTCAGGATGGGCGCCATCGCCGAAGGCACTATTTCGTCCATGACCTTCCAATCCCCCGGCTTGCCGGGTCCCGAAACCAGGCTGGTGAAGCCGTGCGGAATCGGGCCGCGCGGGTACAGGCCGAAGTCAAACGTGATTTCCGCGCCGCCCGCTGCAAGCGCCGCGCCGCCCAGGAGAGACAGGAGGAGGAATTCGCGCCACAGGCGCGACGCTACAAGGATCCGGAACGCACCGCCCGCTAGCCCACACATCTCATAGTCTGGTGGGGCGAAGCTGCTGCTTCGCCCTAATTTAGGGCGGCGCGGCAGCGCCGCCCTACCAGTCAGGGTGTGTAATGTTCCACCAAGGATATGAAATATCCTGGCTAGGGGAGGGAGCGGGAATTGGGGGATTGGCATCGCGCGGCTCATTTCATTGAATGACCATGTCGGCCACCGTGCGGTTGGCCGGGATGAATGGCATGACATGCTCGGTGTAGGGACAAATCACGTCCAGCAGGAAGGGCTGGGCGGAATCAAGCATCCGCTGCAGGGCCGGGCGCAGGTCTTTTTTATACATGACGCGCTCGGCGGGGACATTGAAGCTATGGGCCATGGCCACGTAATCGGGGTAAATCTGACCGCGCCGTCCGGGATCGCCCAGGTAGGTGTGGCCGCGGTTGCCCTTGTAAAATTTGTCCTCCCACTGCATGACCATGCCCAGGTGCTGGTTGTTGAGGATCATCACCTTGGCGGCGATTTGTTCAATGTGCGCGGTGGCCAATTCCTGCACGTTCATCAGGAACGAGCCGTCGCCGTCAATGTCAACCACCTGCTGGTCCGGGAAGGCCACCTTGGCGCCCAGCGCGGCCGGAAAGCCGAAGCCCATCGCCCCCAGCCCCGCGCTGGTGAGGAACTGGCGCGGGCGGCTGAATTGGTAGAATTGGCCGGTCCACATCTGATGCTGGCCCACGCCCGTGGTGATGATCGCCTGGCCGCCGGTCAATTGGTAAAGCTGCTCGATGGCCATTTGCGGCAGGATCACTTCGCCCTCCCGGCCCTTCAAATGCTCGCGCATGTGATCGGAATGGGCCACCTCGGGGGTGATGCCGTAGCGAAAGGGAGCGCGCTGCTTCCACGCGGCGATTTGGGCGTGCCAGGCGGAGAAATTCTTCTTGATGGGGCGCCGGCGGATCATTTCGTTCAACTGCGCCAATGCGTACTTGATGTCGCTCTCGACGGCCAGTTGGACCTTCCGGTTCTTCTGGTGCTCGGACTGGTCAATGTCAATGTGGACAATGGTCCCGTTCTTGCAGAACTCCTCCACCTTGCCGGTCACGCGGTCGTCGAAGCGCACGCCGAAAGCCAGGAGGAGATCGGCCCCCGCGTGGACCGGGACCATCGGCTGGTCCAGGCTTGTGCGCGGCTCGAACTCACCGCTGACGGCCCAATTGGCGTAGGCGGCGCCGTGCATGCCGAGCCAGCGCAGGGAGCGTTCCTCTGTTTCGGGAAACGCCCCGCAACCCATCAGGGTGGTGGTCACGGGAATTTGCGTCGCTGCGACAAATTGCCGCAATTCCGCCGAGGCGTTGCCGGTGATGATGCCGCCGCCGCAATAGAGCACCGGACGCTCCGCCTTTTCAATCAAGCCGATGATCTCGTTAAGGGCGGCGTCGCCGGCCCGCTTGTCGGGATCATAGCCGCGCAGATGGGCTTCGGCGGGCCAGACCGGCACGGTTTTGGCCTGCTGCAAATTCTTGGGAAAATCAATCAGCACCGGGCCGGGCCGGCCGGTGCGGGCGATGAAGAAGGCCTCCTGGACGATGCGGGGGATGTCATTCACATCGGTGATCAGGTAGCTATGTTTGACAACGGGCAGCGTCATGCCGAAAATGTCGGTTTCCTGGAACGCGCCTTTGCCGATCATCACCTGGGATACCTGGCCGGTGACGGCGACCAGCGGGACTGAATCCATGTAAGCGTCGGCGATGCCGGTGACGAGGTTGGTGGCGCCCGGCCCGCTGGTGGCCATGCAAACGCCGGGCCGGCCGGTGGCGCGGGCGTAGCCGCCGGCGGCGAAGGCCCCGCCCTGCTCGTGGCGCGGCAACACCGTGCGGATTTTGGAGCGGGTCAGCGCCTGATGGATTTCCATGCTCGCCCCGCCGGGATAGGCGAAAACACAATCCACCCCTTCGCGTTCCAAGGCCATGATCAGGATGTCGCAGCCGAGCGCCGGCTGGCCCGGTTCCGGCCGCCCCGCGGGCGCTCCTGATATTGTTGATCTGGCGTTTGCTTTTTTCGTGCTCATATTCTTATCTGGCTGGCGGCCGGGGGCAATCACTAAAAAACCCACGGCCGTTGCCAGCCGTGGGTGGTTGTCGCAATTCTCTTCAGGCGCGGCAAGTCCCGGCGGCGTGGCCGTCGGCTGCGACGACCGCGACAGAACCCACCAGGACCGCCAGCGCATTCATTAACATGATCCCGACAATAAGCGGGCGCCCCGGAAAGGTCAAGCCCGGATTTTCGCGCCGTCTTCCACGGGGCGCAGGGAAAAAAGTTGGAGCGCCGGCTTGCAGCCGGCTTTAGCCGGGATATTTCATACGTTCCGGTTCGGAGCGCCGATTTTCAATCGGCTTTCAGCGTCGTCGCGATCCCCAAGCCGAGTGCAACTCGGCGCCCCGACAAGTGCCTGGTCGTGAAGTCGCTGGATTCCAGCTTGCGCCCTGTTTGCCCTTCGCAACATGGAATCCACCGCCATCACCACCAGGAAGGTGAGGGCAGGCAGCGAAGGTGTCTCTAGCCCGGATATTTCATATCCCTGCGGAAACATGCCACACGCTGAACGGTAGGGCGGCGCTGCCGCGCCGCCCTGAATTAGGGCGAAGCAGCAGCTTCGCCCTACCAAGCTATGACATATGCG
>Ga0182027_10004737_pt1 | contig 20955 bp, 22 predicted proteins | sample 712E1DmetaG_FD_121300 | JGI IMG/M metagenome (GOLD analysis project Ga0182027, IMG submission 121300) | Permafrost microbial communities from Stordalen Mire, Sweden - 712E1D metaG (Illumina Assembly) | ecosystem: Environmental > Terrestrial > Soil > Wetlands > Permafrost | place: Sweden...
ACGACCAGGAAACCGACAGTCAACAGGACCTTCGTGAACGGTAAAACTCTGCGAATCGCGTTCATATTCATAATAGTTAGCCTCCGTTTTTCTACTTGAGCCTTGCTTTCTAACTCAACCAAGCATAGCCACAGGCATCGTTCTCCGCTGCCTTGACTTACACAGTGTATCATTGGAAACCCTCTATCGCACTGAATTCAAAACGGAAAAGTACTGCCCCGCGATGCGAAGTACTAGAACTTGCCCGGCCAGGACTGAGCTGGCCGAGCCGGCATTTGGGGGCCGGGGCCGGCGCCCCTCCGGCCTCCGGCCTCCGGCCGCGGGCCAGGGCGCGCCCCAGCATTCGCCGGTAGCGGCAAGTTCCTGGGACACACTACGCGAAAGGGGAATCGACGGCGGGAGGGGGGCAAGCTGGCAGCCTGCGCGGCCGTTGGCCGCCGCCGCTATCCATTGAAAAAATGGCATTTAGCGGATTGCCAGTGGGCCGCAGCCCGCCCAGCGGCTCCATGACGGCGCCTTCAGCCTGGCATACGGCTCCGCTCGGAAACTCGGCGTTCCCGGCGAAAACCGGGCAACGTTCCACTTTGGCGCCGCACAACGCACACCCGACTCAGGGCATTGGCCCGGGACTAGATATACTATGAAACATCATGCCGAACGCCTTGATTACGGGAATCACGGGGCAGGATGGGTCTTATCTGGCCGATTTTTTGGTCGCCAAGGGGTATGAGGTCCACGGCCTGAAGCGGCGCTCGTCCTCTTTCAACACGGACCGCGTGGATCATCTATACGTGGACTCGCACCAGACCGGCGCCAAATTCTTCCTGCACTACGCGGACTTGACCGACGCCAGCTCGCTGGCCTTCTGTCTGACGGCCATCCAGCCGGACGAGATCTACAACTTGGGCGCGCAGAGCCACGTCAAGGTGAGCTTCGACATTCCGGAATACACCATGGACGTGGTGGGCGTCGGCGCCGTGCGGCTCTTGGAAGCCGTCCGCCGCACCGGCCTGCATTGCCGCTTCTATCAAGCTTCGTCGAGCGAGATGTACGGGAGCACGCCGCCGCCGCAAGACGAGACGTCGCCTTTCCATCCGCGCAGCCCTTACGCCTGCGCCAAGGTTCTGGCCCACCAGGCCACCGTGAATTACCGCGAGAGTTACGGGCAGCATGCCTCCTGCGGAATCCTCTTCAACCATGAGTCGCCGCGCCGCGGCGAGACCTTCGTGACGCGCAAGATTACGCGCGCGGTGGCCCGCATCAAACTGGGCTTGGAGGACGCGGTGTATCTCGGGAATCTGGACGCCCGCCGCGATTGGGGCTTCGCCGGGGACTACGTGCGGGCCATGTGGCTCATGCTTCAGCAAGACTCGCCGGAGGATTATACGGTCGGCACGGGGGAATCGCATAGCGTTCGCGAGTTTGCCGACGCCGCCTTCGCCCACGCCGGGCTGGACTGGCGGGACCATGTCAAGATCGACCCCCGGTATTATCGCCCGGCGGAGGTCGACGCCCTCTGCGCGGACGCCTCGAAGGCCCGCCGCAAGCTGGGATGGGAGCCTCACACCAGCTTCCGCGATCTGGTAACCATGATGGTCGACGCGGATCTGGAAGCGTTGCGGCGCAGCCTGCGAGGCGGCGTGGACGCCCTGGACAGGCGCTCCTCGGAGCAGTGAGAAATCGGGCAGCCGGCCGAACCGGCGGACGCTTTCGTTCGCCGGCGGCGGACACACTAACATGAACCTGGCATTGCGATCGAAACGCATACTGGTCACCGGAGGGGCGGGATTTCTGGGCTCCTGCATCGTGAAGAGATTGCGCGGGATGGGGTGCGGCGAAATCGCGGCTCCCCGGCGGCGGGAATTCGACCTCACCATCGCCGGCGACGTGCGCCGGCTCTTCGAGAGCTTCCGTCCCGAAGTGGTGGTGCACGCGGCCGCGGTGGTCGGCGGCATCGGCGCCAACCGGGACAACCCGGGCCGCTTCTTTTACGAGAACGCGATCATGGGCATTCAAACCATCGAGGCCTGCCGCCGCTACGGCGTGGAGAAGACCGTCGTCCTCGGCACCATCTGCGCCTACCCCAAGTTCACGCCCGTGCCTTTCCGCGAAGACTCGCTCTGGGACGGCTATCCGGAAGAGACCAACGCTCCCTACGGCATCGCCAAAAAGGCCTTGCTGGCGCAGTGCCAGGCGTACCGCGAGCAATATGGCATGAACGCCGTATTCCTGTTGCCGGTGAATCTGTACGGCCCCGCGGACAATTTCGACCTGGCGTCGTCCCACGTGATACCGGCGCTGATCCGCAAGTGTCTGGATGCGCGGCAGCGCGGCGATAGCGCCGTCACGCTGTGGGGCGACGGGTCGCCCACGCGGGAGTTTCTCTACGTCGAGGATGCCGCCGAGGCGATCGTGCTGGCGGCCGAGCGTTACAACGGCGCGGCCCCGGTGAACGTGGGCAGTGGAGACGAGGTTTCCATCCGCGACCTGGCCCAACGCATCGCCTCGCTGTGCGGATACCAGGGGCGCATCGAATGGGACACGGCCAAGCCTAACGGCCAGCCCCGCCGCTGCCTCGATGTGACCCGCGCCGAGCGTGAATTCGGCTTTCGCGCCCACACCGCGCTCGCCGAAGGCCTGCGCGCCACCATCGACTGGCGCCGCGCCAACCCCGCGGATTAGCGGGCTGTAACCGCTTTGATAGAATAGGTACAGCCCCGTATGCTGGCCGCAACCACTGTCGCGGAAGAGATCCTGGACCTGAAGAAGAGCCGCAAGGCCATTCTTTTGGCGCACCATTACCAGGAACCCGAGATTCAGGAACTGGCCGACGTAATCGGCGACAGCCTGGAGCTGGCTCGTAAAGCGCGCGAATTCCAGGGCGAGGTGATCGCCTTCTGCGGCGTGTGGTTCATGGCCGAAACCGCCAAGGCGCTGAACCCCAACCGCACGGTAGTGGTTCCCGACGCCAAGGCCACGTGCAGCCTGGTGGATGGCTGCCCCGTCGGTCCGGTGCGCGAATTCCGGCGGCGCAATCCCGGCCACGTCATCGTCGGCTACATCAACACCTCCATCGAAGTGAAAGCCGAGAGCGACATTTTGTGCACCTCGCGCAACGCCGTGCAGGTGGTGAACTCCATTCCCGCGGAGAAGCCCGTGCTCTTTCTGCCGGACCGCAACCTGGGGGCGTGGGTTCGCAAGCAGACCGGCCGCGCGAATATGGAAGTTTGGCAGGGCGCGTGCATCGTGCACGACACCTACCCCGCGCGGCGCGTGGTCGAGGCTAAGACGGAGCACCCGCTGGCCAAGATCGTGGCGCACCCGGAGTGCCCCGAATCCGTGCTGGACATGGCCGATTTCGTGGGATCGACTTCCGCTATCATCGAATGGTGCGCGGCCAGCCCGGCGCCCGAGTTCATCGTCATGACCGAAAGCGGCGTGGCCTATTCGCTCGAAAAGAACTCGCCCGGCAAACGCTTCTGGTTCGTGGCCAACGAGAACTGCAATTGCAGCGATTGCCCGTACATGAAGATGAACACTCTCGAGAAACTGCGCGATTGCCTGGTTCGCCTCGAGCCGCGCGTGGAACTTGGTCCCGATCTCATGCGGCGGGCGCTGGTTCCGCTCGAGCGCATGCTGGCGCTCAAGTGAATGGCGGCGCCTCCGCTTATCGATTCCTTCGGCCGGGTCCACGATAGCCTGCGCGTGGGCGTGACGGATCGGTGCAATATCCGCTGCTTCTACTGCATGCCGGAAATGGACGCGCAATACGCGCCGCGCGCCGAGATTCTGTCCTTTGAGGAGATCGAGCGCTTCGTGCGGATCGCCGTCTCTCTGGGGACCGTTAAGGTGCGCGTCACGGGCGGCGAACCACTGGTGCGGCGCGATCTGCCGGCGCTGATCGGGCGTCTGGCCGCCATCGCGGGGATCGCGGACCTGTCCCTGACCACCAACGGCGTGCTGTTGCCGGAACTCGCCGGCCCGCTGTACGATGCCGGGTTGCGCCGCATCAATATTCACTTGGATACGCTCGACCGCGAGCGGTTCCGGCAAATCACGCGCCGCGACGATCTGGACCGGGTGCTGGCGGGGACGGAAGCCGCGCGGCGTTTGGGTTTCCGCGTCAAGCTAAACGCCGTGGCCGTGAAGAACCTGGTGGAGCCCGACATCGTGCCGCTGGCGCGCTATGCCCGCGAGAATGGCTTCGAGGCGCGCTTCATCGAGTTCATGCCGCTCGACGCGCAGAACCTGTGGGACCGTTCCAAGGTCCTGATGGCGGACGACATTTTGGCGACGCTATCGCGCGAGATCGCGCCTCTGGTTCCGGTTCCCGATGCCGATCCGCGCGCGCCCGCCTCCCAGTACGAGTACGCCGATGGCGGCGGGCGCGTCGGCTTCATCGCCTCGGTGAGCCGGCCGTTCTGCCTCAACTGCAACCGCCTCCGTCTGACGGCCGATGGCAAGCTGCGGTATTGTCTCTTCGCGATCCAGGAAGACGACGTGAGGACCCCGTTGCGCGCGGGCGCCTCGGACGAGGAGATCGCCGCCCTGATCCGCCGCAATGTGGCCGCTAAGTGGGAAGGCCACGAAATCAACTCCTCCAAGTTCGTGGCGCCGCCGCGGCCCATGTACTCCATCGGAGGATAGCGGGTTAGCGATGAAAAGTGGGTTCTTCACCTCGCCAGTTCGCTGAACACCGTCCTTGACATCGGCGCCACCCGCGCGCGCCTGATGCTCAACCGGCTGGCGGACGCGGCGCTGGAACGCACACCTGGCGCGCTGTCATAAGCAACCTGCAGGGCGGTTGCGGACGACGGGTTGAATTGCAGCACCTCGACCGCGGAGTACTTCGCCCCCCCGTCGACCAGAATCTTGAATAGGCCCGCGGGCAATGGCGTCGGAATCACATCCGACAGCATCGCGCCATAGGTTCCCCCTTCCCCGAGGGAACCGTCGCTACGCGCCTGGAGGGGAGGGATCGAGGGCGTCGCGCCCGTCCCGGCGATCGACCCCGTGCTGTCATAGACTCGGACCGTGTAGCTGGTGGCTGTAGTGTCTTCGTTGTAAATCGCCAGGGACACCCGGTGCGCGCCGCCGTCGTCGATGCCCTCCGCCGACCACTGGGTCCACAACTCGGTGTCCCACGAGATCGGGGCGCTCAGCCACCACGGGAGGCTGGGCAGCGTCGAATAGAGCAGCATCGGACGAAGGTTGCCGCAAGTTGCCGCATCCGGGCAATAGAACACGGCATACACAGAGCCGGTCGATGTGGAGGTGTACGCCGGAGCGCCGCTGGTAGCGCCAAGCAGGCTCACTTCCGCCGGCTGATTGGCGGATAATGCGAAGCTCGCTTCATTGCCGGATGCGATCGAGGAACCGCTGCCAAGTCTGGCGTCTACGCTCAGATCGTTCCCGCTCGCGTCATAGAACGTATAGTCGACGCCGACGGCGCCGCTTGCCGGCGCGGCAGCCCGGATCGATGTGCCCCACTCCCCACCCGCGACGAGCCATACGAACGTCCCGGCCACATAGCAGGAATAGCCGATCGTCGTTTTCGACGCGTTCGCAATTGCCACTGGAGACTCTCCCGCCAGACTGGAACAATCCGGCGGCGCGGTTGACCAGTAAACCGCTCCGTTGTTGGGCGGCTGGCTGCGCAGCGTGGCTGCGGCTAGGGCAATCAACGCCAAAAGACGTAACGATTTCATGCGTACAAGGCCCCCTCCTACTGCTTCAACGACCGGCGATAACGCGCGAGCAACTCCTCGCGGCTTTGGCGCAGGTCGCTTCCGGTCGATGCGGCCGGATAAGGCTTCCTGCCCATAATCCCTCTCCAGAGAATGTGGTTAAAATCCTGGGGATCGAGCCGGTCCTCGGTTGTAAAATCCATTCCCTTGGTGACCCGCGCCCAGTACTTCGCGTCGTGCGTAGGTTTTGGCACGATCAGGCCGGCGCGCTTGGGGGGCAGCGGCAGGGAAGTACCGTACAGAATCGCCGCCGGAGCGGCCGTAAACCCCCACGGGCTGGGCTTCTTGTCGATCAGGAGGGCGGTGGTGTTGAACACGTCGGTCATGGGCTTCGCGAGCGCGTCGTTCAGGTTCATCGGCCCGATACCCAGGACCTCTTCAATCGTGCGCAGGAAGTCGAGGGTGTTGTACCGCGTGGAAACCAGGGCGTTTTGCTTCACGTAGGGGCCCACCACAAACGCGGCGCTGCGGTGCGAATCCACGTGGTCGCCGCCATCCTGCGCGTCGTCCTCAACCACGAAAATCAAAGTGGAATCCGCGTACGGGCTGTTGGCGATTTTCTGAATCAGCAAGCCGACCGCGTAATCGTTATCGGCCACCTGCAACTCGGGAGTGTTTACGCCGTCAATCGCAGCGGTGTAGTCCCCGGTGTGATCGTGCATGAAACGGACCAGGGTCAACGCGGGCGGAACCCCGACGCTGCGTCCCGCGTGATGTCCGCCGGCGTATCGGGCGTCGAAGTCTCGCTCCCACTCCTCGTACCGGTAGTAATCGGGAAGCGCGTTATCGAAACCGCGAAAGAACGGGTCGGTGTACGGGGTAAGGGCGACGCTCGTGGGGTAAGCCACGGTCGTGTTGGTCGCGAAGGGATTGCGGTCCAGGGGGATGGTGTAGTCGGTCGTTGAATAGCGGGTCGTGTCCACGAAGAAACCGTAGTTGCGAACCGTGAGACCCGCCCGCAGCGCGGCGTCCCACAAGTGACCGGTATTCACTTCATTGTTAGGTCCATCCGGGGCATCCGTATCGGTATTGCCCGGCAGCACATCCGGGTCGTCCGACGTAAAAGGATTGGCGATCTTGCGCGGCGAGGGCGCGGGCCCGGCGTTCGACATGCCAACGTTCACGTCGCGATTCACGCCCTCGGAATCGAGGCTGGTGCCGCGGTACGCATAAGCCAGGGGATATTGACGTTCTACCACGTCGGGGGCGCGGGCCGAGGTGGTCCACAGCCAGCCGTCATAGCTGACTTCGGCGGTGTCCAGGAAGTTGTCGAGCGTGACGAAATCGAGCGCCAGGTTGTGCTGGTTCGGCGTGATCGTTTGCCCAAACTCGGTCAAAGCGGGATCGCCGTTGCCCACGCTCAGGTCTCCCAGGACCTGGTCGTACGTCCGGTTCTCCTTGATGATGAAGATAACGTGCTTGATGGCGTTGTGGACCGCCGTCATGATCGTCAAATCGCTGGCGCTTTCGGTGCTCGAGAACCGGTTGTTCACCGCCGCCTGCTGCGTCAACGTCGTGAGCTGCGCCGCACTGGGACGCGGGAAGCTCTGGAAGCCGGCTTTGGTCAACTGGGGATTGTACTGATTCGCCGGATTGCAGGTTGGCGAATTGGGCGGGCCGTAGCCCCCGTAGCACCACGCCGGATTCGCCCCGGTCGGCGACTTTGCATTGACCACGTACACCCAGTTGCCATCGCCGCTGAAGCTCACGGAATTCGGGTACCAACCGGTGGGAATGAGGCCCACTACCTGGTCGTCGCTATGGGTTCCGCCAAGCGCCACCACCGCGACGCAATTCAGATTGCCATTCGTCACATAAAGCTGGGTCTCGTCCGGCGAGAGCGTCGCGCTGTTCGGGTTCGCGCCCGTGTATTTCGCCAGCGAGGAAAGCAATAGCGCGGGAGCGATCACCGGAATGGTCTCGATTATGGCGTTGGTCCCGGTATCGATTACGTCAACCGTGTCCGACTGGTCCTCTACCACGTACAGAAGCGTCTGCGCCCCGTTCAACGTCATCTTATTTGGCTGGCCCTTCACGTGGATCCGGGCCGCTACCGCCGGCGTGGCGCCCAGATTCACAACCACGATCTCGCGGTCGCGAAGGCTGGATATGTATGCCGTCGCGCTCGAACCGTTGCCCTTCACCACCGTCCAAAACGGGTATTCGCCACCCGCGACGCCCGCCTTCAAGGGATCGCTCTTGCCGGGACGCAGGTCGAGCTCCGCGAGCTTCCTCCAGTTGCCGAGGCCACCGGTAAACACCGTTATCGAGTCGTTGAAGTAATTGACCGCCACCAGCGTCTCGCCATCGCTCGAAATAGCCACGCCGGCGGCGCACGGATACACGCCGACTTGGCTGTTTACCGCAATGGCGCCGTTAGGCTCCAGTTCAAGGCCGATTCCCAGGGTATGGCCCAGGGCAAGCGGCGTTCCGGATTCCGCCCAAGTTGGGGCCGCGCCCGGCGTGGCCGCGCCCAGGGTGAAGATGTGGATATTATCGTTGACGCCTCCCGCCACGTAGAAAGCCTTGCCGGATGGGTCGAAGGCAATCCCGTTGTAAGAATTTGGGATCTGCACAACTTGCTTCTTGACCGGGGTCGGCGCGGAAATGTCGTAAATGAACACATACTCATTCGAGTCCGGCGCAAACCATGGATAGGGCGGCGCCGGAACGCCAAGCTTGTAGACACGGTTGTATCCGCTGGTCAGAATCAGCAGGGTCTTGTGATCCGGGCTCACCACCGTGGTCACCGCCTGCCCGGCGAACCAGTCCGGCCTGTCGGGCAGATCGGGATTCAGTTGCTCGAACTGGGAATTCTGGGGCGCCAGCGGCGTAATCTGTTGGCCCATATTGGGCACGTCCTGAGCGCTCATCTGCGCGTTGGCCGGCACGCCCGCGATAACTAACGCAAGTGTCAGGCCAGCCACGGAAAACGCCAAACGCCCGTGTACGTATCTTCGAATACCGAAACTCTTCATCGATGGTCTCTTGCTAGGATTTCCTTTTTGAGCCTCGCGCGGAGTGAAGACGCTCCGACACGGTGTACCAACGGAAGTATTGAACCATGCCGCCCTAGGTGGTGTATGTCCAAAAGTGAATAGTCTACAGGACTTCTTTCTCACGAAGGTTCGCGGCCCCTCCGCGCCCCATACACTCGATAGGAGGATAGCGATCTAATACAGGGGCGGCTCGCCAGGCGGGCGCGTCTTCCAGCGGCGATGAATCCAGAGCCACTGTTCCGGGTGGGCGCGAACCGCTTCTTCCACGCGGCTCTGAATCGATTGCGTATCGCGCGCCGCGTCGCCCGTGATTTCCACCGGGGGATAGAACCGCAGCACGTAGCGGCGCTCCTCTTCGCGCCACAAGGCGAACCCCGGAAGCACGGCCGCGCCGCTGTGGGCCGCGATCTTGGCGAGGCCGGCGCTGGCGCAGGCGGGGACGCCGAAGAAATTCACGAAGACGCCGGAATCGGCCGCTGCGTTTTGATCGATGAGAATGCCAACCGCCTCATTCGCCGCCAGCGCCTTGAGAATTGCGCGCGCGAAGTCCTTCTTGTCGATGAGACGATTGCCGGACAGCGCGCGCCGGCGCTCCACCAGCGCATCGATGAGCGGATTGTCGAGCGGCCGTACGAGAACGCGCATGGGGGCGTGGAGCAGCGCGTGCGCGAAGGCGCTCAGCTCCCAATTGCCAAGATGGGCGGTGGCGAACAGCACGCCGCGGCCGCCTCGGAACGCCTCTTCGACGAACTCGTAGCCCTCCACGCGAATCGAGCGGTCGAGGTTATCGCGGCGGAGGGAAGGGAAGCGCGCGAAGGTCAGCATCACGCGGGCCAGGGAGCGAAAAACGCCGTCGGCAATCTCGCGGCGCTCGGCCGCGCCGGTTTGCGGGAGCGCGATCGCCAGGTTGCGCAACGCCACGCCGCGGAAACGGGGCAGCGCCAGATCCACCAGACGGACGTAACCGCGCGCCAGCCGGTCGGCCACTGGCAGCGGCGTCCATTCGAGCGACTTCACCACGCCTAGCGCCACCGCGTATTCGACGATGTTACGGACCGCGGAGCGCTGGCGCATGAAACCGCATTGTAGCGTGGGCCCGGCGCCGGCCGGCTAGTGGGGCGGGCCTCCTGGCCTGCCTTCCGGGTGAGAATGATCGGGAAGAAGAAGGCAGCCAGGAGGCCCGCCCCACCCGGAGCGCCTTCCATGGGGCGTAAAGAAACTCGGGAATCGGGGCGCTATCCCGTCTTGCGCGTCGCGTCCCTTCGGTGGAAGCCGGCAAGCCCGCCCAAGCCCCAAATCCCCAGGAACCCCACCGCGAAGCCATACAGGAAGGTGCCTGGGACGGTGTTGAGCAGGTCCGTTCCCGGCGCAAACCCTATGCCCAGGGCCGCGAGTACCGCCAGGGCGTGCCAAGGCCACCCGGGCGGATGGAAACGGTAAAGCAGATGGATCGGGAGCGAAATTCCCAACAGGAAAACCAGGCCAGCCAGGATCGTCTCGAGCAATGGCAGCGCCTCCGAGAGTATTGTCGGGCTAATTTGGGGAGTTTGGAACCGGATGTCGAAGTACGGATATCGCCGCGCCTCCGGTATCATAGAGTGGTATCATCGGACGTGGATCGCCACCAGCGGACGTTGCAGGCAATCTTCGAGAACCGGGCCAATATCCCCTGGCCGGATATCGAGAAGATGCTGAAACATTATGGCGCCGAGGTGAGCGAAGGAAGGGGATCTCGGGTCCGCATTGCCCTGAACGGGGTTCGCGCCGTGTTCCATCGTCCGCATCCGCAAAAGGAAACCGATCGCGGCGCGGTTGCCGCGATGCGGCGATTCCTGGCGGAGGCGGGCGTCGAGGAAGGAGGGATGAGTGACGTATAAGGGATACGAGGGGATCGCGCGGTTCGACGAAGACGCCGGAATCTTCTCCGGCGAAGTGATCGATACGCGCGACGCGATTACCTTCCAAGGGTCCTCCGTCAAGGAATTGAAGCGCGCCTTTCAAGAATCCGTGGACGACTATCTGGAATTCTGCGCGGCGCGCGGCGAAAAACCGGATAAGCCGTTTTCGGGCGCTTTCACCGTCCGCCTGCCGTCCGAATTGCATCGGCGTGTCGCGCTCGAAGCCCGGCGAGGGGGCAAGAGCCTGAACGCCTACGTCATCTCCCGTTTGAAGGACCAGGACGGCGGCGATGCGGGCGCCGGCCATCCATCGTCGTGAATGGAAGGGGCCAATTTGGCGCTCCGCCTATTCGATCCAGCCGCCGCCCAACACCAGCTCGCCGTCATAGAAGACGGCTGCCTGGCCGGGCGTCACGGCGCGTTGCGGCGCCTCGAAGACTACTTCCACGCGGGCGGGGTCGCCAGTGGGGCGCAGGATGGCCGGCGCGGCGGCGTGCTTGTTGCGGATCTTCACCTGCGCGCGCAGCGGCGCATCCAGTCCGGCCGCGGACACCCAGTTCACCTCGCGGGCATGGAAGCGCGGGCGCAGCAGTTCGTCGTTGCCGCCCACCGTCACGCGCTGCGTCGTCGGGTTGGTCGAAATCACGTAAAGCGGCTCGCCGGTGGCCACGCCCAAGCCGCGGCGCTGGCCCACGGTGAAGTGGTGGACGCCTTCGTGCTCGCCCAGGGTGCGGCCGCTGGTGGTTACAATCTCGCCGTGCGTGGCTTGCGGCGCGCTGCCGCTTTCCTTCAGATAGGCGTCCATGAACGCGGCGTAGTCGCCGTTGGGTACGAAGCAAATCTCCTGGCTGTCGTCCTTGGCGGCCACCGGGAGGTTCATGGAGCGCGCCAGTTCCCGTACCGCCGGCTTGGCCAGTTCGCCCAGCGGAAACAGGGTGCGGGCCAATTGTTCCTGCGTCAAGCCGAAGAGGAAGTAGGTCTGGTCTTTGGAGTGGTCCACCCCGCGCAGCAATTGCCAGCGCCGGGCGGCCGCATCGAAGCGGATGCGCGCGTAATGGCCGGTGGCCACTTGATGCGCGCCCACTGAATCGGCCATCTCCAGGAAGCGGTCGAACTTGATGTAGTTGTTGCACAGCGTACATGGAATGGGCGTGCGCCCGGCCAGGTACTCGGCGACGAACGGACGGATCACGCGCTGCTCGAACTCGCGCTCGAAGTTGACCACGTAATACGGGATGCCGATCTGTTCGGCGACGCGCCGGGCGTCGTACACGTCGTCGAGCGAGCAGCAGCGCCCGGCCGCGCCTTCGACGGAAAGGCCCGGCAGGCGGCGCTGGTTCCATAGCTGCATGGTGAGTCCGACCACGGACCGGCCTTGGCGCGCCAGCAGGGCGGCCACCGTGGAGCTATCCACCCCGCCGCTCATGGCCACCGCTATGGGAGGCTCAGGCATTCCCGGCGATCCTCCTCAAACGCGCGACGGCGTTCGCCAGCGCCTCCACCAGCGCGTCCACCTGCTCTTCGGTGTTTGAGCGCCCCAGAGAGATGCGTACGCTGGCGCGCGCCCTTTCCGCGGGCAGCCCCATGGCGACCAGCACGTGCGAAGGTTCGATGGCGCCGCTCGAACAGGCTGCCCCCGTGGAGACCGCGAAGCCGCCCAGGTCGAGCGCAATTACCAGCGCCTCGCCGTCGATTCCGTCGAAATGAAGGTTGGCCGTATTGGGCGTGCGGCGCCCGCGGAGGCCGTTCACGCCGCTGCGCGAAATGCGTTCGAGGACGGCGTTTTCCAGACGGTCGCGCAACCCCGCCAGCCGTTCCGTTTCGGCGGCCAGGTCCCGCGCGGCCAGTTCCGCGGCGGCGCCGAAAGCCACGATGCCGGGGACGTTCTCCGTGCCGGGCCGCCGGTCGCGCTCGTGATGTCCGCCGTAGGCGATGGGGGCGATGGCGGTCCCCTTGCGGATGTAGAGCGCGCCCACGCCTTTCGGGGCATAGAGCTTGTGGGCGCTCATGCTATAGAGGTCGACGCCCAACGCTTCCACGTCCACGGGAATCTTGCCCAGCGCCTGGACGCCGTCCGCGTGCATGGTCGCGCCGGCCGCGCGGGCGATGCGCGCGATCTCGGCGATCGGCTGAATGGTCCCCACCTCGTTGTTGGCGTGCATGACCGAGACCAGCACGGTCTCCGAGCGCAGGGCGCGCCGCACATCCTCCGGGTCTACCAGGCCATCCGGGCTTACGCGAAGACGGGTCACGGCGACCCCTTCGCGCTCCAACTGCCGGCAGGGGCCAAGCACGGCCGGGTGTTCCATGGCGCTGACGATCGCGTGCCGGCCGCCCCCCGGCGCGGCCCGCACCGCGCCCAGCACCGCCATATTGGCCGCTTCGGTGCCGCCGCTTGCAAATACCAGGCTCTGGAGTTGGCAGCCGATCAGGGACGCAAGCTGCCGCCGGGCCGCTTCCATGCGCTGCTTGGCGGCTTGCCCGAAGTGGTGAATGCTCGAAGCGTTGCCGTATACCTTACCAAGGCACGCCGCCAGCGTCTCCAGTACTTCGGGAGCGACGGGCGTGGTGGCGTTGTGGTCGAAATAGAACAAGCATCCTGCCTATACTTGATCTTAGCAATGCGGATACCGGTTCTTACCTTGACTACCGACTTCGGACTCTCCGACCACTATGTGGGGACCATGAAGGGCGTGATCCTGAGCATCTGCCCGCGGGCGCGGATCGTGGACATCAGCCATGACGCGCCGCCGTTCGCGATCGGCGAGGCGGCCTACGCCATCGCGCAGGCATACCGCTACTTTCCCCGCAAGACGGTGCATGTGGTGGTGGTGGACCCGGGCGTGGGAACGTCGCGCCGGCCGATTCTCATGGAAGCGGCCGGGCAGTATTTCGTGGCGCCCGACAATGGCGTTCTGGCGTCCATCTACGGCCGCGAGGCGCACAAGATCCGGCTGATTTCGAACGAGCGGTACTTCCTGAAACCGGTGAGCCGGACCTTTCACGGGCGCGATATCTTCGCCCCGGTGGCGGCGCACCTGGCGGCCGGCGAGGCGCCTTCGCGGATGGGCAAACTGGTCCGCGACTATTTGCGGCCGGTCTTCGAGAAGCCCCAGCGCACCGGCAAGCGGACGTGGATGGGCCGCATCCTCAAGATCGACCGTTTCGGCAACATCGTGACCAACTTTTGCGCCGGCGAGTTCCCGGAGCTGGAGCAGCGTAACTTCACTTTGACGGTAGGCCCGCGCAGCGTGGGCGTGATGGCGCGCAGCTACGCGGAATGCGGCCCGGGCGAGTTGTTCGCCATCGCGGGGAGCTCGGGTTACCTCGAAGTCTCGGTAGGGCAAGGGTCGGCCGCCAAGCAGATCGGATGCGAATCGGGGGCCGCCGTGGAATTGGCGGTTTGGTGAGGATCGGGGGCCAGGGATCAGGGTTCGATCAGGATCTGCACGGGGTTGCTTTCCTGGCCGTCGGCGGTGGCCACGAGCTGCGCGCCGCCGAAATTGGCGATCACCGGCAATTGCACTTCAATCAGGTAGAAGCCGATGTAGCCGGGGGCCAGGGCCGCGCGCGTCACGGGCACGGGAACGCCATCGAGGAAAGCTTTGACCGGCGCCGTCACCGCGTGCGGGACGCCTTCGAGCGGGGTGGGCACGCCGGCCGGCCATTCAGGCTGGACCCTGCCCAATCCGGTGGCGAAAATCTGAATGCGGCCACCCGAGCGGGCGGGGTTGCGCGCGTCGAGCGGCAATCCGCTATCGGCGTCGTAGATCATGGGAGCGCCGTCGGGTCCCACAAATATCGCCGGTGAGACCGGCTGCATCGGCAAATCCACCCGGACCAGGCCGCCATTGGTATCGAGCGCCAGGGACACGGCCGGTCCCGTAGCGCCATAAGGTACTTGAATCTGGGATTCGCCATCGGAGGGCATGCCGAGCACGGGGAAATCGAGGTTGCCGCTGCGAGCCGCGTTGACGCGGGCGCCCACCACGCTGAGCAGCGATCCCGGGGCGGCCGGGCGCGTGCTGAAGTCGAACGCGTTCACCACGCGAAGAGTGCGCCGGCGGTGCGGCGCGGCCGTAGCGTACACTCCGTAGCCATCCAGGGCGACGTACAATTGCACCGCGGAGGGGTCGAGGCGCACGTCGAAGGCTGGCGCCGGCGGCAGGTTATCCGATAGCGGCGTCCAGTGCTGCGGGGGGCCGGCGGTCAGGAGGTCGAGCGGGGTCCAGAAAACGCCCGCGGACGTGGCCACGTAAACCGCGCCGGCCGCCACGTCGGCGGTTACCGCGTGCGCCGGCGCGTTGGGCAGGTCCGCATCCGCCTGGTCCCAGAATCTTCCGCCGTTAAAGGTCCGCAGGACGTGCGCGCCGTTGCCGCCCAGCGCCGCCAGCGCGACCTGCGGCTCCGAGGCGTCCAGGAAGATCCGCTCCACCGGACCCGGCGCGCCGGCGGGCAACCCCGAAAGCTGCATCGTGACGCCGCCATCGCCCGAGTACCACAGGCGCCCGTCGCTCGAACCGGCGTAAAGCGTCTCTCCAGTGCTGGCGACGGCCGTGATGGGAACGCCCAGGGTGGCCGACAGCCATTGTTTGCGGGTGTCTTCGCTCTCCAGTCCGGCGCCCTGTGAGCGGACCCAGACTGCGCCTCCCGGCGGCAATTCCAGAGGCGCCGCCCAGTTTTCGACCTGGACGCGCACACCCGCGATTCCGGAGGGCGTCGATAAGATGCGCCGGACGGGCAGATTCGGCAGGGATTGGTTCAGGCCGGCCCATGTGGCGCCGCCGTCCATGGAGCGCCATACGCCAAAATCGTTGGCCACCGCCAACTGGTCCGGGTCCACCGGGGAAACCGCCACGCTGCGCTGGCCCGCGCCGATCACGGACTGCGACCGGTAAGCCGTCAGGTTGGCCCACGAGCGCCCACCATCCTCGGACCGATAGAGGTTGGCGCCTAGGGCGAATATCGAGGCGCCGCCCGCGGCCGATGTCACATCGGCGTCCGGCTCGGGGAGGCGTACGGCGCTGGCCGGAGTGGGCGCGGGAGGCGCCGTGCCGGCCGGCGCCGGCGACCATGTTTCAAAATCGGCCGTCCAGTAGATGCCCGAACGCGTTCGCGCGTAAAGCGTACCGCCTTGCGCGGAAAACCAGACCTGTTCCACCGGGCCAGTGGCCGGCGACGCCAGCGTCAGTTCGGCCGAAGGAGGCCCCACCTTGCGCCAGTCCGGCTGTGCCTGTGCCTGTGGCTGTGCCTGCGCCAAGCCCGCCAGCGCTAGCGCCATGAGAGCCGCCGGCAAACGAAATGTCGCGAATTGACACACGGCCGAGTCCTATTTTACCCTATTTCTAAGTTCCTTATCGGTTGCAAAGGCGTTGATTTCGACTGGCTTGTTAGCAGTTTTTAATTCTGGCCCCCCGGTTGCTTAGCACGTTTGATGTTAGACTTGAGGCTCCGGGTTGTCTGGTTGTTTTGAGACGCTTGGGTCCTGAAAAGAACGGTTGTATGCCGAGGTTCTGTGCGTTGACGCGGACCGTGCGGATGCTGCTGATGGCGGCTGTAGGCGCATTGTGTCTGGCGCAGCAGGCGGTTCCCGACCACAGCGCCAAGGTTATCACGCAGTTCGGGCAGCTCTCGGCGCTCTCCGATAACGGCCTGCGCGCCTTGTCCTTCGGCGATTCCCTCAAACCTCAGCAAGTGGTCGTCACGGGGCCGGACGGTTACGGGAAGTTCCAGGTGGCGGACGGCAGCACCTTCGAGGTGTTCGCCAATTCCAAGGTGATGTTCCGGGAGCACGTGGGCGATCTCCAGGAGATTCTCAACGTGCTGATCGGCCACGTCAAGGTGTACATCCAACACCTCAACGGCCTTCCCAATTACAACAAGGTGACCAGCCCCACCGCCGTGATTTCGGTTCGCGGCACGGTTTTTGAAGTGGTGGTCGAAGACGAGGACGGCACCACGTTCGTTAGCGTGGACGAGGGCGTGGTCGGCGTTAAAAACCAGACCGCGGCGGGCGAAACGGTGGACCTGCGCGCCGGGGACTCTATCCGCGTGATCCGCAACCAACCGCTGCAGCCCCGGGCCATCGACCGCGGCGCGGCCTTCCGCGGCGTTCTGCGCGCCGTGGAAGAGGCCGGGTACCAGATCATGCGGCAGTCCGGCGGCGTCGGCCGCATGCCCGGCAGTGGAGGCGCGGTTCCGGCGCCCGCCGGCAACGGCGATAAGGGCAAGGGTGGCGGCACGGTCCCCAGCGCTCCCGGCGCTCCTGGCGCACCCGGCGCACCCTAGGACTGGGCGCCGCAAGAAGGCCGGCCGAAGCCCGCTCCACTGCGCCGGCTATCCTCGGCCGCGTAGCCGGTCGATTTCACGGCGATTGCGTTTCGATGGCTTGCCTGCGTGCAAGGCTTCGAAATGCGGCATGGCTTTGCGTTCTTCCGCCAGCTTGCGCCGCAGTTCCCGGCTCTCCTCCGTCTCGCGGTAAAGCGTCTGCGCCACCGCCGCCGGGCCGCGCATCTCGCCGACGCCCAGAACCTCGAGCTGAAAGTCGCCGCCCTCCTTCTTCACTTGCAACCGGTCGCCGGCGCGGACCTCGCGCGCGGGTTTGGCCCGCAGCCCATTACTCTCGACCCTGCCGAGTTCGCATGCCCGCGCCGCCAGCGAGCGCGTCTTGAAGAATCGCGCGGCCCATAGCCACTTGTCTATTCGCACGCTGGTCATGCTTCCATTCTCATACCGCGAAGCGGCCCGCGGCGGCGCATTGGGTTGGTCCGTCTTCGCGCATGATAGATTGAAAGGGTCATGCCTCTTTCCCTGCGCGGATTGGCGGTGCTCGCCTGCGCCGCCGCGCTCCACGCACAGACCGTGAACCCGGCCCCCGCGCCAGCGGCGGCCGGTCTCGAAACCGAATGGGATATCGGCGTCGTCCTCGGGGAGATGGGGGCGCACGCCGGCCGTCTGTTGCAGGCGCTCGACCGCGCCGACGCCAAGGCCTGGATCGAAAAGGGCGCGTCGGAGACCTACGCCGAACAGCTCGATTCCTGCAAGCGCCAGACCAAGGCGTTCGAGGATGGCGCCAAGACGCTGGCGTCGGATCCCGAGCGGCTCCCGGATGCGCTCGAGCTGCTCTTCCGTATCCAGGGCGTCGGCGCCATGCTCGGCTCCATCGAGGAGGGAATCCGCAAGTACCAGGGCCCCGCCGACGCGCAGGCGCTGGCGGCCCTCGCGGCCGAGAACGGCGTCAACCTCCGGCGTTTCGAGAAGTACGTTGTGGACCTCGCGGCCGAGCGCGAAGCGCGCTTCGACGTGATGGATCGCGAGGCGCAACGCTGTCGCGGCGTTCTGGCCAGCCAGCCGTCCGCGGCGCCGTCCACTTCAGGGAGGAAGAAGTAGCCAGCCATGCCTTTCACATGCAGCATCTGTGGCGAGGAGTCCACCCGCATTTGCGCGTCGTGCACCAAGGACGCCTGCGGTAACCACCTTTGCGAGAAGTGCCTGCGATGCAGCGACTGCTGCGACTGCGAAGTGCGGATCTCCGAATCCGCCCATGAAGCGGCCCGCCCCATGACGCGCACGTTGCCGCCCGCGCCGGCGGCGGACCCGTTCCGCGACGAGACGCCCCAACTGCGGCCGTCGCTCCGCGGCGCCCCGGAGATTTCGTAGCCGGCCGCCGTTTCCATGCCGTCCCTATGCCGTTCTCGTGGCGGCCTGCGGGGCCATAGCGGCATGGATAGCACCGCCGGCTCATGGTGGCGGCGGCTTTCCCGATACTGTCCCAGGGGGCTGAGTTCACGCGGGGAAATCGCGGTGATACCCATAAACGGGGGTATCATGGATCACCCTCAAATATGGGTATTAGCGATGAGGGTCTGGTACTGGTTGAAGTGGTCGGCGATGTCGTACACTATGAACGTTGTTATCATGATGGCTGTTGGACGCACAGGTGCGCCCTCCGTGTGCGTCTACCGTGGCAGGGCGCGGTTCGGACCGGACCTAGCAAGGAAGGCTTCTGTGATGTATCGCGAAGCGCGCTGGTGAAAAAATGGCTGACAGTCCAACGTTTTCGAAGGGGCCGATGTCGGTAAGGTCTCGAAAGGTGCCTGCACGGGCTGGCGAGGAGCCTGTCGTGTTCATTAATGCCGCCGAGTTTTCCGCTGCGGGAATGGACGTGTTTATGGATGTAGGGGTGGTTCCTGTGGAGTCCGTCAGTGCTGCGATGAAGGCCGCACAAGAAAACCCAGAGGTGCCCCCGGAGATCGATTTCTATATTTGCCACCGTTTTGGAATGTCCTTTCAGTCGGCGACCTTGATCCACCAGAGGCTAACTCAGTTGCTCCAGCAGTCCGTCGCACAGGTGAAAGAGCCTTTGGAGCCAGGATCGGCGTCGGAAGCGCCTGGTGAAGAGAAGCCAAAGTAGATGGTCAAGGTCATGACGTTGCCACAACCAAAAGAACCGCCAACCGTCTGGGAGCGTTTGGAGGGTATCCATACCGCTAAAGGCAGCGAGTATGACTTGCTGCCACCCCTGACCTTTGCCTCAAACGTCTGGAATCCACCCGATTCACCGACCAGGTATTTTGCGTGGGCGCCCCCTTTCTCAAGTCCTGCGCCATATGCCGACCAGGAGAAGGTGCTGCAATCCATCGCCGCATCATTGGAGAAACTTGTTCCCAGGATCGCGAAACTAGAAGCGGACGTTGCGGATATTCGCAAACATGCCGATGTCGTCATCGCCACGTTTTGCCCGGAGCCATATACCCTGCGACACTCTATTCCGATCCACATTCAGCCTACGGATGGCAGTTTTGTTGCCACTTTCTTCGATGCCAATATCAGCACTTCGGGGGAAACTGAAGAAGAGGCGTTTGCAAATCTTAAGAGCTTGATTGCTGAGACCTTTGACTTTCTCGAATCGGTTCCTGAGGAGCAACTCGGCCCCGAGCCGTTCAGGCAACTGGCTGTCCTACGGGAGTTCGTGAGCAGCGCCCGGTAATCGCTATGCTGTTCGATCAGCGGGACGCCAAAGCAATAGCCAAGAAGCTTAATGCCACGATTATCGACGGGAAGAGGCACGATATTGCCGTTATAAATTACGGCGGCAAAATGATCGGTCAGTTCGGCATCCGCCGAGGGTCTGGTAGCCTCGGCCATGATTACATTCCAGGCCAGATCCACGTTACCAATCAGCAAGCTAGGCTCCTAGTGCAATGTCCGATGTCTTTCGACGACTGGGTAGCTGTCCTGAAGAAGAAGCAGTTCATCACAGGCTAGCACCGGGGTGCTAGCCCAGCATCAAGCGCTCTATGCCCTGTCCGTCATGCACCAGCTTCCCTTGAAGCTGATAGCGACCGCGGTGGCCGGCGAGGCGAAACCGGCCGACGTAAAGCCGTGACGATTGGCCGCCGTCCCCAGGCCGCCGCCGTCGATGCTACACTGATACGCCATGGAACCGCTGACTATCGTTCAGGAAGGATTGGACTATAATTACTGGGCCCGCGGCTGTTAGCTGCAGGCTTGCGCCGCGCTGACTCCCGAACAGTTCCTGCGCCCGGTCGGAGGCAGTTTTCCCTCGCTCCGCGACACCTTCGCGCACATGCTTGCCGTCGAGTGGCTCTGGTTGGAACGCTGGCGTGGAAACGCCCCCATGGGGCTGATTCCCGTGGAGGAGTTTCCCTCGCTGGCCGCCGTTGTCGAACGGTGGAAATCCGTCGAGCTGGAAATGCGCCGCTATGTGGCCAGTCTGGATGAGGCGGCCCTGACTCTCCCCCGGACCTATGTCGGCACGCGGGGCGAGCCGCGGACCTACCCGCTGTGGCGCATGATTGCGCATACGCTGAACCATCAGAGTTACCATCGCGGCCAGGCGTCCACCCAGCTACGCTTGTTGGGAGCGCAGCCTCCGCGCGTCGATTTCCTGGTGGGGCGGGACGTGGACTTCCGCTCTTAGCCGCTTCCGCTTCTGTGGCACCTTCCGCGCGCTCAGCCGCTTCTTGCCCGCCGCCGGGGCTTCCGGTAGAATTGGATCTGATTTCACGCTTGGCCCCGCTCGCATGCCGCAAGACAAGCGCGTCTATGAGTTCGGTCCTTTCCGCATCGACTCCGAGGAACGGCTGCTGGTCCGCGCCGGCCATCCGATCCCCCTCACGCCCAAGGTCGCCGAAACCCTGCTGGCCCTGCTCGGCAATGCGGGCCGCATCGTCGGCAAAGACGAGCTCATGAAGACCATTTGGCCCGACGCCTTCGTGGATGAAGGCGGCCTCGCCCGAAATATCTCCGCGTTGCGGAAAGCGCTCGACGACGGCGATGAAGTCCAGT
>Ga0182027_10004738_pt1 | contig 20951 bp, 31 predicted proteins | sample 712E1DmetaG_FD_121300 | JGI IMG/M metagenome (GOLD analysis project Ga0182027, IMG submission 121300) | Permafrost microbial communities from Stordalen Mire, Sweden - 712E1D metaG (Illumina Assembly) | ecosystem: Environmental > Terrestrial > Soil > Wetlands > Permafrost | place: Sweden...
ACAAGCATGAAAATCGGCATGAAATATATCATTGCTTTTTGATTTGGATCTTTTATCGTCATTTTGTTTTGGAAAAAAGTCAATATTGCCATTGCAATCGGCATTATTGCAATTCCGTATCCATACATTGGAATCCCATTGGGAAAAGCATTACTTAACCCAAGTTGTTTTAAGCTTATAAGTATTTCTGGTTGTGACAGGTCTTTTACCCAAGGAACCATCCATGTTGTTGCACCACGTAATTCAATCGCTTTTTGCAATACGACAAACAATGAAAAGAGGATCGGCATTTGCAAAAACATTGGCAAACATCCGGGGTTCAAAGGATTAACACCTTCGGTCCTATACATCAACATTATTTCTTCATTCATCTTTTTGGGATTCTTTTTAAACTTTTCTCGAATTGCATTTATTTTTGGTTGCAGCAATTTCATTTTATTCATTGATTTCATGCTGCTTTGCGATAATGGAAACGTTATCAATCTCGTTAAAATGGTAAGCAGTATGATAGCAATACCATAATCATGGACGATTCCGTTTATATATGATAATAACCATAGGGTAATTTCACAGATAAAAGGAAACCATACATTTGCCCATAAAAACCAATCCCAACCACTAAACAAAACCTTTTCAAAGGAATTTTTGTACGAACTAAGAACTTCCAATTTGCTTGGTCCTGCATAAATCCAAAAAACCTCTTTTTGTTTTTCAGCAGGTCGTTTTATTGAAACAGAATAATTTATGTTTTCAACTTTTCTTTTATGGCCAACAATATCGTCCCGCTCTTCCGGCTTATACCCTTCAATAAAAACATCTGCGTCTTTTATCGAATCCGGTACTAATGCAACCATGAAATATTTCGATGTTATTGCTATCCACTGATAAGACCCTGTTTCTTCTTTTTTCTCCGGTTTTTTCATTTGTATATGTTCAATAGTTTTTCCGCCATACAAATGTACTTTTCTTTGCTCATTCAAATAAGTACTTTGAATGTTTTTGTCCGGTTGCCCTGTGTATTCTTCGCTCTCGGTTATACCACCATTCCAACCCATGCTCATCATTTTCCCCGTAAGTGTTGGTGACTCCACTTCAAGTCCTATTTTATATGAATTCCCTTCAAAGGAAAATCTTTTTATTATTTGGTTTCCCTGCGATGAAATAGCGATTAATTCTATTGATATTTTATCGTTTTTGGATATTTTATAGTTTTTTGCGTCTTCTTTTCGTTTGAATTTTTTAAAATCGTATTCTTCTCCGTCAACGACAAGGTTTCCACCACCCATGGTTTTGTTCGCAACTAAATCAACTTGTTCCTTTGCTTCTTTTAAATTTGGTTTTATTCTATCATAACCATACTCTTTCATCCTTATTGATATGATTTTTGCACCTATTTCTGTAATTCCACAAACTATTTTATCATTTTCCACCCAGATAGTATCACCTGTATTTGCTTTTACGCTGTTTGTGTCAACAGCAGAAAATGATGGCTGTATTTGGTTTTTATTTGAATTTTCCTGAATTTTTGGGGTCTGTTCTTCTTTTGGATTAATTTTCCGCATTCCTTGAGACGTATTTTCTTTTAATGCATTTTTTTTCGCTTTTGATGTTTCGTATGTATTAAAAAGAAGAATCGTAGCTAAAATCAAAGCAAATGCTATAAAGGTGTTCTTATTCACAACTACTAGGCCTTTCGTTTATTTTGGGAACCGGATCATATCCAAAATTTTTATTGAACGGATTGCATTTTAATAATCTTTTTAAGATTAAAAACACTGCTTTATTCGTAGGCAACGTATCCATTGCTTCCTTGGCATAATTGCTACATGAAGGATAAAATTTACATGTGCCTTGAGGTATAACAAATATCGCATCGGAAATTCTTATACAGAATATCACAATCATGGAAATTATTTTTTTACTACTGTTTTCCATGAGAAAAAAATGTCTTTTATTTCATTTGAAGGCGGCAAAAAACTGCCTATTGGCTTTATGAGGATATCAAAAAACGGAGGATTCCCGCTTTTAGTCGTATTAAAAATTTCTCTGTATACTCTTTTAATCCTATTCCTTTTTACCGCATTTCCGTTTGCCCTTGAAACAAGCACAGCGGCCCTATCATGACCGCTGTTATTTTCTAAAAAAATCACTGAAAATAAATTTTCTTTTATTCTTTTTCCATTATGGAGAATAAAAGTAATTTCTTTTCTTTTTGATATTCTAAAATCTTTTGCTTTTTTTACCACTTTTTGGGCATTTTGAGCGGATGCCTGAAATAATTTAATTGGTAGCTGACGGAGTAAGTCGTTTTCTACCTTTAGCTCTTCTGCTTTTTAAAACTTTTTGTCCGCTTTTTGATGCATTTCTTGTGCGAAATCCATGTGTATTTGCACGTTTTCTTTTTGATGGCTGAAACGTTCTCTTCATAAATAGTATGTCCTTTCTGTTGTCTAAAAATGGTTTAAGCCGCTTTATCCTGTCAAAGCATTTTGTTTTCTTCTCTTTTAATTTTTGTTCAATTGATTTTTTCCCAACCCTTTTGTATGTTTAGTACCTATGCAAAACACCATATGGCAAAATATCCTGACAGATATTTCTTCTCTTGTAGATTCTACAACATTTGAAACCTGGTTCAGAAAACTTTCACTTGGAAAAAATTCTAATGCTCTCGTTCTTTCTATTGGAGCGCCAAACCAATTTGTTATTGATTTTTTAGAGCAACATTATAAAAAACATCTTTACACCATAGCTAAAAAGCATTCACCCCTTCTTGAAAGTATTTCTTTTTATCCCGATTTTCAGAGCATACCGTTACAGGAAAATACTATATCTGTTGAAAATAAGATTTTTGTTTCTCCTATACCAAAACCCCATGTTTCTTTACCTCTTTTTAACCAAAATTTTTCTTTTGAAACTTTCGTTGTAGGTCCTGGTAATGAATTTGCTAAAAGCGCAGCGCTTGCGGTAGCTAAAGCCCCGGGAAAAACAAAATTTAATCCTTTGTTAATTTACGGTGGTGTTGGCCTTGGTAAAACCCATTTATTGCAGGCTGTTGGAAATTTTATTCTTTCTGAACAAAAAGAAGTTAAAATTGCATATTCTTCCTCTGAAGAATTTTATTTAAATTTTATCGATGCAATTAAAAATAATAACACCAGAAAATTTTCAGATTATTATAGATATTCAAATGTTCTTCTTATTGATGACATTCAATTTCTTTCGGGAAAAGAAAGTACTCAAGAGGAATTTTTCTATATTTTCAACACATTGTATCAAAGTCAAAGACAAATTGTTTTAACCTCAGATCTTCCGCCAAATGCGATGAAGGGCCTTCAGGACAGATTAATTTCTCGTTTTCAATGGGGACTCAGTGTAGACATACAACCTCCAAATTTGGAAACTCGCGTTGCAATTTTACAAAAAAAAGCTGAACAAGACAATTTAAGCATACCAGAAAATATTCTTATTTATATTGCTGAAAATGTTTCTTCAAATATCCGTGAACTTGAAGGAATAATAATTCGTTTGCTGGCATATGCTTCAATTACTCGCCGTGATATAACCATTGATTTGGTTAAGAATATTTTAAAAGGAAATCAAAAACAAGATAAAACTAAATTTTCAATTGATGACATTATAGAAAATGTTGCCGATTATTATAAGGTTCCTGTAAACAATATCCGCGAAAAAAATAGACGAAAAGAAGTTGCTTTATGCAGGCAAATTGCAATGTATATAGTAAAAACTTATACAAATTATTCCTTAAAATCCATTGGTTTGCATTTTGGCGGAAGGGACCACAGCACTGTTATACATGCGGTTAGTCATATTGATTCGTTAAAAAAAATCGACTCTTCAATTAATTCTGATATTGAACATATTGTATCCGTATTATCTGAAAAAAATGATTGATTTTTTTATTCATACTCTTTATGTTTATATTTTGTTGGTACACTTTTTTTATGTTTTTAATCAATTAATTCATGATATATTATTATTTTTTCACAAGTTATTAACATCAAATTTTGTTCTATTGTAATGACTTACATTGAAATGAGCCTTTATTAACAAATCTATTATTAATGCTATTTGTTTATATATATATTTTTAATAATAATATTAACCCCGTACTTCGTATCGGGATAAGTTGTATTTTTTCTTTTATCTACTCAAAATGCGTAGATAATTCAGATATATGTACTATTACACATTTTTTGAAAGGTCGGCCTGGTTATGGATTGTGTTATTTCAAAGAACAAGATCTATGAATTGATACAGAAATCCTACCCCATAATACCCTCAAAAACATCTCTTCAAATTCTCTCGAATTTTAAGATTTCTTTTTCTATGACAGCGGTCAGTATTACGGCCACTGATCTTGATCAATCTATTATTGCCTCATCTGAAGCAGTTTCCGATCAGGATGCAGAAATAACGGTCAATGCGAGAAAATTTTTTGAAATTGTCAGAGAGCTTCCGGAAGGCGATATTCATTTGAATATAGATGAAAACGTTTTGATAATAGATAATAGTAAAGGTTTTTCCTGTAAAATTGCAGGAATTGGAACTGAAGATTTTCCTGCATTTCCCACTATAGAAAATGCTGTGTTATTTTCAGTAAAAGCAGATTGTTTAAAAGATATGATTGTTAAAAGTAGTTTTGCTGTTTCTAAAGATGAGTCAAGAACATGTCTATGTGGTGTTTATTGGAAATATGAACAGGGCAAAACCGGCATGATTGCAACGGATGGTCATAGACTTGGTAGCTCGTTTTGGAACCAAGAAAATTCCATAGAAAAAAACGTTTCAATGATTGTTTCTTCGAAAAGTCTTTTGCATCTCGTAAGAATATTAAGTGATTTAAAACCCGATATCGATATTCAGGTTACTTTTGGTGAAAAGTATGTTTTGTTTCAAATGAATGAAATAAAAATTTGTTCAAAACTTATAGACGGTCCTTATCCTGATTATGATAAGGCAATTCCAAAGGTAAATCCCAAAAAAGCAATAATCGAAAAAAAGTCATTATATGAGGCTGTTAAACGTGTATCGGTTTTATCAAATCAAAAAACACACTTGGTAAAATGCGTTTTTAAACATAGTAATCTTGAAGTAATGGTTTTGAATAGAGATATTGGCGGAGAAGCGAGGGAAATAATTCCAATAGAATATGATGGACCGGAACACATTGTTGGTTTTAATGCACAATATTTAATGGAAATTATAGGAATAATTTCTGTTCCAAAAATAAAAATTGAAATGAATACGCATATTAGCGCGTGTCTCGTTTTTCCTCACTTTGAAAAAGAGGAAGATAAAAAGAGTGAAGATTTGTTTTTAATTATGCCTTTAAGAATTATGGAAGAAGCATAATAAAAAATAAAATTACACGTAAAATAAATTTCTATGAAAAGGGGCACTTCGTTGCCCCTTTATATCCCTTTCGAAAGTAACGATTTATATTTGGCGGGCAAGCCCGCCTTACAAAAAAGCATTTTCATTACCGGGTTTTAGGGCCGGGTAGGCCCTACCAATAAATTATTTTTCTGAAGAAATTAGGATTTATGGAAAATCAAAAACAAGTATCAGATCCAGACGAAATAAATTTATTGGAATATTTTTATGCTTTGGTTCATAAAAAATGGTGGATAATAGGATTAACAATTTTAGGAATAGTTCTTGGATATGTTGTAGCAAAAGTAAAAGGTCCTAAATGGGAAGCCGAAGTAATTATTGCTCCAAAAGAAACCGATTCTCAAAAAGGACCAAACCTTTCAAGTTTTGGTGCATTAAGCGGATTAGTGGCTAGTCAGTTAAACATTGGCGGTAATGCAAGCCTCGATAAAATCGATTTAATACTCGACAGTAGAGAATTTAATTCACACCTTGTTGAAAGTAATAATTTATTGCCGTTTATTTACAAGTGTAATTATCCCAAAGCATATAAAAAACTTTGGGATTCGACTCAGCAAAAATGGACGCCTGAATTTACGCAACCCAAATTTTTGGATCTTGGGGGTATGGTAAGAGGATCGCTAAAAAAAGAGATAAAAAAGAATAATACGATGTCAATAAAGATCCAATCAAAAGATTCGCTGTTTTCTTATACCATAGCAAACACGTATGTTACGTTTTTAAATGATTACATAAAAACAAATGTTCAAGATGATGCAAAGGAAAATGTCGCATATCTCGATAAACAACTTAATTCTATAGCGGATCCTTTACTCAGAGAAAAATTACAAGCATTGATTTCAAATGAAATTGAAAAACAAATGGTTGTCAGCAAAGAAGCATTTAGGATTATTGATCCTGTGTACCTTACAAAAACATTTAAGGAAAAAAAGCTGTACCCTCTTGTTTTCGGATTTGGATTGTTTTTCATGAGTTGCTTGCTTATTATTTTCGCTCATGCTTTTAATTCTGCGGATAAAACTGAAGAAGATAAACTTTTGTTGAATAAAATAAAAAAAGAACTTTTATTGTTTAGTACCTATATCTGAATTATATACGCTTTTTGCGTAGATAATATATACAGTAAACTTATCCCATGCGGAGCATGGGGTTAGAAATAACAAAAAGAGATAAATATTTTAGTAGGGACTCACCGGCCCTAAAACCCGGTAAGGAAAATGCTTATTATACCTTTTTATAAAGAACAATCAAGGTTGCTATAAAAATGATATCAACCAATGATACATCTTCATTTGCAGAAAAAATTTTGATCGAGGGATATAGGAATATGTCCTCAGAGTTGAAATTGAAGCAAGTTACAATTTTAACACAAACAGTCCAGCGAATGGCACTTACCAGATTAAGAGCACAATATCCATTAATGGATGTTCGAGAAGAAAAACTTCGCCTTGCTGCTCTTTGGCTTCCTCGAGAAACAATGATTAAATTTTTTGATTGGGATCCGGATAAAAAAGGTTATTAATATGCCGCTATCCGACCCCCTAAGCGTCGTAAAAATTCTTACCGACATTTTTGAGACAATAAAAATCCAGTATCTTATTGGTGGATCTTTAGCAAGTTCGCTGCATGGTATTCCCCGTGCAACACAAGATGTTGATGTTGTTGCAGATCTTAAAACTAACCAAACCTATAAATTTATTGAAAGTTTAAAAACTTCGTTTTTTATAGATGAAGAGTTGATAAAAACTTCAATTAAAAAAAGAGAAACGTTCAATATTATTGACAAAGAGTATTTGTTTAAAATAGATATTTTTTTGCAAGGTATTGATGGTACTTCGAAAGAAGAAATGCAACGAAGAGTTTTGTATCAAATACCCGGCACAAATGGACAACAAATTTATGTAAGCAGCCCTGAGGATATAATTGCACATAAATTGTTTTGGTATAAATTAGGGAACAATATTTCCGAAAGACAATGGAACGATGCTGCAAATGTTTTAAAAGTTCAAAATGATAAATTGGATTTTGAATACCTGAAAAAAGTTTGTATTGCCAGAGATGTTTTTGATTTATATGAAAAATTATTAAAAGAAAGTAAATAAAGATGGATTTTATTGACCTTAAAAAACAATACCAACTCATTAAACCATCGGTTCAAAAAAGAATTAACGATATTCTCGATCGCGCTGGTTTTATAATGGGTAAAGAAATATTGGAGCTTGAGGAACAGCTCGCTTCTTTTGTTGGAACAAAACATTGTTTGACTTGTTCAAGTGGAACCGACGCTTTACTATTACCGCTTTTAGCAAAAGAAATAGGTCCTGGCGACGCCGTATTTACCAGTACGTTTACTTTTTTTGCTACAGCTGAAGTTATTTCGTTAGTTGGGGCAACTCCTGTTTTTGTTGATATTGATCCTAAAACATATAACATTGATCCAGTAAAACTACGCGAAGAAATAATAAAAATTAAAAAACAGAATAAACTAAAACAAAAAGCGATAATTCCTGTTGATCTTTTTGGTTTATCTGCGGATTATGATGCAATAAATGCGATTGCAAAGGAATTTGATTTATTTGTAATTGAGGATGCCTGTCAAAGTTTTGGAGCAAGTTATCAGAGGAAAAAAGCTGGAAGTTTTTGTGACGTTGCTGCAACAAGTTTTTTTCCTGCAAAGCCTCTTGGTTGTTATGGAGATGGCGGAGCCGTATTTTTAAACGATGATTCTATGAATGAGGTTTTAAAATCTCTTCGTGTTCACGGCCAGGGAACCGATAAATATGAAAACGTGCGCATCGGCATTAATGGCAGAATGGACACAATGCAAGCAGCAGTGCTACTTGCTAAAATGGAAATATTCGAAGAAGAAATCAATAAACGCCAGATTGTTGCTCAACGATATTCTGAAGGATTAAAGCAAAAATTCATTACGCCCACAATCCCTGCTGGATTTACCTCTGCTTGGGCGCAATATTCACTGCAATGTGAAAACCGTGAAGAAATTTTACAAAAATGTAAAACCGTAGGTATTCCAACTGCTATTTATTACCCCAAGCCCCTTCATTTGCAAAAAGCATTTTCTTATCTTGGTTATGAAAAAGGACAATTTCCTAAAGCCGAACAAACTGCAGAAAAAATATTCAGCCTTCCAATGCACCCCTATCTTGAAGAAAAAGACCAACAATTTATTATTGAAGCATTAAATAATTTTTAGTTTTTTTATAAAACCGTTGCAATTTAATTGTAAAAAATGATATATTGTTCAATGGGTGAACAGGCTAAATACACACCTATTCGAATAAGAAATTTCAGCCGTTTTCATTTTTGGCAGTACCGCCCACGGGGGAAAGGTGCATCTGAAAGTTCTTAAAAGTTAATCTCTATGGGTCCAAACCGCTCATTTATACAAACCGTTTTGCGAGAAGGGGTAATTATTTATGAGCGTTGAGAAAAAAATAGCCCAGGCAGAGCGTTGAAATGAGCATAAAACAAGAGGTTCTCAAACATCTCATTCCTATTTTACAGGAAAAAAGTGAATTTGCATTAATATTTGGTTCAATAAAAAACGAACGAATAATGCCAGAAAGCGATATAGATATTGGTGTTTATCTTAAAAAAAGCAAAATTGATTTTAATGAATACCTTGAATTTAAAACAGCTTTGGCAGCAACATCAGATCGGGATATTGATCTTGTTATTTTAAACACATGCGATATTATCATTGCAATGCAAATATTAGCTAACGGCGAGCTTATTGTAAATAATAATCACAATTTATATGTTCGCTATAAAGCCATAAAAATTAGCGAATATATAGATTTTAAAAAAGACAGAAAAAATATTGAAGAAAATATCCTTAGAGGTAGCATCTATGCTTGAACGAGATGCAATACTTTCGAAGATATCCATTATTAAACGATGTCTTGAAACAATAAAAAAGACCACCGGTCTTAAACCTGAAGGTCTTGATGATATTATAATTCAAGATGTTTTTGTTCTTAATGTGCAACGAAGCATTCAAGCTTGCATCGATATTGCAAATACTCTTATTGCAGAAAACGGCTGGAAGCTTCCAGCCAGTTACAAGGAATCTTTCTCTATCATTTCCAGCAATAAAGTGATTTCTGAAAAGCTTGAAAAAATAATGATGAAAATGTGCGGATTCCGGAATATTGCAGTACATGATTATCAGCAAATTACATCCGATATCATGAAATCTATTTTAGTTTGTCATCTTAAGGATTTTGAAGATTTTTATACCGAAGTATTCGGGTATATCAATAACCTTAGTTCTACTACATGACTATTCACACAATTCCTTTGCATCCTGTTATCAATGATGGGCTTGAAGCTCAGTTTTGTAAATCGTGGGATATCGCTTTTGAGATTGCTCGAATGCTACGCGAAAAATATCATGCCGAGGATGTGCGAATAATCGGTTCTTTGTTAAACCGGGCGCGATTTCATGAATATTCCGACATTGATCTTGCGGTAACAAATTTTTCCATGCCGCAAGTAATGGAAATTGAAGGAGAATTCGAAAAGTATTTTCCAGTAAAGATAGATTTGATCCCATTGATGTCGGTATATCCTGAAAAACGCGAATATATTTTGTCAAGAAGTGAAACCCTTGGACCCTGAAAGAAAAAGACAATCCGTTTACGTAGCTCTTCGATCGTTTTTCGATCAGGAGTGTAAACTTATCGATCGCAATTTTGAGGGTTTGTTGGACTTGCTGCGAAAAAATCCTGAGCAAAGCATTGGTCATGATCTTCGGGCCGAAGCCTCATATATTCATGATTTTTATAATTCCGCTGAAAATCTTTTTAAAATGATTGCCGAAGAAATGAATGGCGGTATTCCCAGGGGAGAATCCTGGCATAAACTGCTTTTGCTGGAAATGAAAAGCGGGATTAATGGAAGTCGAGGGCCAATAATTTCGGAAAACCTTTATAATATGCTCAATGAATGTCTTAAATTCCGTCACTTATTTCGCAACAGTTATGGTGTGTTTTTAGATTCGATAAAAACCCGTCAAACTGCAACAATAGCTTTACAAGCAGATAAATTATTGAAACATGAATTTAATTGTTTCCTGGAATCGCTTAAAAACAAATAAGCGATAGAAATAATTACCTACTAATTTTTATGATCGAATACAAAGTCATTCGCGAGATCGAAAAGAATCCATCTCATACACAGCGAAGCCTTGCTGAAAAACTTGATATAAGCTTGGGAAAAGCAAACTATGTGCTTGCAGGACTTATTGAAAAGGGAATAATCAAAGCAAAAAAATTGAAAAACAGCCCAGGGCAAATTCGATGGCAGTACATTTTAACTTCAGAAGGAATGAAGGAAAAAATTAAAATAACCAAAAATTATCTTGAGCGGCGGCTTTTTGAATTTGAAAACCTTCAGAAGGAAATTAATCAGTTGCAAAGCGAAGTTAATAAAGACGCCCAATGATTGATCATAAAACATGAACAACAAAAATATCGGAGAAAGTGACGAATGGCGCTCTTGGTATGCGCTTAGTCCTAAAGATCGCTGGATAGAAACACAGAAATTGTGGGATTTCTATCAAAAAACCGGAGGAAGTCTTGACCCAGAACCCGATTCTCAAAGTCCTTTCCGTGATGCATGGCTGCCAAGTGCGTTTTCTACTCATGGGCGGTCAGGCATGCATATTATACGGCGGGTCTGAATTTAGTCGAGATACGGATATTGCAATTTTGCCGGAGCAGGAAAACCTGCAGAGGTTGGAGGCAGCTCTTGAAGAATTGAAAGCAGAACCAATAGCTGTTCCACAACTTTCGAGAGAATTTCTTCTTAAGGGACACGCAATTCATTTTCGGTGTCGGCATTCTGATGCTATGAATATGCGAATTGACATAATGTCTGTTTTGCGCAATGCGCCATCGTTCGAAATTTTATGGCAACGTAGAACATCAATGGAACTAAGTGATGGCTTGATAGTAGATATTGTTTCTCTCCCGGATTTAGTAGCAATAAAAAAAACGCAACGAGATAAAGATTGGTTCCATATCCGGCGTCTTATTGAGGCTGATTATCTTGAAAACAGCGAAAAGAACTCGTCGGAAAATATCCGCTTCTGGTTGACAGAAGCACGCACGCCGGAGATAATCCGAATTTTGGCCTCAAATAATCCTGAGATTGTCAAGGAATTGAAAAACAAACGGCAATTACTGGGTCTTTTACCAAACTGTTCTGATGAAGAACTGTCGATAGCTTTGATAAAAGAGGAACAATTCGAGCGGGAAACAGACAAGCTATATTGGTTACCGCTTCGTAAAGAATTGGAAAAAGTCAGACATAAGTTATGATCGAAAAAATAATTTTGCCGCCGATAAACGCGGATCAGAAATAAGAAATATGAAATCATTAATAAATGAATCGCTTATTGCTTCTATTTTATCTAAAGATATAAATATAGACGAAAAGTATTTATGGTTTCAACTTTTCAACTTCTTCCCTATAACCAAAAAAAACATGAACAACAAAAATAAACGGAATGTGGTAGCACAAATGGTGGGACGTGATTCCTTGGAAGCAAAGGAATTTTATCGGAATTTTTGGCAAAACGCAGGATCAGGCGCTTGGTTTGGAGTATCATGATAAAAAATCCCTATCAACAGCTTCAGCATGAATTTATATCCGCAGGGGCCAAGGTTTTGCTAAGCTCCGGCCAAGCCTGTGTAGCTTATGGAATTGCGGCTTTTTCAAAAGATGGTGACTGGATAATTGAAGAATCGGATATATCATGCCGAGCAGTATTATCGGTTCTTGAACGGAAAGGAGCTGATTACAGGCTTGGAGCTCCTCTCGATATTCGTTGGCTTGCTAAGGGATGGATCAGTCATTTTGAATATATGGATGGTGATATCAGAGTGAGGACCGATTTCTGCTCCCGGCCACCCAGAATCGATGACATCAACCGGTTATGGAAAGATGCAGTTCAAAAGTCCGATATCAGTGTTGTTGATGCTCAAAGTCTCATTCAGTTGAAATTGACTCGTCGATCTCGCGACTATATAGCGATCGGAGCTCTTGCAGAAGAACTGGGACTCAACGGTAATATTCCAGAGTTGGCTTTAGAATACCTGCAAGATTATACTCCTTTGGCTAAAGCGGTTATGCGTTGGCCCGAACATGCTGCGAAGTGTCGTCGAGAGGCTGTTCGTCTTCTTTTACAAGACAGTTCCCGCGATGATGTCGTCAACTCTTTGGCCCGGGAGCGAGATAGATTGATGGAAGCCGACGAAAACCGGATTCAAACTATGCTGCATGCATCTGCAAAATATCAAGATGCAGTTTCCGCGTTAAAGAAATCGTGGAAGCAAAAAGGAACAATGCTTTCGCAACAGCATTCCGATCTTTGTTCTGCGGCCGCGCTGTTATTGGAGGACAATCTTAATGGTTGATTCTGAACGCATCCGGGCAGCATCTTATCGTCTGCTTGAGCCGTATACTATCCCGGCCGACACCCTTTACCTATCCGAAGATCAGCGGGAACTCAGCGAATTATCTTTTGAAAAGCGAGCCGAATGGATGGCAGAATGGCTGGTATTGGCCCAAAACACCATTGACGATTGAAAACAGATTTTGCCGCGGATTAACGCGGAGGGCTGCGGATCAGAAAACTGATAAAAGAAAATACAATGCCAAAAGTATTCAGAATACCCAAAAGTGAATCAATTTCCGTCGAGTTTAAAGCAACCTTCGAAAAGGAAGCAATCGAAAGTCTGTGCGCCTTTGCAAACACTCATGGTGGACGAGTTTACATCGGCATTAATGATAACGGCGTGCCTATTGGTGTTGATCTTGGCAAGGAGACCCTGCAACAATGGGTCAATCAGGTAAAGCACTCTACCGCACCATCGCTGATTCCCGATATCGAAGAGGAAAAAATAGGCGCTAAGAAAATCGTCATGCTATCGATTCCGGAATATCCCGTCAAACCGGTAGCTTTTAAAGGGAGATATTATACACGAGCTGGAAATTCAAATCATGTAATGACGATTTCACAGGTTGTCAATTTGCACCTTCGTTCCTTTAACCGAAGCTGGGACTATTATATTGACAGCCGTCATGGTGTCGATTCCATCGATCTCGAAAAAGTGCATCGTTTTATCGGATTAATAAATCGAAACCGGGACAATCCTATTGTCGATAATCCGCTGGAGGTTCTTAAAAAATTTGAATTGGAGCGGGAAGGGAAAATTTCAAACGGTTGTTTCCTTCTCTTCATGGCCGAGGATTCTCCTTCAAGTGCAATAGAAATGGGGCGGTTCGAAACAGAGACAATTATAAAAGACGGTGCGCGCCTGAAAAGCGATCTGTTTGCCGAAACAGAAGGTGTTCTTGAATTTTTCAAGAAGCACATCAGTAAACGGTACGAAATATCCGGCAATCTCCAGCGGCGCGAAGTCTGGGAATACCCATTGGAAGCGCTCCGAGAAATCATTCTCAATGCTATCGTTCACAGAGATTATACCAGCGCATCCGATACGGTTGTAAAAATATTTAATGACCGAATTTCCGTTTATAATCCCGGAAAACTTCCTGAAGGAATAACGATCGAGAAACTTATTTCCGGAAAATATGTTTCGACCCCGCGCAACCGGCAGATAGCCGAAATGTTCAAAGAAGCCGGACTCATAGAAAAATATGGCTCAGGTATTAAAAAAATCCGAGAAGCATTTAAAAAGGCAACCGGAGAATTTCCGATTTTTGAAGAAATTGGAGATGGATTTATGGTTACAGTTTTATCTGCCAGTGCTCAAAAAGATAATGTCACCGATAATGTCACCGATAATGTCACCGATAATGTCACCGATAATGTCAAAAACCGTATAGCTCAAATTGCAATCATGTTGTCGAAAGAGAGTAAAATATCGTCAGAAGCATTGGCGCTAAAATTTCAGGTTACAAAACGAACGATTCTCCGCGATTTGCAGACATTAAAGAACGCCAATAAAATTCGACGAATAGGGTCAGAAAAAACAGGATACTGGGAAGTGCGGGGAATTTCGTAGTGGGAAAAAAGCCGGGTTAAGATTTGCCCCAATTGCCAACATCTATTTTGAGTTTCGCGCAAAAGATTTGCGAAAATATCAAATAAAAAGGTATATTGTTCAACAGGTGAACGATCTATGAAAGACACAGAAATCATGAGTTTTTGTTTGGCAAATTCCTCATGGTTTCAGTTCCGGCAGTACCGCCCACGGGGGAAAGGTGCGTTTGGAAATCCTCGAATCCTTTGCTTTGCAACTGGATAGTTTTAGCTGTGATTATTATACGCTCGGCAAACCTCGGTACCATGGTCTACGAAAAAAGCGTAGATAATTTTCATATAGTTACTAAGCAGCGAGAATAACAAGGAGGTAAAAATGCTTTTAACCATGTGGGAAAAACGTGGACTGAAAGTTGGTCGAGAGGAAGGTCGCGAAGAAGGATTAGAAGAAGGTTTAGAAAAGGGTATGGAAGATGGCCGAGAAGAGGGAAAAAGGGAAGTTGCCAAAAAATTACTGGAACGTGGAATGACTTTTGAAGACATTCGCAACATTACCGGTCTTTCTGCTGCCAAGATTGAACCAATCAAGAAGAAACGAGCTAAAAAGTAGGAGACATAACTGAGGGCATTCCGCTCTTTAGTTCTTGATCCCCCGACAAAATCAGGGATCTTCTGCGTAGTGGGTAAACTGGCAGAAAAAGACGAATAATGAGAAAACTAACTCAATCGCTTTTACAAAACGCTACAGAACGAATTGTTCGGTTGTCACATCCGATGCGAATTCGAAAAGAGATCTATGTGGTTAAGTTCAATAGAGCGCGTTGTTGTCGAGAAAGGCTGGCTTCTCTATGAATCCTAATTTTGAGGAATGCGAGGAATGGCTGCGTAAGGCAAGAAATGATTTGGTTTCCGCACGCATTCTACTTAACCATGGTAATCCAGTCACGGATACAGCTTGTTTCCATTGTCAACAGGCTGTACCTATTATTGCGCTATCAAAAATCAGTCGATTGAATATATTAGAGGAGTTATTTTCAATTATTCACATACCAGAGGCTGTTTATAAGGAAGTTGCACTGGATCAAAAAAGACGTTCGGATGTGCGAGAGATCAAGCAACAATGGATTCAAGAACCTAACCCATAAAAACATGAACAACAAAAATAAACGGAATGTGATAGCACAAATGGTGGGACGTGATTCCTTGGAAGCAAAGGAATTTGATCGGAATTTTTGGCAAAAAGCAGGATCAGAAGCACGGTTTGAAGCATCATGGGAAATGGTACAAGAAGTTGCCCTTTTTCGAAAGGAAACAGATGCCAGCCAACAAAGACTTCAAAGATCTGTTTGTACTCTTCAACCAAGAAAACGTTGAATACCTGGTGGTAGGTGCTCATGCGGTAATTTATTACGCTGAACCAAGATATACCAAGGATCTTGACATATGGATAAATCCAAAAAAAGAAAATGCACTCAAAGTAATAAAAGCACTGGAAGCCTTTGGTGCTCCGCTTACAAATGTTACAGTAGAAGATTTTACCGATGTCGATAAAATCTTTCAAATAGGTATTGCACCGAATCGAATCGATATTTTAATGGGAATCGCCGGTGTTAATTTTGCGGATGCTTCAAAAAAAAAGACCCAAAGTACCTATGATGATATCCCAATCAACATTATCGGAAAACAAGATCTGATTTTTTCCAAAAAAGCAATTGCCCGTCCTCAAGATCTTCTTGATGTTGAACGGTTGAAGTTTTAAACCTTTTAATGTCTTTGCTGAGCAGCTGGAATATTGAATCGTTAAACAGATATATTTCGAGTAAAAGAACAAATCGAGCGAGTTATTTCATTACTTTTGCGCAACAAGTTCTCAATGCGAATGGAAAATCTTTTCAACCTTTAAACTATTCAACTTATAAACTTTTCATTTCTTATAACCTATAACCCTTGACCTTTTTTATTAAATTTTTCCCCGAGTTCTAGAAATATGATATCTACAATTTTAAAAAAGCAATTAGTACAGACAATAACAAAAACCTGCGGGAAATGTTCGATTTATCTATTTGGGTCATATGCTTATGGAACACCTTCAAAATCGAGCGATTTAGTAACTATAATATAAAATATCTACGCATTTTGCGTAGATAAAAGCACAGCTACAACTTATCCCGCAGCGAAGCGCGGGGTTAGACATTGCCGTTATAATGGATAAAGTAGAGTCCAACACTGCAAAAGCCGTCGAGTTATGGGAAGAATTAAAAGAAATTCCATTACCCAAAGACATTGTTGTTGCTTCACAAAAAGAATTTGATTTTTATAAAACCGAACCTGGATCAGTATTTCGAACTATTGCTCAAAAAGGTGTTTTACTCAATGGATGAAGAACCAAACCCAGAAAAACAGAATTTGACCCATTGACTAGTGGTAAAGCAAAAGAATTGAAAACGACTAAAGCTATAATGTAAATAATAAATATGAAAGAATCAATTTATCTTGAAACAACTATTGTAAGCTACTATTCTTCCCGACCTAGCCGAGATATTATAATAGCCAGCCATCAACAAATTACAAGGGAGTTTATCGAAAATTCCGGGCGACAATATGATGTTTTTGTTTCAGAATTAGTAATAGAAGAATGTAAAAGTGGAGATAAAGAGGCTGCATATTTAAGGCTTGAGCTGTTAAAAAGCTTTAGTCTACTTGAATTAAATGAAGCAGCTCTTTCCTTAGCAAAATCATTAATCTCAAACAATATTGTTCCAAAACAATATGCTGAAGACGCAATGCACATTTCTTTGGCGACAATACATGGTATGGACTATTTGGTCACGTGGAATTGTAAGCATATCGCAAATGCACATATCAGAAATAAATTAGAAAAGACCATTAAAAAAAACGGTTATATTATGCCGATCATTTGTACACCTGAAGAATTAATGGGGTAAAAAATATGGAAGACCCAATTATTGAAGAAGTAAGAAAAATTAGACAAAAGCATGCAGAGAAATTCAACTACAATTTAGATAAAATTTATAAAGATCTAAAACAGAAAGAAATTCGGTCGGGAATCAAAGTCGTATCACGACTATCCAACCCCATGCTCCCCACTTCGCTATCGCTGGGGACATGTCGCAGAGGTACTCCGAGTGTATAATTCAGATATAGGTATTAATCAACAAAGACTTCAAAGATCTGTTTGTACTCTTCAATCAAGAAAACGTTGAATACCTTGTGGTGGGTGCATATTATAATTTTGCCGCGGATTAACGCGGATAAGAAAAAGAAATCAGAAATTTTCAGGTTATAATGATTATGAAATTAAGCAAGATGAAAGATAATGAAAAACCGGGATTTAGTTGGGATCGCAACTGGGATATAGGCGAAATCAGGAAACGATTAATGCTATCTGAGGGCATAGAGCGCATTTCTCTTATGGCGTGGATTCTTAGAGAAGGGACCTTTACCGAAATCTGGAATCTTCTTTCGCCAATAGAAGTATATTCGCATTTTAAAAAAATATTGCCATTTCTTGGAAGACGAAAAGAATACTGGAGTTATACATTCGATGCATGGCATAAATTGGGAAAAATCTAAATCTCTTACGCCATTAAAGCTGGATATACTCAAAGCTTTATTTCGTTATAATAACGATTTTTTTCTTACCGGTGGATCGGCATTAGGAATATTTTATTTCGATCATCGAATGTCTTATGACCTTGATTTTTTTTCGGTTCATCCAATTGACTGGCACGTATTGTCGAATGAGATTGTTCGAATTGGATCCGAAATAGATGCAGAAATTTCACAGGTTTCAGCATCTCCAACATTCAGAAGATATGAGGTTCGCAGGAATAGCGAACACGAAATAGTTGATTTTGTTCGCGAGATGGTGCCTCAAATTAGTTCTCAAAAAAACAAATTTGGTGATTTTGTTGTTGACACTTTACAGGAAATTGCAGTTAATAAATGGTGCACGCTTTTAGGGAGAACAGAATTAAAAGACCTAATTGATCTCTATTACATTTCTCGAGAAATAGATATATGGATAGCGTTTGATCAAGCTAAAACAAAAGATGGTGGATTTGATCCATCGATAATCTCTTTCCTTGTATCCCAAATAAAAGTAGATGAAATACCACCCTATTTATTAATTCCGTTGGAAATAGTCGATTTAATAAAGTTTAAGAGTAATATATGTAGTTATATTGATAATCAATCATTTCCGGAAATGAGTTAAAAGTTAGAATATATTGCCACGGGTTTTCGCGGAAGGGTGCAGATTAAAATGAAACTTGAGGATTTTAGTGCACCGCTTGAGAATGCATCAGAAAAAAAGACTCAAAGCACTTATGATGATATCCCAATCAACATTATCGGGAAACAAGATCTGATTTCTTCCAAAAAAGCAAATGCCCGTCCTCAGGACCTTCTTGATGTTGAGCGGTTAGAGTTATAAGCCATTCTGAACAAGATTTAATGGAAACTTTTTTCAACCTTTAAACTTTTCAACTTCTCAACTTATAAACTTTTTGTTTTCAACCTATTACCAATAACCTTCCCCACCGAAACCTTGCGCAAAAACTTGACATTAGCCTTGGGAAAAATGAATTACGATCTTGCCACTCATTGAAAAAGGAATTGTAAAAGCAAAAAAAATAAAAAACAGCCCTGGTCAAATTCGAGGGCAGTATATTTTAACGACAGAGGGAATGAAGGAAAAAATAAAGATAACAAAAGAATATCTTGAGAGGAGAATAATAGAATTTGAGGACTTGCAAAAAGAAATAGCGCAACTTAAAAGCGAAAGTTAAAAGCAAGTTTAATTTATTTTACAATGACAAACAATGTTTTCAAACTAAAATTGATTTAATCCATGAGAATGCAATTATTATAATACTTTTTGGAATAATAAATTATGAAAATTCTTTTTGTTTTTGGAACGCGTCCTGAGGCCATAAAAATGGCACCACTTATTCTTGAATTTAAGAAAAATCCCGAAGCGTTTGAAATTAAAGTCTGTGTAACAGCACAACACAGACAAATGTTAGACCAAGTTTTAAATTTCTTTGGCATTATTCCAGATTTTGATTGTAATTTGATGAAACCGAATCAAACACTTTTTGATATCACATCATATGGTCTTAAAAGTCTCGAAGAAGTCCTTAATAAATACACCCCTGATTTGCTTTTTGTTCAAGGCGATACGACCACTGCATTCATTGGTGCTTTAGCAGGATATTATAAAAAAATTATGGTCGCACATCTCGAAGCAGGATTGCGTAGCAATAATAAATATTCTCCGTTTCCCGAAGAAATAAACCGAATTCTTACAGGGCATATTGCAGATTTTCATTTTGCACCTACTAATGTTGCGGTTCAAAATTTAAAAAATGAAGGAATTGTTTCTAATGTATGGAATGTTGGAAATACGGTAATCGATGCTCTTTTTTTGGGATTAGAATTGATTAAAAAGAACCAATTAAAATTTGACGAAGTTTTCCCCCAAATTGATTTTTCAAAGAAAATTATTTTAATAACGGGTCATCGGCGAGAAAGCTTTGGTGAACCATTTGAAAATATGTGTCAAGCAATAAAAGAAATAGCAATAACATATAAAGATATTGAGCTTGTCTACCCAGTACATTTAAATCCGAATGTTCAAAAACCTGTACAAGAGATTTTAAAAGATCATAAGAATATTCATTTACTTGAACCTCTTGATTATCCTAAATTAATATGGCTTATGGAAAAAGCATATTTAGTACTTACCGATTCTGGTGGAATTCAAGAAGAAGCTCCATCACTTGGCAAACCAGTCTTAGTTATGAGAGAAGTTACAGAAAGAGTCGAAGGCATAGAGGCCGGAACAGCAAAATTAGTTGGAAGTAATAAAACGGTTATTATTCAAGAAACGAAAAATCTAATTGAAGATAATATTTTATATAGAAAAATGGCTAATTCGGTGAATCCATATGGTGATGGAAAGACTAGTAAAAAAATCGTAGACATATTAAAAACAGGTAAATAAAAACACAAATATTCACAAAAGATAATTGCAATAAAATTATAAATAAATAATGGAGAAAAACCAAATGCTAAAAAACTCAACAATTTTAATTACTGGTGGAACAGGTTCTTTTGGACAAAAATTCACAAAAATGACTCTTGATAAATACGACCCCAAGAAAATTATTATTTATTCTCGGGATGAAATGAAACAATGGGATATGGCGCAAAAATTCAATAACGATGCAAGGCTTCGTTTTTTTATTGGTGACGTTCGAGACAAGGAACGATTATATCGCGCTTTTAATGGGGTTGATTTTGTGGTTCATGCTGCGGCCATGAAAATAGTACCAGTTGCAGAATATAATCCATTTGAATGTGTTAAAACCGTTATACACGGAGCCATGAATGTCGTCGACGTAGCTATTGATAAAGGAGTCAATAGAGTCGTTGCGCTTTCAACAGATAAAGCATGTAATCCAATTAATTTATATGG
>Ga0182027_10004739_pt1 | contig 20950 bp, 21 predicted proteins | sample 712E1DmetaG_FD_121300 | JGI IMG/M metagenome (GOLD analysis project Ga0182027, IMG submission 121300) | Permafrost microbial communities from Stordalen Mire, Sweden - 712E1D metaG (Illumina Assembly) | ecosystem: Environmental > Terrestrial > Soil > Wetlands > Permafrost | place: Sweden...
ACTGGTCACGCGTGTTGAAGCGCTTGAGGGAGAAGTTCGCGAGCTGCGCGAGACGCTGACCCCGCGAGAAAAACTGCGTCGGGTGGTGGCACGCATTCGGCAGAAGACCAAACACATCACGCAGCGCGACATGAACAAGGCCGTCGACAGCGCTCTTCGCGAGGTCCGGAGTGGCCGAGGCCGCGCCTAGCGCTCCCAGGGTTGTGCTCGACACGAGCGTTCTGGTCAGGGGCATCCTGAGCCGTCGCGGGCCAAGCGGCTACATCCTCGATAGCTTCTTGGGCGGAGCCTTCGATCTCGTGCTTTCGCTTTCGATCATCGCCGAGGTCGAAAGCGTTCTTCGCCGACGTCACATCCGTGCGCGGCCCTCGTTCAATACCGAGGACTCCCACGATCTTCTGGTGGCGCTCATCGAAGCATCACACATCGCCAGTGGCACGTACCACGTAAACCTGGTGCCCACCGACGCCAAGGATAACCACATCATCTCCACCGCGCTTGAGGGCGGCGCTGGTACGCTCGTCACCGAAGACGCTCGGGACCTGCTCTCGCTGAAGGTCATCAAGATCCGCGGCTTCCCTCCGGTTCAGGTCGTCGACGCCAAAGCATTTGCCCGGCAATTGCGGCAGCGGCTGTGATGGTCAGGTGCCTTTACGGATACTTCTCGGTAACCGGCAGGGTGGAGTTGCGGAGAAGAGTACCGTCGGAGGGGGAGCCAATGAGCTCACTACCTCGGGACCTTTCCGTAACACATGGTATGCGTTGGCGCGCCATGGCCGTAGTTCTCGGCTATGCCCAACACGTCGAGGATTGAACGTGTTAGATGCCCGAGTAGATGTGCATGCAATAGGTAGAACACATCCCCTGGGGCTTCAGTGATCGTTGTTTCCGTGAGTACGCTTGTGCGATCACGGCAGAAATCTGCGTTGCGCGAGTCGCGCTGCCCTATCCCGTAGTAGGCGAACCCGCTATCGAGGACGCAGAGCAATTTGACCATCTGGTCGCGCCCACCTCGACTGACAAGTTCATTGAGGCAGAAGAACCGCCTAACAAGATCGGAAAAGGATATGTCGGGGTCAAGTCGGCAGGCAAGGATGATGGTGAACAAAGGGTTCAAAATACGTCCAGGGCTGTCAAACTGGAGTAGGTGCTGGTTCTCCGTTATGTGGCCGTAGGGGTTCTCTGGCCTCTTAAGCCGTCCGACCGAGACTAGCTTCTGCATCGCGGCGTCGAGAGACGCGAAGTTGGCAGTCGTCTTTACTTCGATGGCAGCGTATAGCGACTCAACAGCGAAAGGACACGTCGGGAAGTTGGTGTTGCACCCACCTTAATCTTGGGAGCCCATTGGCTGTTGGCGATGACGATATCGACTTCGCCCGCAGTGCGACCATTGGCATCATCGACAACACCCGCCGAGATGTCGTAGCGGTGAGGAGTGATCTGCCGCAACTCCTGGCGAACGATATCTTCTACCGCTGGTCCAGCGTCGAAATTCTGGACGTTGAACTGTGTCTCGTGGGTGGCGGCCGCAACAATTCTTCTCTGTGCTCCTTGGCAAGTCAGGCGAAGGATGCTGCGCAAGCTACCGTCACCAGGGGTCGACGGCTGCCAAGCCGAGGGATCGGGAAGCTGTTCATTCCAAGCGTGTGTCCTTGCCATGGGCTGCTCGTGGCCATCACTATACCCCTGTGTTGGGCGCGCGCGAAGGGTGTCCCTCGTGCTGTCGGCCCCGTGGGTGAACGGGGCAAGTATCGGGTCTAGACGGATTCAATACTCCGCCGGCAGCTTCTCCAACTCCGCCAGCGTGTACACCGGTCCATCCTTGCACACGTAGCTCTTGCCGGTGTTGCACCGGCCGCATTTTCCCAAGCCGCACTTCATCCTGTTTTCCAACGTCGTGTAGATCTCACTCTTGCCGAAACCTAGCTTCGCCAGTACGGGCAAGGTCAGTTTGATCATGATGGGCGGACCACAAACAATCGCCACGCTATTGGTCGCCGGTGGGGCGATTTGCTCCACGATGTGGGGAACGAAGCCGACTTTGCCGGTCCAGCCGGGCTTCTCGCCTCCGGGATCGACGGTGACCACCAGCTTCATGTCGCTGCGCTTGCCCCAGTCTTCGAGCTCGTGCTTGTAGACTAGGTCGCCCACGCTGCGGGCGCCGTAGACCACGGTGATGTCTTTGAACCAGTCGCGCAGGTCGAGGCAGTTCCAGATCACGCTGCGCAGAGGGGGCAGGGCGATGCCGCCAGCGACGAAGACGAGGTTTTTGCCCTTCCATTTTTCGAGCGGGAAGACGTTGCCGTAGGGGCCGCGGAAACCGATGACGTCGCCCACGTCTTTGTCGGCGAGGCTGCTGGTCACGCGGCCGGTTTCGCGGAAGGTGCATTCGATGTAGCCCTTGCGGGTGGGCGACGAGGCGATGCAGAAGGTGCTCTCGCCCTCGCCGAAGGCGCTGTACAGGCCAAATTGTCCGGTGGTGAAGGTGAAGGCTTCGCCTTCTTTGGCGTCTGCGAATTCCAGGCGGAAGGTGCGCACAGAGGGCGCCTCGTCGGTGATGGCGGCAATGCGCATGAGGTAGGGCTTATAGATGTTGTTGTCCATGGCTTAACCCTGGGTGGCGGCTTGCGCGAGATGCTGCTTCAGGTTCATGTCGACGGGGCATGCGCGCGAGCACTTGCCGCAGCCCACGCAGCCAAGCGTCCCCAGGCGCTCGGGGTAGTACGCGAACTTGTGGTACACGCGCTGGCGCCAGCGCTGGCTTTGTTTGTCGCGCGGGTTGTGCCCCGAGGCGTGCAAGGTGAAGATGCGCATCCCGCAACTGTCCCAGGCACGCAGGCGCTGGCCTTGCCGGGTGTCGGCCTCGTCTTGAATGTCGAAGCACACGCAGGTCGGGCATACGAAGGCGCAGGCGCCGCAGCCGAGGCAGCGCAGGCTTTGCTCCGCCCACAGCGGGCTGTCGAACATGGCGGCGAGTTTTTGTTGCAAGGCCTTGGCGTCGAAGGCGGGCGCGACGGTGGCGGGCGGGACCAGGGCCGCGTCGCCGGCGAGGGGCTGGAACGTGTCTTTGGCAAGGGCAACGAGCGCCTTGCCTTTCTCGGTCAGCACCTCAGCGAAGAATCCGCCGGCCTTGAGCGGCGAGAGCAGGATGTCACTGCCTTGCGTGTCGTCGGGGCGTGAGCCGAGGGAAGTGCAGAAGCAGGATTCATCGGCTTGCGTGCAGGACAGGCCAACCACGGTGGTATTGGCCATGCGCGCGTTGAAGAACTTGTCCTTGCTGTCCCAATTGAAGACCACGTCCAGGGCATGAAATGCGCGCGCTTCGCACGGGCGCAGGCCGAAGAGGACGGTGGGCTGGGCTTGTGGCTCGACGTCTTCCAGCGCGACGTTCTTGCCTTCGAAGCGGTACTTGAGCAGGCGCTCGACCTTGGGGAAGACCACGCCTTTGGCAGACACAATGGACTGTCCGTTCTGGACGATGTCGGCGAACGTCTTGATTTCCGCGATCTCGATGCGGTCAGCGACTAGCTTGGGGCCGAGCACGCGACGGCCAGAGGCAGTGAGGGCGGCGAGGAGAGCGCCGACGCCAGATTCTGTGATTGTGTAGCGGTCACTCATGGTATTCGCTTCCTGCAGTGCCCCTCACCCGCCGAGCTCCGCTCGGCGGCCTCTCCCCGTAGGCGGGGAGAGGCTGGAAGTGGTGGGCTCGCTCGTGGTCTTCACCGGATGAAGGTCTCTTTGTCGTCGGGTTTGAAGGTCGACATGGCGTAGTCGAGCTTGGCGCTGGCGCCGCCTTTTTGCCCGAATTGCCGGCGCACGGTTTGCTCGGCAAAGAAGGTCAGTAGGTGCACGGGAATGCCGACCGGGCAGGCTTTGCCGCAGGTGCCGCACTCCACGCAGCGGCCGGCTAGGTGCATGGCGCGCACCATGTGATATTCGAGGTTGCCGATGGCGTGGCTGGCGACCGGGATCCACTGTGGCCGGTTGCAGTCCATCGTGCAGCGTTCGCAGTAGCACATGGGGCACGACGACCGGCATGCGTAGCACTTCACGCAGCGGCCGAGCTCGTCGGCCCAGAAAGCGCGCCGCTCGGTCACCGACATGGCCGTCAGCTTGTCGATCATCTTCTGATCGGCTTCGCCAATAGCGTCGGGCATGGTGGCAACGGCTTCTTCAATGGCGTCGAAAGTGGCAAGCTCGCGCACGCCGCCGTCAATGATGGCCAGGGCGAGGACATTCTCTTCGCGGAGTTGCTTCTCAGCCGCCAATTGCAGAATGCTGCGCAACGTGGACGGAATCGCCACGATGGCCATGCGGCCAAGGGCGCGCACTTCGGGCTTGGTCAAATAGGTGGCCAGGTTCTGCGTACACGCGGTGTCGACAACCAAGTCGCCCGCGCGCTCGGTTGCACGCACGAAGATCGGCCGCCGACTCTCGCCGGTGCCCTTGCCGTAGCCGATGATCACTTTGACGGTGCCGGCAGCCAACAACTCTTTGGCTTTGCTGTTGAGCGCTTCCATCAGTCGATCCCCACGGCCGCCAGTTGCTGCACTTCTTTGTACGGACCAAGGGCGCGCACGGTATTGGTGGCTTCGTTGACCAATTCGGCCCACTTGGCGCCTTCGGCGGCCGAAACCCACGAGAAAGTCACGCGGCGCAGGTCGATGCCCATGAAGTCGAGCAGGTCGCGGAACACCATCCAGCGTCGGCGCGCGTGATAGTTGCCGGAGGTGTAGTGGCAGTCGTTGGGATGGCAACCTGAAATGATGACGCCGTCCGAGCCGCGCGAGAACGCCTTCATCACCAGCATGAAATCGATGCGGCCGGTGCAGGGCAGGCGAATCACGCGCACGTTGGATTGGTACTTGATGCGACTGGTGCCGGTGAGGTCAGCGCCCGCATACGTGCACCAGTTGCACACAAAGGCAGTCATCTTGGGTTCGAATGGGTCGGCCATGGTCAATTCCACGCTCTAGATGGACATCAATTCCGCGAATACCTGTTCGTTGCTGAAACCTTGCAAGTCGATGGCCTTGGTTCGGCAGGTCGACACGCAGGTCCCGCAACCCTGGCACAGTCCTGGGTTTACCTTCGCAACGACTTTCAGCACGTCGCCGTTGCGGTTCTTGATCGATTCTTCCTCGATGGCCTGGTACGGGCAGGCCGACTTGCACAGGAAGCAACCCACGCAGTGGGAGAAGACTGGCGGTGGCTGGCGGTCGACCACGGCGATGATGGGCTCGCGGGTAAGCGTAGGCTGCGAGAACAGGCCCGCCACTTTGACGGCGGCGCCGCTGGCTTGTGCGACGGTTTCGGGAATGTCGCGCGGGGCCTGGCACGCGCCGGCCAGGAAAATGCCCGCCGTGTTGGTTTCCACTGGCCGCAGCTTGGGGTGGGCCTCGGCGAAGAACTTGTACGGGTCGTAGGACACGTGCAGCGTCTGCGCCAGCTCTTCAGCGCCGTCTTGCGCTTGCACGGCAGTGGCGAGAACAACCATGTCGGCGCGGATCTCGACCTGCTCGGCGCCGAGCAGGGTGTCGACGCCCTTCACTACCAGTTGCCCGTTGTCCTCGTACACGCGCGACACGCGGCCGCGCACGTACTTCACACCATCTTCCTCGACCGCGCGGCGAACGAATTCGTCGTAGTTCTTCCCGGCGGCGCGGATGTCCATGTAGAAGATGGTGGCTTTCCCGCCGTGCACTTTGTGCTGGTAAAGCATCGCGTGCTTGGCGGTGTACATGCAGCAGATCTTCGAGCAGTAGGGCACGCCCTTCAATCGATCGCGGCTGCCGGCGCAGGCGATGAAGACGATGCTCTCCGGCGTCTTGCCATCGGACGGGCGCTTGATGGCGCCGCCGGTGGGGCCCGACGCCGAGGCCAGGCGCTCGAACTTCATGCCGTCGATGACGTCTTTGTATTTGCCATAGCCGTATTCCGAGAAATTGTTCACCGGCATGGTCTTGTAGCCGGTGGCCAGGACCACGGCACCCACGTCGTGCACTTCGATCTGGTCTTCTTGGTCGAAGCGGATGGCCTTGGTCGGGCACAGCTTCTCGCACGCCTTGCACTTGCCGGTCTTGTAGTAGGTGCAATTGGCGAGATCGATGACCGGCTTGTTGGGCACGGCCTGCGGGAAGGGCACGTAGATGGCGGCTCGGTTCGACAGGCCCTCGTTGAACTCGTCGGGGATCTTCTTCACCGGGCACTTCTGCTGGCACACACCGCAGCCGTTGCACAGCTTCTCGTCGATCTTGCGCGCCTTCTTGCGAATGGTGGCTTTGAAGTTGCCAATGAAGCCTTCCAGCTTCTCCAGCTCGGAATAGGTGTAAAGCGTGATGTTCGGGTGGCGCGCCACCTCGACCATGCGCGGGGTGAGAATGCACTGCGAACAATCGAGCGTCGGGAAGGTTTCCGAAAGCTGGCTCATGTGGCCGCCGATGGAGGGCGACTTTTCGACGAGCAAGACCGGGCTGCCCGTGTTGGCGATGTCGAGCGCGGCTTGAATGCCGGCGATGCCGCCACCGAGCACCAGGGCCTTCTTGGTGATGGGCACGCGGATCGGCTGCAGCGGATGGTTGCGTTTGACCTTTTCGACCTGGATGCGCACCAGATCGACGGCCTTCGCGGTCGTTGGCGCGCCCTTCTCATGCACCCACGAGCAGTGCTCGCGCAGGTTGGCCATCTCGCACTGGTAGGGATTGATGCCGCCTTCCTCGGCCGTGCGGCGGAAGGTCGGCTCGTGCATGCGCGGCGAGCAGGCCGCGACGACCACGCCGTCGAGCTTCTTGTCGCGAATGGCATCCTTGAGCATGGTCTGCCCGGGATCCGAGCACATGTACTTGTATTCCACGGCGTGGACCACGCCGGGCATGTCCAGGGCCGCTTTGGCGACAGCGGCAACGTCCACGGTGCCGGCGATGTTCTCGCCGCAGTGGCAAATGAAAACGCCAACGCGCGACATCGCTACTCCTTATTGCGCCGCCGGCGTTGCAGCCGGACTGGCAACGGGTTTGGCGGGAAATCTGACCGGCACGAAGTGGCGCCCAAGGCCCAGTTCTTTTTCAGACAGACCGAGCGCCAGGCCGATAACCTGGGTGATGAAGAGAACCGGGATGTCGGTCTTCGGGTCGAGTCGCTTGTTGATCTCGCCGCGACGCAAATCGAGGTTGGAATGGCACATGGGGCAGGCGACCACGACCGCTTCGGCCTTGCGCTCGACCGCGTCGTGCATGATCTTGGCGCCCAGCCGGCCCACGACAGACGTGCGTGCGACCGAGAACGAGGCGCCGCAACACTCGGTCTTGAAATTCCAGTCGATGCTCTTGCCGCCGACCGTAGCGACCAGCTTGTCCATCTCCACCGGATCCTCGGTACGGTCGAACCCGGTGATCTTGGCGGGCCTGACCAGCAAGCAGCCATAGTAGCAGGCCACTGTCTGCTCGAATTTCTTGGTGACCTTCGGACCGATCTGGTCGGCAATCTGAGCCAGTAGCTCGACCACATTCAGCACGCGCGGCAGCTTGCGGATGGTGGTCTGCAACACCTTCTCGACTTGGGCTTTGGTCGTCGGGCTGTGAGCGACTTCGTAGCTGGCGGTGGCCAGGCGGTTGTAACAGGATGCGCACGGGGCCATGACTTGATCGAGGCCGGCCTTTTGCGCCTTGAGCAGCACGTTGATGGGCAGGGCCACTGAAACCAGGTGTTCGATCATGTGCCCCGAGCTGGCGCCGCAGCAGTTCCACTCGGGCACTTCACATAGTTCGATCGACAGGGCCTTGGCCACGGCGTGCAGCGATTCGGCGAAATCGCGCGACGACCCTTGCAGCGAGCAGCCGGGAAAGTAGCCGACTTTCATCGTCGCCGGGTTGCTGCTCATGTCTGCGATTCCTTCTTCACGGCCCGGGCGCGGGCGAAAATTTCCGCCACCTCGCGTTTGTTGGCGCCGCCGTGCGGGAACAAGCCCAGCTTGCCCTTGAAGAACATCGTGGGCGCGATGCCGAGATCCTTGAAGAAGTGCCCGGTGCGCAGCTTGTAGTCTCCGACCATGCCGAGCTCGAATAGGCGGCCAGCCTTCTCGACCGAGTTCAAGAACGCCTTGTGGAAGGCGACCACGTCGTCGGCGGCTTGATTGGCCAGGTTGCGCAGGAGCGCTTCTTGGCGCAGAAAATCCATGGTCCGCGGCAGGTCGACTTCCTGCGGGCAGCGGGTGACGCAGGTTTCGCAGCCGATGCACATCCAAATCGCCAACGACTTGAGCGCGCGCTCTTCGTGCTTGGGCGATTCGGTTTGCAGTAGGCGCAGCACCTGTGACGGGGCCACGTCCATGTCCTCGGCCGCGGGACAGCCAGCCGTGCACTTGCCGCACTGGTAGCAGTCCGCGACGCTGACCTCGCCTTCTTTCTCCAGTCGAGCGGCCAAGCTGTGGCACGCTGACGACGATTCGTGATGGCTACTCATGGACTTCTCCTGGCCGGCGGTGCGCCCCGCTAGGCGGGGCAAGTATGCGCCCATTCTAGGCCCCGGTTGTGGGATTTTTCACAGCGATGCCCACTGCGCATGGCGGGCGGCGACGCTGTCATACGACGCAAGGACCGAGGCGGTGTTCGAGTCAGCGAAATGACAAAAGGCCGGATCTCTCCGGCCCTGTCTATTCCGATTTCGGCCGCTTTGCGGCCGAAATCCCTAGGTGTGACTGGCGTACTTGGCCAGCGTGCGCTCGCGCTCTGGCCTGGCGCCGCGGGCGCGCATCTCGGCAATGTACGCCCTGACCGTGCCTTCGACGTTTTCGTTGAAGCGAACGGAGCCCTGGGCGATTTCGCGCAGAGCGGTAACACCGGGCTTGTTGTCGCACTTGACGAGCGGCACTGCCCTGGCGGAAAGATGGCGCGCGCGCTCTGCCGCCAGGATGACCAGGGCGAAGCGGTTCTGGACTTTCTCCAAACAATCTTCAACAGTTACGCGAGCCAATGGAGCCTCCGGAGTGAAGTGCGAGAAACGGATATTAGGGCGGAAGCCGGCAAAGTCAAGGCCCGACCTGTCCGGCGGGGTGATGGAAGCGAGTCTGCCGGGTGACAACAATCGTGTTGCCGGACTGTTACGGCATTGCAAAGTGGGCTCGCTAATTCTAGGCTAGGGGAGTTGGTGCTAATTTTTCGGTGCTCCTTGTGGGAGGGGATCGCCGGAGGAGTTGAACAGATGTCGCCGATCACTATTAATTGGAGTGACCTTGAGATTGCTTTCGAGCGGAACTCTCCCGAGCAGGAAAGTTTCCTCGACCTTGAAAATGGAGATTTGCTTTCCATTGCCGAAGGTGAACCGGACGCCGGCGCCCGACGGGCCAAGGTTTCCAACAATCCCGACCGTTTCCTGCGCATCGATCCTGCTTCATCGCGCGAGCAGTATCGCTGGATGGAGCGCTTTGTAGGTGCGGTTGCCGACCTGCCGCTGCGCGAGCGCCTGCTGGTCGCCATCGACGGCAAGGGGGCGTTCCGTAGGTTCAAGGATGTGCTGCTCGCATTCCCCGCGGAAAGGGAGCGCTGGTTCGCCTACCGCTCGGAGCTGCTCCATCTGCACATTCAGACCTGGCTCGACCACCTTCACATCGAGGCGGCCAACCCGCCGCCCTGGGGCAGGGTGGTGGCTCGCGCCGAAACGCCGGAGGTCGCGCACATCCTTCCCACTGGGGAATCGCCGGGAGAGATCTTGCGCCGCCAGGCGCGCGAACTCATCGACGAGATCCCGGCTTCGGAAATGCCGACCGCCATCGTGTTTCTCGAATTCCTTCGTGAACGCGGGGCCGCGTCGCTTCTCGGCGGAACCCCGGTCGACCTGAGCGCACCGGACAAGACCTCGGACGAACTTCCTCGCCAAGACGAGCAAGACGATCTGAACGACGAGAATCTGCACAAAGAAGGCGCGGTCGCCAGCTAGCCTCAGCGGAGGCGGAGCCGCTCCGCCTCTAGCAACTGGCTTGGGCTCTGGGCGCTGCCGGCGGTTGTCGGCTTGGGCGGAGCCGCGGGTGCCTGGGCTGGCTCTGGCGGAATCCAGATCCACCCCTGCGGGTCCACGGGGTCAACCCCGGCCCGCGGAATCTGCCAGTCGTCGCGACTGCGCAAATATCCCGTGTAGGCGCATACGACGGCATCGAAGATGTGGTCGCTCTGTCGGCACTGCTCGCGCCAAACGCCCGGACCAAAACTTAGGTCGCGCAGCGCGGCCAGGATATCGATGCGGCGGTCGACGCGCTTTTTGTAGGGTTCGCGAAATCCGAGCAGCTCGAGCGTGGCGCGCGGAAAGACCTCGATGAGGTTGTGGTTGAGCCGGTAGCGCTGGCCGAGCGCGCGCACCAGATGGGCGGCTCGCGCGGCGAGCGGTCCCATGGCCTGGCCCAAGGTTTCGCGCGCCCGAATCCCGCGGCTGCGCAGATAGAGATCGGTCGCGCGCTGGGTGTAGGGCGTGACCACGGGTTTGCCGCGGCGAAGGTCGCGGCCCGAGCCGGGATCGGGAGTTGCGAAGCCGCGCATGGTCAGCACCTCGGCGTCCACACAGGCGTCTTGGCCCGGGCATACGGGCTCGGTACAGCGCAGGCACGGCGGTAGCGTGAGGGGGGCATCGATGCAGACCACCGCGTTTTCCGCGCGGCTGAGCAGCGCCGAAACCAGGGCGGCGTCGTAGAGCGGCGCCTCCTTCGCCCGCGGGCAGAGCTGGGTCACCGTGACCCCGTCGCGGCTGCGCTCAAGCACGGCCAACGCGGTCTTCTTGCCCTTGCCGCCACCCAGATCCACCCCGATGAATCGCGTGAAGGCTTTTTCCATGATTGGCATCGCCACGACGGGCTGTCCCTCTCAATTCACCTTGAGCCATGGTCCCGTGCGGGTCAACGCGAATCCGGGCTTGACCGTGTCGGGCATTGACAGCAAGAAGCTTTGGGACAGGATAGGGGGAGGACAGACTGCCTGGACCGGGCGACCGGCCGGGACGGAGAGTTCAATGAAACGCACGATGTTCAAATCGAAAATCCACCGCGCCACCGTGACGCACGCCGATCTAACCTATGAAGGCTCGGTCACCATCGACGAAACGCTCATGCGCGCGGCGGACATTCTGCCCTACGAAAAGGTCGCCATCTGGGACGCGACCAACGGGGCTCGCATAGAAACCTACGCTCTTCCCGGCGAGGCCGATTCGGGCGTCATTTGCGTCAACGGAGCCGCTGCTCGTCTCGTGCAACCGGGCGATGTGGTCATCCTGGCCACCTTCGCGGAAGGCATCGACGAGGCCGAGGCCAAGGCGTGGAAGCCCACCGTGGTTCGCGTCGATGGCAGCAATCGCATTCTCGCGGTGGCCCCGGTTGGCGAGATCCCTGGGCCGGGACGGCCTTGGGTGGTGTCCTGAATTCCCGGCTGGACACGCTGCGGTCGTTTGCGGAGAAGCGGCCCCAGGATCCCTTTCCGCGCTACGCCCTGGGAATGGAGCTCAAGGCTTCTGGCGACGGCGAGGGCGCGTGGCGGGTGTTCGAATCGCTCATCGCCGAACACGCGGACTACATTGCTTCCTATGCGCCGGCCGGCGAGGTCTTGGTCGGGCTCGGCCGGCTGGCGGAAGCGCGCGCACTCTACGGAAAGGGCATCGAAGCGTGCTCGCGGCAGAGCGACGCTCACACGCGCGACCACCTGGAATCCGCCCTTGACGCGCTCGGGACAGAGAACTAGTCAGCCGTTTTTCAGATTGCGTCTATAATCCCTTCTGGGATGAAGGGACGCGAGCCATCAGGGGCGAAGCTCATCGCCGGCAAGTACGAGTTGCTCGATCGCGCGGGTGAGGGCGGCATGGCGGTGGTCTGGCGTGGTGTCATGCACGGGGCAGCCGGCTTTTCGCGGCCCGTGGCGCTCAAGCAGATGAAGCCTGAACTGCGCGAACAGGATCGACAGGTCGCAATGTTCGTCGAGGAGGCGCGGCTTGGGTCGTGCCTGCTCCATCCCAACATTGTCCAGGTGCTCGATTTCGTCGACGATAACGAGGGCTCGTACTGGCTGGTCACCGAGTGGATCGAGGGCTTGGATCTTGGCAGCCTCCTGCGCTACTACCGCTCTCGCCACGAGCGCATTCCGTGGCCTCTCGCCACCCTGGTCGGCATCGGCGCCCTGCGTGGCTTGGCCGCGGCCCACGAACGGCACGCGGCAGACGGCACGCCAGTTCCCATCATTCATCGCGATGTTTCGCCGCAGAACCTGCTCCTCGGCATCGGCGGCGTGGTCAAGCTGTCCGACTTCGGCCTGGCGCGCGCGCGGGATCGCACCGGCGTGCTCACCACACCGGGATTCATCAAGGGCAAACTGGGGTATCTAGCGCCTGAGCTGGTGGGCGGCGCGCAGGCGAGCCCGCAGTCCGACTTGTTCTCGCTGGGCTCGGTGCTGTGGGAAGCGCTGGCCGGGCATCCGCTATTCACGGGCAAAAACGACCGCGACGTGCTGCGCGCCATCCACCGCGGCCAGGTTCCGCCGGTGAGTAGCGAACGCCCCGGGCTGTCCAAGCTGCTCGTGTACGCCATCAGCCGCGCCCTTTCTCGCATGCCCGCCGAGCGCCATCCCACCGCCACCGCGATGGCGCAGGATCTAGAGGCCGCGCTAGCCGGTGCGCTGACCTCCACGCTGGAGACGCAGGTGCGGCTGGGGCGCGCGGTGGCCGATGCGCGACGACAGCTTGGCCGCAAGGTCAAACGCCCCGAATCGCGCTCGACCTTGCGCGTGGCGGTTCGGCGGTCAAGCATCGACCTTACTCGCCGCCCGAAGGACTGATAGATTGTAGGGATGCCACTTCTCAATCTGTTCTCATCAGCCAAGCAGCCCGACGAGCCGGCGCTGGCGCAAATGCTCAAGTCGTTTTCGACCCTGCTCGCGCACGAGCTGGGCAAACCCGAGCGCTATGTGATGGTGGGCCTGGCGCCCCGCCTGGAGATGAGTTTCGCCGGTAGTCGCGAGCCTGCCTGCTATGCCGAGTGCAAGAACGTCGGGCAGCTACCCGACGAAAAGATCGAACAGCTATCGCAAGTCTTGTGCGAGGCCATCGCCAAGGCCTTGGCCCTGCCCCAGGATCGCATCTATATCGAATTCACCAACGCCGACGGCGCCCTGTGGGGCTTCGATGGTGGCACCTTCGGCTGAGCTCTTGTCACGCACGGTAGCAGCGCGGACCGCGCAATGACGAGATTTCTACGGCGCTACTACGCGGTTCTCATCGCGACGGCTGTGCTCATCCCGCACGCCCGTCTGTTCGATTTCGTCACCGACGACGCCTACATCTCGTTCCGCTATGCACGCAACCTGGCCTTGTCGGGCCAGCTGGTGTTCAACCTGGGCGAGCGCGTGGAGGGCTACACCAATTTTCTGTGGACCGTGATTCTCGCCTTGGGCATCAAGCTGGGGCTCGGACCGGTGGTGCTGTCACGTTTTCTCGGAGTGGCGCTCGGCATCGCCACGTTGGCGGTGGTTGTGCGCATGTCGCTACGCCTGGCCGGCGAGCAGCGCTCGCGCTGGCATCTCGTTGCGCCCATCCTGCTCGCGACCATGGGCGCCTATGCCTGCTGGTGCAGCGGCGGACTTGAGACCCAGCTCTTCACTTTCTTGACCACGCTGGGCTTCGATCTCGTTCTTGCCGAGGTCACGGCGGGCAAGGGTTGCGCCAGCGGCGCGGTCTTCGCCTTCGCGGCCATGACCCGGCCCGAGGGCGCGATGTTCTTCGCGCTAGCGTCGCTGTTCCGCCTCTTGACCAACCTCCGGCGCGAGCGCCGCCTGCTGCCGCGCAGGTTCGAACTGGCCTGGCTGGGGCTTTTCCTTGCCCTGTTCGCGCCCTATTTCGCCTGGCGCTGGCGCTACTACGGTTGGCCGTTTCCCAACACCTTCTATGTGAAGTCGTCGGGCGCGAGCGGAACCTGGAAGCTGGGCGCCTATTACCTGCGGCGGTTCAGCGAGGACTACGGCGTGCATTTCCTGCTTCTGCTCGCCGTGTTCGGCCGGGCCGCGAAGGGCGACAACCGACGTCGCGATCTGCGCCTGCTCGCTGCCCTGGTGTGGCTGGCCTTCGCCGCCTACGTGGTAAAGGTCGGCGGCGATTTCATGGGGCTCTACCGCTTCATTCTGCCGGTGATCCCTCTTGGCGCCGTGGTGCTCGCCGAGTCCGTTCGCCGTATCTACGCTCGCTTTTGCCCCTACCTCGGGGTCTGGGTCCCTGGTCTCGCGCTGGCCGCGGTGGGCGCGGGATTCGTCGTCGGCAGCGCCCACACCAGCCAAGTGGCGCTCACCTTCGTGGGCGCAGACAACGGCATCGACATGCCCGTGTACCTGAAAACCTACGCCGAAGAGCGCATCCCGGTCGGGCAGTGGCTGGGCGCGCACAAGCACCCGGACGATCTGATGACCGTTGGCGGAGCAGGGGTGATTCCCTACTATTCGGAGATCCCGGCCTACGACATTTTTGGCTTGGTCGACGCCACCATCGCCCACGATCCGCGCATGACCGCATCCAATCGGCCTGGCCACCAGAAATGGGGCAGCGACGAGTACATGCTTTCGCGCAAGCCGACCCTCATCACGCACCGCTACTGCATCGGTGGCTCTTGCCCGGTCGACAACGGCTGGACACCGGCGGGCTACGAATGGGTGCGGGCGACGACTTCGCCGCCGGGTCAGAAGCCGGCCTACTACAGCTTCCTCAAGCGCCGCGACCGCGCCTTCGGCCCGTTCCCGATCGCACCTTAGCCTCGACGGCCGGTGTCAGTGCGTCTTCGCAAAAATTCGCCGTCGCATGGCATATGATGGGGCGGTATGGCGCGTTCTACTTCGCCAGCGAATTCGAATTCCAGCGGCAAGGTCCTGCAACGGACCTTGATCGACGATCGCGATGATTCCAATCTCAAGACCGAGCTTTGGTTGACCGTGGTCGAAGCGAAGGAATCGCGGATGATGCCCATACCCGAATCCGGGGAGCTGCGCATCGGCCGGGCCGAGGACAGCGATATCATCCTTGCCAACCCGTCGGTTTCGCGCAACCACGCCGTACTCAAGATTCGAGATGGGAACGTTTCGGTCTTGGACATGGGCAGCGCCAACGGCACGCGCGTTGGTGGCAAGCGTCTACCGCGAGAAGGGGAAGGCCCAGTTCCGCCCGGCGTCGCCATTCTGATCGGCGGCGCCTCTTTGGTGGTCCACCAGCTCGCCAGCTCCGAGAGCTTCGAGCGGCCGGGCCGAGAAGGCAATTCGGCTGTTCGCGAAGTGATCATGGCCAGCGAGCACATCCGGGCGCTCCAGTCGGGCAAGCACGCGCAGGCTTCCGACTCGCCCCACGGGGGACTGGTCGTGGAGTCCGAGGCGATGAAGAAGCTGTACCAGCTTGTCGATCGCATCGCGCCCGGAACCATCGCGGTTCTGCTCACGGGCGAAACTGGGGTAGGCAAGGAAGTCGTGGCGGCCGCCATTCACGAACGTTCGCCGCGGCGGTTCCAGCCTTACTTGCGTCTCAACTGCTCGGCGTTCGCCGAGAACCTCCTTGAGAGCGAGCTGTTCGGCCACGAAGCCGGCGCTTTCAGCGGGGCACGCGCCGCCAAGCCAGGGCTTTTTGAAACCGCCAACGGTGGCACCGTGTTGCTCGACGAGATCGGCGAAATGCCGCTGCCCATTCAGGCCAAGCTCTTGCGCGTGATCGAGACGCGCGAGGTGATTCCCATCGGCGGCACGCGCGTGCGCAAACTGGACGTGCGCTTTCTTTCCGCCACCAATCGCGATCTGCGCGAGAGGATCCGCAAAGCACAGTTTCGCGAGGATCTCTATTTCCGTTTGAGCGGCGTCACTGTCGAGGTGCCGCCCTTGCGCACGCGCCGCTCGGAGATCGCGCCTTTGGCCAAATTGTTCGCGGCCGAGGCGGCGGAGGCGCTCGGCCGCAAGGGACAGCCCGAGCTGGCGCCGGATGCGCTGCGTTTCTTGGAAGAACAGCCGTGGCCGGGCAACGTCCGCGAGCTGCGCAACTGCGTGGAGCGCGCGGTCTTGCTATCCACCTCGAACACCTTGACCGTGGACGCCATCGATCCGAATCGCGAGCGCCTGCAGCCACGCAAGACCGATAGAACGATGGAGATCGTTCTCGATCGCAACACCTCGGAATCCTCGGAGATGGAAAAGATCCAGGAGGCGCTGTCGCTGTGTGCTGGCAACCAGACCCGGGCCGCGGCGCTGCTGGGCATCGCGCGCCGAACCTTGGTCAAGAAGCTCGCGTCCATGGGCCTGCCGCGTCCGCGGCGCTGAAGGCGGAAGGCTGGAGGCTGGAGGCTGGAGGCCTGATGAAGGCTGGAGGCCCGATGAAGGCTGGAGGCTGGAGGCAACAGCCTGGAGCCTGGAGCTACAGCCTGGAGCCTACAGCCTGGAGCCTTTTTCCTACGGCCTCCAGCCTCCAGCCTGGAGCCTTCTGCCTGGGGGGCCGGGACACCAGGTCCCGATCTCAATCCGAGACCAACTTGAGATCGCGCGGATAGAGATCGCCTGCGCTCTGGACGAAGTAAGGCCGCGAAATCACACGCGGTCGCAGGTGGCACGCGGAGTGCATTAGGTGCGACCATCATGATTCCATGCTGTTTCGCCATCATTCCCGACCGCTCCCATCAGCCGCTCGCTCTGTTCGCCGATCTTCAGGATGCCATGGACTGGGGCTTGAGCCGCCTGGGCGGAAATTCGTTCCGCATCAAATACATCTCCATCGCTCGCATCGAGAGCGAAGACGCCGCGCCGAATCCCGTCGAGAAGACCCATCAACTATTGCGTTCCTAGACTATCTATTTGGGCTCGTCAGGCGGGGCTTTGGGCAGTGCCGAAGCCTCCTTATCACTGGCTCCACCTGACGAGCCCTTAGCTTAGCTTGTTGCTTGTTGCACGGCCGGGCGGCTTGGGCATGATGGTCTCGCGTGATCGCACTGCTCCTGCTTTTCGTCGCTGGGCGCTGCCTCGTTCCGATGGACGAGACGGATGTCTTCTTCAATCTGCGCCTGGGCGAGATCGTGCTCGGCAGTGGGCATGTGCCGACGGAAAACCTGCTCTCGTTCACCTATCCGCACGCCACGGACATCAACCTGGCCTGGCTGTTCCAGATCGTTCTTGCGCTGGCCCACCGCGCGGCTGGGATCCCGGGAACCGTGCTGCTCAAGACTGTCTTGGTGCTGGGCACGTGGGCGCTGCTCATGCGCGTGACTGTGCGGCGCGGAGCCGCCGCCGCGCCGGCTGCGCTGATTCTAGCCCTCGCCGCATGGGCTACCGAGCCGCGCTTTGTCGAGCGTCCGCACCTGGTGACGTTTCTGGGGCTGGCGTTGCTCTTGTTGGCCATCGAGCGCGCCGAGGCCAAACAGCCGCGCTTGCTGTGGTGGCTCGTGCCCGGCGGACTTCTGTGGGCGAACGCCAACTCGTGTTTCTTTCTCGCGCCGACGCTGCTCTTGTTCTACGGTTTCGGGGCCTGGCGGGATGGGCTTGGCGCCGAGGCGCGCCGGGCGGTGAAGGTGGCGCTGGCAATGATCCCGTTCATGTTCGCCACGCCGTCCGGGTTTCGCGCGCTGACCTACGTCGCGAATCACTTTCGCATGCCCACCCTGCGGCCGCTGCAGGAATACCGGCACGCACAGTGGCCGCTCGACGGGCCGTTCTTTTTCTTGGCCGCAGGATTGCTGTTGGCAGGTCTGCTGCCGTGGCTACATCGCCGGTTGCCGACCCTGCTGCCCACGCGTGTGCTTCTTCCCTGCGCGGTGCTGGGCATCCTCGGCGGGTTGCGCATTCGCTTCGTGGCCGAGTTCGCTATGCTGACCGGGCCGGCGCTGGCGGTTGCCTTCACGCGCCTCCTGCCGTGGCTAGCCGGGCGATGGCCGGCCCGGATCTCCGCGGGGCTGCTCGTTGTCTTTACCGCGGCGCCGCGCGTGGCTTCGCTCGCGGAGGGCGGGCGAGCGTTCGACATCGGTCTTGAACCTGACCTCGTGCCGCTTGCCGCCGTGGATTTCGTCGAGAAACACGGGCTACGCGAACGCATGTACAACGATCTCGAGGTCGGCTCGTACCTGACCTGGCGGGGTTGGCCGCGCTATCGCGTGTTTCAAGACCCACGCATCAATGGCTACCCCGAGTCGTTCCACGCCGTGCTCCGGCGGGCCGACCTTTCGCGTGCAGAGTGGCAGAGTCTCCTCGATGGTTTCGCCGTCACGTCCGCGCTCGTGACCTTTCCTTCGCTCAATCCGCGCGCTGCCCTCTTCGATCCCGGCCTTTGGGCGCTGGTCTACCGAGCGAACGACGGGTTGGTTTTTGTCCGTCGGCCCGTGCCCGGCGGTCTAACCGAGATTCCGTTGACCTTTGCCTATTCGTCGGACAGTGGTCTTGTGGCCACGCCACTCGACGAACCACCGGCCGGCGTCGATATGTCCGTCTGTGAATGGCAGCGTCGCGTGGGCGACCACTATCGATCCGTCGGGGATGCGCGCAAGGCGCTTCACCACTATGAAGTCGCCATGGGTGCGGATCGTGCCGGCGCGTGCAGCATGGACGTACGTGAATCGGCGGGAATTCTTTCCTTGCAACTCGGGGATCCGGCCAAGGCGGCGCAATGGCTCGACGGCGCGACTAACGCCGTGGCCAGAACCAACCATGGGTTCGCGCTGCTGGCGCTAGGGCAACCGGCCCAGGCCCTGGCGGATTTCGATGGTGTCCTCGCAGGCGAGGCCCGCAACGATGAGGCAACCTTCGGCCGCGGCTCGTGTCTGGTCGCGCTCGGCCGCGGCAGCGAAGCCGCGGAGGCATTCGAGGTACTGCTTGCGCGCTCGCCCAACCACGTGTCCGCGCCCGTGGCAAGACAACAACTGGAACATCTGCGCCGGGGCGGGAAATGGTAGTCGTGGCCGGCACCCGCTTGCGCGGCTCGCGCCGAAGTTTGCTGATGGGCCTTCTCGGTCTTGCTGCCGTCGCGGGGCTTACGGCCGCGCGCCTTGCCGCCTTGGCGCGCGCCGCGCCCACCGACTTCGACGACGCTTACATGTACCTGCGCTACGCGATTCATCTGCTCGCCGGGCAAGGATTGGCGTGGAATCCGGGCGAAGGCTCGGCGTATGGCGTGACCAGCCTGCTGCACCTAGCGGCCGTAGTGCTGGTGAAAACGGTCTTGCCAAATCTCGCGCCCGCGGCCGTGTTGCAGGCCGCATCGGGTGGTGCGGCCGTTGGGTTCTTGGCGGCCTTGGTAGCGACCGCGGCCTTGTGCAGCCAACACCTGCGCCTTCATCGCAACTGGATCTTCTGGACGGCTGCCATTCTTGCGCTGGTGGCCTTTCGCGAGGCCTTCGGTTTTCACGCTAGCACGGGTATGGACACTATGATGTCCGCGCTGGCCAATGCCGCGCTGGTGTTCTGCGCCCTGCAATTCGCGAGGGCGCCGAAGCGGTCGCGGGCACTCTTGGCGGCACTGGCTTCGCTTCTGGCCGTGCTTGCTCGGCCCGACAATCTGTTTTGCGCGCTCCTCTGTCCAGTTCTGGCGATCGTGCTGTTGGCACCCAAGTCCAAGGGCAAGCCCCTTGCCACGTTCGCTTTGATTTTCGGCGGATTGCTCGCGGCGCTCGTGCTTGCCGAATGGCTTGTGCTTGGTTCGCCGCTGCCGCTTTCGTTCTTCGCCAAGCAGCCTTGGTACTACGGCAGCTTTGCCGGCGAATTCGCCTGGAACCCATTTCTGTTCCTGAAGGTCTTCGCGCTTTCGGCCTGGCCATTCGTGGTTGCGTTGATCCTATTCGCGGATCGCGAAGGTCTACGCCGTGTGGTCGTGCTGCTCTTGCCGCCACTCGCAACCATGGTGGTGCTTTGCCGATTCAATCAGATCATGGGCCACCTCGGCCGTTTCTACTATCCGTTTCTGCCCTTCTTTGTCGCGGCAGGTGTGCTGGAATTCGACGCGTGGCTGGGCCGAATGCGCACGGGCCGGGCAGGCGTTTCTGCCACGCTGGCCTGGCGAGCAGGGATCGCCATCGGGGCAATACTCGTGGGAAGTTTCTCACTTTCGTTTGCGGCGGATCGCTACAGCAGTCGTGCGCAAGCCCAGAAACTCGTGTCGATCGACGGCTTTCACACATCGGCGCAAACGTCCTTGCCCGAACTCGATTCCTGGCAGGCCGCGCACGCGATCGCGGACATGGCCATGGCGTCGCCCTCCGGCACCAGCTTCGCCATGTCCGAGCACGGCTTGCCCGGTGCCCTGGCTCCGCAGACCACGATCATCGACGTGCTTGGCTTGCACGATCCCTATTTCGCGCGACAAGGATTTTCCGCGGTCGAACTCTTCCGCCGCCGACCCGACGTCATCTGGCTACCTCACGCCGACCACACCCAGATGTTGCGGGACATTTTGGACAGCGAGGAATTCTGGAACCACTACGTCTTCTATCCGGAGGCCTTCTTCCACGGCATTGCCCTGCGCACCGACAGCCCCAAGTACACCCGCCTCGCGGAGTTGTTGTCGGCGCAATGGCAGAAGGCCTATCCCGGTGTGCCCATGGCCGACTATCAGGCGGTGCGCGGGGACTGAGTGGGGACTGCTTGCTGCGGCGTTCGATGGCCTTTCAGGGGCTTGACCTTCAGCCGCGCACGCGGCATACGTTTGCCTCCCGATCGGAGAGATGGCCGAGTGGCCGAAGGCGCCTGATTCGAAATCAGGTTTACCGAAAGGTAACGTGGGTTCGACTCCCACTCTCTCCTCTCCGCAAAAACTAAATAAAATACGCGTGAGTGACGGCAAGCTTTGCTTGACGGCACTCGTCGCGGGGGTTCTAAAGGACCCTCCCAGGGTCCTTCTTAACATACGCGTGAGTGACGGCGGGCTTTGCCCGACGGCACTCGTCGCGGGGGATTTGAAGGACCCTCCCAGGGTCCTTCTTAACATACGCGTGAGTGAC
>Ga0182027_10004740_pt1 | contig 20949 bp, 16 predicted proteins | sample 712E1DmetaG_FD_121300 | JGI IMG/M metagenome (GOLD analysis project Ga0182027, IMG submission 121300) | Permafrost microbial communities from Stordalen Mire, Sweden - 712E1D metaG (Illumina Assembly) | ecosystem: Environmental > Terrestrial > Soil > Wetlands > Permafrost | place: Sweden...
AATTTGGGCGGCTCCCGATTCGGAATCGGGACGCCCTACCGTACAGGGTGTGGCATGTACCCCCAGGAACACCGGAAGTGCGGCGCGAGACGCGCCGCACGGCGACCGGGACGGTCGCGCTCCCGGATCATCCGGCTGGCTTCGGTGGACCGATGTAAAACGTCGAGGAACCTGAAATGAGACCCGGCGCGGTCAAGGGCCGTTGTAACTATTCAGGTAGGGACGCCTCGCCGAGGCGTCCGGCGAGCTATCCGTTGCGCCGCTGGACGCGGCGCGGACAGCGCGGTCCCGATTCGGAATCGGGATCCCCACCTGAATAGTTACGGTCCGTTGGCGGGAGCGTTGTTGGTCAGGAAGAGGTTCGTCGGGGAGTTGTTCGACGGGATGCTGTTGATGGAAGGGTTGTTGGTGGCGCCCATGCGGTTGGTTCTGCCGCGCCCGTCTTCCGGGTATCCATTGGTTCTAGCGGCATTGGTGGGCCGCGGGCCTCGGAACCCCGGCCCTTCCCCGCCGCGTGCTCCGCGGCCTTCCGCCCGGCTGCCTCCCCGGGCGTCCTGGCGTGGTTCGGGTTTCTTGAGCAATTCGGCGAATTTTTGCTGTTGCAACGGGTTTAGCAACAGGTTGATGGCTTTCTGGGCGCGTTCCTTTTCCGCCTGCAACTGCGGGGCGATTTTGTTGCGGATGGCGGCGTTGGTGGTCTGGCTGTCCTGCATGATTTTCTCAATTTTCTCATGCTGATCGGGGGTGACGTCCAAGTGAGCCTGATCGAGCCGGCGCATGAAATCCCGGACCAGTCCCGGACCCGGCATGCCAACGCCGAAACCGCCGGCGGTGCTGTAAGGAGAAGGATTGCGCCCACCCTGGGTTTTGATGACCAAGGCGCCCGTGACGACACCACAGACAAAAATGACCATGGTCGCCAGAATGACCTTCCAGGGGCTCACCAAATATCCTCTACTGAGTGCTGGTCGGTGGAAGCGTACACCGCGCGATCAAAGGCCTGGGCAAAGTTGTCGGGCTCGTCGTTTTTCGGAGTGGAGGCCATGATGGACCAAAGGCCGCACAACAGGGTGAGGGCGACGCAGGAAAGGGCGGCACGCCAGAGGGGCCGGCCCCATAAGCCCCAGTAATTGAGGGGCGCCATGCCCGCCAGCCGCGCCATGATGCGCTTCTCGAAGGCATAAGGCACTTGGTCTCGCAGCGGTTCCTTGCGGGCTGCTTCGATCAGTTTGCTTTGCAATTCGTTCGCGTTCATACAGCTATGGATAAAGACGGCACTCCAGTCTCCACGGTTACATGTACTTCGTTTTGGTGATTTTCGCCAGTATTTTCTTCATTTCGGCCCGGGCGCGAAAAGCGCGGACTTTGACCAGGGGAACGGACCAGCCGGTGATTTGGGCGATTTCCTTGACCGGGCGCTCTTCGATTTCCAGCAAGGTGATGACCAGCCGGGCCGAAGGGGACAGGCGGGCCAGGATGCGGCCAATCAACTGCCGCGCCGCCTCGGCGTGTTCGTCGTCGCCGCCGGGTTCGACGACGAATTGGTCCAGCCAGTCGGTTTCCGGCTGGGAAAGTTCGGTGAACGAGGTTTCCCGGTTGCGCTGGTGGGCGCGGAGGAAATCGTAGCAGGTCCGCATGGCCAGGCGCATGAGCCAATGTTCAAAGGGGGCCTCGCCGCGGAAGCCGCGGAGTTTTTGGAACGCCTTGATGAAGACCTCCTGCACGATGTCCTCCACCTCGCTCTCGCGGCGGGCATAGCGGCGCGCGGTGGCAAAGACGCGCGGCTGATACTTCCGGATCAGCGGCTCGAAGCTTGCCGTGTCCCCTTGGACAACGGCGGCGATCAACTCCGCATCGGTCGGCTCCATCGTTCTCAGCCACGGTTAATGCCGAAGGCCTGCTCGAATTCGGCGGAGAATTTGGCCACCTCGGCCATGATCAGGGGCGGTTGCTGGCCGATGGTGGTGAGCATTTTGTCGCGCATCTCGGGGCGGAATCGCATCAATTCCAAGGCGGCAACCACCATGGCCAACTGGTTGTTGATCTCGTGGCGCATGTGCGCGAGCTGGTCGTTCAACTCGGTCAGTTGCGCGGCGGTCAACGTCGCTGGGGCAATAGGGACTCCCATTTCCGCCAGCATGCGGCCAACCGCCCTGCGAATCAAGCGCGATCTATCGAACCGCCGAATTCCGCAAAAAAGGGGGTTGACATGGCGCGCCGAATATATAAGGGTTTCACTCACAATGAAGGAGGCGATCCCTTACTCGTGTTTCGCGGGTTGGGTGTTTGGGCGCCGACGCCGCTTTCATAACGCATTTGCTATCAGAGCGTTACGAATTTGATAATGAAGTGAGGCAGAATATGACACGCCAACAGGATTTCGCGGTCGAGGGCCGCCGGAGGTTTCCCAAACCGGGATTTCTCCGGGGTGGGTTTGGGCCTGCCCTCCGGTTCATTTTCAGGGTGGACAATTTGCGGCATCTCCCCCGGCTGCTGCATGAGGGGGCAAGCCCGCTTGTCCGCCTGGCGATCCAAGCGCACAATACCGCCGAGATCACGCGGCTGCTGCGGGATGAGCGGCAGTTGAGTTTTATCAGTTCCTTTCCCCGCTCTGGAAACACCTGGATCCGCTATTTGCTGGCCGATGTTTATCTGCAAAGCCGCGGGGTGGCGACGACGACCCAATTGCCGGTTCATCCTGACAAGATTATCCCGGATTTTTATTGCAACTGGATGGCGCGGCCGGAGGTGACGGTCCCGCCCCCGGCGGTTTTCGTGAAGACGCATGACCCGTTTCCGCAGTTGCATGCGTGGTTTGGCGGCGTGCTGCCGCGGGCGGCGGCGGGCGGAGGCGCGGCGGTCCCGGCTTTTCGCGGATGCAAGCATCTGTATCTCTATCGCTCTCCCGAAGACGCGCTGGTTTCGCTCTTTCACTATTATGACTGTCAAAAGCATTTGAGATACAAGACCGCCATTGGAATGGACGCCTTTTGCCGGGATTATCTGCCCGTGTGGGCGGAAAATTTGGACAGTTATTTGCGCGCGGCGGAGGAGGGTTTCCCGGTGCTGTTTGTTCCCTACGAGCTGCTGCTGCAATATCCGGCGGAAATCCTCAGCAACCTTCTCCGCTGGCTGGGCGCCCGGCACGATGGGGCGACGGTCGAGCGGGCGGTCTCCAACATGCAGTTCAGCAAATTGCACGCGGTCGAGAACCGCAGCGTGTCGGATGATGCGGCGTTCCAGGCGCTTCCCCGCGAATGTGCCAGCCTTGCGGCCTCGCGCGGCGCTTTCAAAGAGGAAGCGTTCTTTTTCCGGCGGGGCTGCAAAGGCTCCGGCCGCTCCGAGCTGCAAGAATCCACCATGAACCTGATATTGGAAAGAACCGCGCATTTGATGGAGCAGGCCAATACCCGCGTCTTGACTCAGCAGTCGCTCCCAGGCACTTCCGCCTCCCCGAAGACGGCCCAAATTCGCCGCGACGCCGCGTTCCAGAACCGACAGTCCAGGCGCTTGCCGGCTGAGGCAAGAGTCCAAAAGGCCTGACAGTCCGCCCCCTTTTATTCCCAACCACTGCGCGAAAAACAAGGAAGACCATGATCGGCCATCCCGCCCGGAATTGATATGCGCGGCCCACTCACAGCCAAGAAAGCAAACGGCCGCGCGCCCAATTACCTGCTGCTGTTGGCGGGGTTGCTCGGCGCGGTCCTGGCGGTTCTGTTTTGCCGGAGTTTCCTGCCGCACCAGGTTCTTTTTGCCAATGACATCCCGCTGGGCGCGCTGCTCGCGGAATGTAACCGGCTCCCCGGCCGGTTTTTTGGAACCTGGCGCAACCTCTCGTGGCTTGGGATGGAGGCGCCCAGCGCCGCCCCCACTCTGTCGGCCATTCTCGGAACCATTTTCCCGCCGGTGCTCTTCATGAAGTTCTATGCGCCGGCCACGTTGTTGTTTGTCGGTTTCAGCGCCTGGGTCTTTTTCCGCCAACTCGAGTTTCAACCGGCGGTGTGCGTGCTCGGGGGAATCGCGGCCGGCTTGAACATGCACTTCTTTTCCACCGCCTGCTGGGGTTTGGGAACCTGGAACATGTCGGCCGGAATGATCTTCCTCGCCCTGGCCGCGCTCTGCTCCAAATCCATCAAACAGACTTGGGCCAAGGCGGTCCTGGCGGGGCTGGCCGTGGGCATGAACCTGATGGAGGGGTTTGACGTGGGCGCCATTCTAAGCATCTACGTCGGCGTCTTTGTCCTCTTCCGCGCTTTCTCCGAGGAAACCGGCCTGGCCCGAAAGACCATCACGGCGGTGCTGACCGAGGTGCTGGTCGTTTTTTTTGCCGGCTTGATTGCCGCCCATACCATTCATTCCCTGGTCGAAACCCAAATCGAGGGCGTCGCCGGCACGGCGCAGGATGAGGGGACAAAGGAACGGCGCTGGGACTTTGCCACGCAATGGAGCCTGCCCAAGGTGGAAACCCTGCGCCTGGTCACTCCCGGCGTCTTTGGCTATCTCCTGTCCCCCAACATACCGGGCCGGGACAAATCCGGCGCCTATTGGGGGCTTGTGGGCCATGACCCGCGCATCGAGGCACTGCAAAGCGACGATCCGCAGGTCCGGGCCAAAGTGGTGGCGGAGATGGCTGATCGCATTGCTCTCTTTCCGGCGGATCAGAAAGACCTGGACAGCAGCGACCGGCTCACTCGCGACGCCGCGGCCGGCAGAATTGTCCGGCACTTCGGCTTTATATGGCGTCACAGCGGCACCGGGGATTACGCCGGGATTTTGGTGGCCTTGCTGGCGGTGTTCGCCCTGGCCAATTCCTGCCGCGGCCCGAACACCCCCTTCTCCCCAACCGAGCGGCGCGCGGTTTGGTTTTGGGGTGGGGCGGCGCTGTTTTCGATTTTGGCGGCTTATGGGCGTTACGGTTTTCTTTACAGCTTCCTTTATCGCCTGCCCTACTTTTCGACCATTCGCAACCCGGTCAAGTTCCTGCATCCTTTCCACATCCTCTGGGTTATTCTGGCCGGGTACGGTTTGGAGACTCTGTATCGCCGCTACTTGCGGAACACGGTGAAACGAAGGGATTTCCTGCCCGACCATATCAAATCGTGGTGGGCCGGCGTGACCGGGTTTGAAAAGAAATGGGCGGGCGCTTGCGCGCTGGCCCTCGTGGCATCTGTGGCCGGCACGATGGTTCTTTACTCCTCCCGATTGCGCTTGGCCGACTACTTGGTGGAGCAGAAGTTCCTGCCCTCGGTCGCCCCGGGCATGGTCGCCTCCTCGGTTGGCGAAGCCGCCTGGTTCGTTTGTTTTCTCTTTTTGGCCGCGGGGGCGCTGGCGGCCATCCTCAGCGGGGCTTGGAGCGGTCCCCGCGCCAAGATGGCCTGGATTTGCCTCGGCGCCATTTTGATTCTGGACCTCGGCCGCTCCGACCTGCCCTGGATACACTACTTGGATTATGAAAAGGAGTACTCCCAAGACGACGTGGTGGATTTTCTCACTGCCGGGAACAAGCCTTATGAACAGCGCGTCATGGGCCGCCTCGCGCCCCGCCGGGGCGGCAGCTCCACCCTCAACCAGGGGACCTACGGCCTGATGTACACCTTCTGGATGCAAAATGTCTTTCCCGCCCACGAGATTCAATCCCTGGATTTCGCCGAAATGCCCCGCATGCCGGAGATGGACGACGCCTACATGCAGAACTTCGAAATCCACTCCACCAACATTCTTTTCCCCGCCGCCCGCCTCTGGGAACTGACCGGCACCCGCTACCTTTTCTTGAATAGCCACTACCTCTCGCTCTTGAACGACTATGCCGATCCGGTCCAGCGCGGCTTTCATATCCGGGAACGCTATCGCATCGCGCTCAAAGATCCGGGGCAACCTTATGAGGAAATCGGCGATTTCACCGTCATTCGCTTGAATAATGTCATTCAAGACCCCAAGTCGCCCAATGCCGTCCGCCAACATGAAATTGAAGAGCGCGCTTCCACCAATGCCATCATTGAATTCGACCGCGTCCTGCCCCGCGCCAAACTCTTTGCCCATTGGGAGACTCCGGCGGACGGCCCGGCCACGCTGGCCACCCTGCTCTCCACCAATTTCATCCCCGCGCAGACCGTCCTGCTCTGGACCAACACGCCGGTGGCGCAAGCTCCGGGCGATCCAAAGGCCGATGCCGGCACGGTCGAAATCACGGACTACCACCCCAAGTACATCAAGCTCAACGCCGTGGCGAAGTTGCCGGCTGTCCTTCTTCTCAACGAGCGAATCGCTCCGACTTGGAGCGTCTCGGTGGATCACAAGCCGGCCGCCATGCTGCGTTGCAACTACATCATGCGCGGCGTCTTCCTGCCGCCCGGCCCGCACACTGTCGAATTTCGCTATCATGCTTCGCTGACAACCCTCTACGTCAGCCTGGGCGGATGGGCCGCGGGCATCCTGGTCGCCGGCTATCTGGTCTACTCGGGCCGAAGCAAGAAGACTGTCAGTCTTGGACGGTAGGGCGAGACTCGCCGAGCCGTGACTCGATTGCGGATTGCGGATTGCGGATTGCGGATTGCGGATTCCCAAGCGTTGTTCGCAGCTCACGGCTCCGTGGCCAGGAGAAGGCCGGGGAGAGCGGTTCGTTCCATCCAAAATTGCGGGCATCCAGATGCGCCCGCGCCGGAACGGAGGGGGAAGGATTTGTTGTCATCATAATCGTAACTACTCAGGCAGGGACGGCGCGCCGCGCTGTCCGCGCCGCATCCAGCGGCGCAACGGATCGCCCCTCGGACACCTCGGCGAGGCGTCCCTACCTGAATAGTTACGCTTGATTTTCACGTTATATTGAGTAAAATTACTCAATGTATTGAGTAATTTGTATGATACGCCAAACGATCCATGACGAATTGTTGAAGCGGCTCCGGGAAAAACGCCGGTTCTTGCAGGTGCTCGCAGGCCCGCGCCAGACCGGCAAAACCACGCTGGCCCGGCAGGTCATGGCGGCATCACACCTGCCCGCCCATTATGCCTCCGCCGATGAGCCGGCCTTGCGCGGCGACCGCACCTGGCTGGAGCAGCAATGGGACATCGCGCGGCTCAAAGCCGGTGAGGCAAAGACAGGCGCGTTGCTGGTCCTGGACGAGATTCAGAAAATCACCGGCTGGCCCAATCTGGTGAAACTGCTTTGGGACGCGGACACCCATTCCGGGGTTCCGTTGAAAGTGGTGTTGCTCGGTTCAGCCCCGTTGCTCATCCAAAGCGGATTGTCGGAGAGTCTGGCGGGGCGGTTCGAGGTCATCACCGTGCCGCACTGGGCTTTGAGCGAAATGCGCGAGGCGTTTGGCTGGAATCTGGAACAGTACATTTTTTATGGCGCGTATCCCGGCGCGGCCGGGCTGATCCAGGAACCGGAACGCTGGCGGCGCTACGTTTTGGATTCCCTGATCGAAACCACCATTTCACGCGACATCCTCTCGTTAAGCCGCGTGGACAAACCGTCGCTCCTGCGCCGCCTTTTTTATCTCGGTTGCGCCTATTCCGGGCAAATCCTCTCGTATCAGAAAATGACCGGCCAGTTGACGGATGCCGGAAACACCACGACCCTGGCCCATTATCTGGAATTGTTGCAAGGCGCGGGGATGCTGGCCGGGCTGAGCAAGTACTCCATCGCTCCGGCGCGCCAGCGCGGCTCAAGCCCCAAACTGCAAGTGCTCAATACCGCCTTGATGAGCGCACTGGATCACCGCTCTCTTGCCGAAGCCAGACGCGACGGCGATTATTGGGGGCGGCTGGTCGAATCCTGCGTCGGCGCGCGCCTGTTCAATTCCAGCTTGGGCACGAATATCCATCTCACCTACTGGCGTGAACGGAACCAGGAAGTGGATTTCGTTTTGCAGCAAGGCAGGACGACCGTTGCCATTGAAGTCAAGAGTGGCGGCCGCCGCGAATCGCTCCCCGGCATGGAGGCATTTTCCAGACAATGCAAGCCCAAGCGCCAACTGCTGGTGGGCGGCCAGGGGATCGCGCTGGAAGAATTCCTTTCCAAACCCGCCGCTCACTGGCTGGCTTGAGGGAGATGTCTGCCACCCAAGAGGAAAGCTCTCCGAGCAATCGCCTTTGGCGAGAGGCTTGGTTTCCATCTGCCCAAAGCAACATCGAAGGCAGGCGATCTCTTTAACTTGAATCGGCCGCAAAATCAAAGGACCGGCGTTTGCATTCGGTCACGACAGCGAGATAGGTTTCCGACAGTCCACCAGCAAATGAAACAGTTTGATGGGGACATGGCCATCACGCCGGTGTTTGCTGCACCACTCCAGAGGGAAGGAAGATTCAAAATGCACGTCAATTTCGGAATTTTCAAATTTCAATGTATCGGCTTCCTCACGAACTCGTTCGAACAACTCCTGCTGCCAACGCTCCGCCGTGTCTGTTTGGAAATAGCCAATCATAGCCGCCTCGATGCAGCGATGGGCGTAACGACCGCTGATAAAGCGGCCCATGCCATGCGGACCGGTATATTCAGAAGCCGGCGCCTTTGGCCTGTGGAGTCTTTTCGCTTCAAAAAAGAACTCAGGGCGGTGTCCGGCAGCAAAGCCAATAATGATGTCTGTACGTGGCCTGCGTTTGCCGGTTTTGCCAGCCGCACGGAGAGGGGGATCATCCTTGATAAAGAACCCACCGGATTTTTCTGGATGCTTGCGAAACCACTTTTCCAGCGCCTCGCAAATATAGCCGGTAATATCCGTTTCTTCGTCTGGCTCGTTCTGTATCCGGTGAAAAGCCTCACGATAGCCGGTGGCGAGAAAGTGGTGACAGTGACGACGAAAAGCTGCCCGAACCGGAGCTTTCAGCTTTGGGGAGATGAACGCAACGGTCATTGTGACTTTTCTCCGTCCTCCAGTATTTCGGCAATGATGGCATCTGCGTCGTTCAACGCCTGCGTGCGTGTCCAATCCATAAGTCGTGGAGCTTTGAAAATCTGCACCGTGTCTTCCCCAAACACTTTCAAGCTGCGATCTACGTAAGTCCACTGGCTAAATCGTTCCGACAATTGTTCGCGCAGCTTCCGCATATTGCCACGCGAGTTGGAATTGTCATCGGTATTGACTATTTCGATACTCTGTGAATGCTCTATCCCGGCCGGCAAAAGTTGCAATTCGCAACAGATTAAATCTTCCGCAGCAATGAGGCGAACGCAACACTTGGCTTCACCCAAGAGAAATCGCTCCAATTCATCACGGAGAGTGCGGCTATAAGCTTGAAGCTCCTCAACGCTCGGTCGTTTGCCGAGTTTCTTCAAAGCTGATGCACCCTTGTCGAGGGGGAGACGATTATCGCGAAAATCTTCAATAAGAAGACGAACATCCTCTGGAACATCAAGGGCGTCGAAGACATTTTTGTCAATGGATCGCTGTTTAGCCGTGTCAGTAGTCTCAGCATCGGATTCAATGTGAAAGAGCTGTTCGTGCGACTCCTTTTCAAGTCGTAAAATGTCCCTGTGAGCATGTGCAAGCAACGCCACCTGATCTTTGGTGAAGTCCGGGGTTGGAATACTGCGAACAGCACGCAGAACTACGATAGGAAAATCAGCATAAACACCCCACACAGGCACTTGGAAAAACATATAAAAATCCGCCAAAGAGGAGGACAAATAGACCGTCAATGCGCGAAGCGTTTCCGCATCTTTTGGTGGAGCAGCAATGCCAATTTGGCGGGGCGGGATTGCAAAATACTCCTCACTGAACAACAAGAAGTTCTTCCAAGATGCTGAAATCAAAAGATGCGGCGGTTTGTTGACCTCCAAGCCGCTTAAACCACCGCGTTTCCGCACGTAACACTCAGTGTCCGGAATGTCAGTCAGGGCTTTTTGGGGAAGCGAGAAGTGCAAACCGCCTTTAACAAGCTTATTGAATTGATCGGAGTTAAATCGCTTTTTACCTTCCAATTCTCTGCAATGGGATAATTCTTCCCCACTCCCGCGTGTCCGAAGTTGCGCACCTTCCCGCGGCATTCTTTTACCCCATTGCCGTTTGTCACAGAAGCGGGCCAAACTTAGCGGATAAAGCTGTTGGATTCGGTCCAGCGCCCGCGCATCTCGCGGAGTGCCCCACAACGCCAATTTCCAAACGGATGTCTCCCCGGTTGCAGCATCGCTTTGTGTAACCGGCTGAATCTCCGAGCCGTGAATAGTCAACACCCATAATTCCCCGGTGTCGCCGGCAATTTGGTTCGCGGCAAATGGCGCATAGTGAATAATCGGTTGACTGAGACGCGCTTCATCCGCTTTGCGAAACACGAGCGTTGTCGTCGGCAGGATTGTTCTCCCGCCAAAAAGGTTGCTCCGGAGATTAGCCAGATTTGTCACCCGCGCCGCCGCGAATTCGGAGAAGAAGCGTTGTCTAAACTTCTTGCCTTCGAGGTTAAAGAGAGTTGAGGCTGGCAGTAACATTCCAGCCACGCCGTCTTTTGCCAGCAGCCGCCCGGATTTCACGGCGAAAGCGTCGGCGACGCGATTGCCCGCTATCATCTTTTCACCGTCAATCCACTTTCGCGCGTGATCCTCATCCTTGGTCTGTGGTTTGAGTTCAACCCACGGCGGATTACCCACGATTATATCAAATCCATCCTTGGGCACAGGGATCGCCAACTTCGGGTCAAAAAAGTCACCGCAGAAAATACAATTATTGAGGAGGGCCGGGAATCTGAATCTCTCATTTGCATGCAACGCAGGTGGATCGAGATAATTCAGCAGAGTGAGAATCAGGCTGAACATCGTCACGTTGCAGGCGTCGGGCTGGCGTTCGACACCATAGATGCTCTCCAATAACAGTTCACGCAATCGCATTGGATCCAGGTTGCCCGAGCGATTGTTCAATTTGGCCAGTTCCAATTCAATGAGGCGGCGATAGGCGAGAACTAGAAAAATCCCCGACCCGCAAGCGGGATCAAGAACCTTCATGCCCGGTTGAAGCTCCCGAATGGAGTTGATTTCGGAGAGTAAATAATCAGCAAGAACCTCAGGCGTGTAGTAAGCCCCTTGTGACTTGGCCTTTTGTTGCGCGTGGAGAAACTGCTCGTAAATGGACGAAAGTGTTTCGACTGGAATATGGCGAAAGTCATACTTAAGAAAACGCAGATACAACTGGCGGACAATCCCCCTCTCCGCCACTTGAATTTCGTCTCCAGCAAAGACCGAAGAGACGAGCTGCACATGCGCGTCGGTCAAAGGGCATTGCCGGCCAAAATCAATGTGGAAAACATCACCATTGAAACGGGTCTCCAAAGCCTCAACGAGACGGGCGAGTTCGGAAACTCTGGCTGCCATCCCAAAAACCTGAGCGGGATTGATCCGTCGTTTCTCAAGCCAGTTATCATCCAAGATGTTCCGGTCGCGGAGATAACGCAGATAAACAAACTTGCCGATGAGCGCGTGAGCCAGAGGCAGCTCCAAAACTGGTGTGCAATGTTTTGAAAGTGCTTGCGCCAGTTGGCCGAGGTTTTCCAAGAGTGTCGAGTCAACCCGGTGTTTCGTCTCAAGATATGTCTTCCGCGCTTGCCAAATTCTGGCGGAGTCAATCGAGGCAGCAGTAAAATCGCCCAGGGCGGAACGCAATTTCCGTTCTTCACTCGAGTCTTCCTGGAGAATCAGCCCAACCTCGGTGGCCGGATCGTAATGGAAACCCGCATAAACACGAACCTCACCCGGCAGACGGACAAGGAGAAAGGGAATGTTGCCTAAATTCCAAATGCGGCGATGAAGTTTTTTCGCATCTGGCACAGTTGATGCTTCCGCGACGCAAACCGCAGGTCGCGACGCCAACGTTGTGCCTGCGGTGTTCCCGCCATTCGCTGTCAAAACGTAAAAACCTCTGACTCCAAATTTCTCGCCCTTCCGTTCCTTCGCCATCCGGAACAATTGAACGGCTTCCGGCTCGAACTGGCTTTCCTTCGTGCGAAAGCAAGACGAATCGGCATAACCGAGCAATTTGATGAGGGCATTAACAGAGAGCATCGGAAACAGTGAACATCAACTCGATCTTGGATTCAAGTGTCCAGAAAGTCCAGCTCTTTTGGCCGGACTTCTAATACGTTTTCAGATTCCATTCCTCCAGCAATTCGCGGGGGATTTCACCGAGGAAACGCGACGGCCTTTGCGATAGCTCGTCGCTGCCGGAGGTCACGCGCAACAGGGGATACGTCAAGTATAGATGGCTCCGCGCCCGCGTTACCGCCACGTAAAAAAGCCGCCGCTCCTCTTCCTCGCCGTCCAGGGCTTCGATGGCGCGGGAGGACGGGAAGGCGCCTTCGCAAAGCATGATGACGAAGACCACCTCGAATTCCAACCCCTTGGCCTGATGAATGGTCGAGAGCCGCATCGGCTCCTCCTCGTCGCGCGCGGGCGGCCCTTCTTGGGCTTCGGCATCAACGCCGGTTTGCAGGGCCAGTTGGGTCAGGAATTCCTCCACGGTGGCAAATTGCAGGCTGGTGGCGGCCATCGCTTCCAGGTCGCTCAGGCGCGACAGGTAATTGGTGTACTCCGCTTTCAAATAATCCTCGTAGCCGGCTTCCAGGACCAGACGGATCATGCGCGAGGCGCTCGCGCGGATTTCCGGCGCTTCCAACTGCGCGACCGTGGCGGTGAACTGCGCCCAGGGAACGGCGGATTTCCTGGGAACGGCGGCCGCGATCTTTTGCAGGGCTGACGCCACGGGCGGCTTGCCGGCGGGCGGCGCGGCGCGGAAGGCGCTCCATATTTTGTCCGCGCTCCGGGCGCCGACGCCGGGCAGCAGGCGGACGATCCGTTTGAAGGCCGGTTCGTCGCGGGGATTGGTGATGAATTTCAGCCAGGCGGCGACGTCCTTGATGTGGGCTTGCTCGGAAAAACGGAGGCCGCTGGTGATGCTGAAAGGAATGTTGCGGCGGGTCAGCTCGAACTGCAATTCCAGCGCGTGAAAATGCGCCCGATACAGCACGGCCATTTTGCTCAACTCGATCCCCTCCTCGCGCAATTGCAGCGCCCGCTGCGCGATGAACGCCGCCTGCTCGTTGCCGTCGCCGCAGGCCACCAGCGCCGGCTTGACGCCGCCGGGGCGCGCGGCGGCCAGTTCCTTGGGGAATTGGCGGATGTTGGCGGCGATGGCGGCGTTGGCCACCTGGAGAATCTCCGGCGTGCTCCGGTAGTTGGTTTCGATCCGGTATATCTTGGCGTCCGGGTAACGGTCGGGAAATTTCAAGATGTTCAGGAAATGCGCGCCGCGCCAGGAATAGATGCTCTGGCAGTCATCGCCCACGGCCATGACGTTGTGGTGGTTGGCGGCCAGGAGATCCACCAGCGCGCCTTGAAGCTTGTTGGTGTCCTGATATTCGTCCACCAGGATGAATTGGAAACGGCGCTGCTGTTCTTCCCGCACTTCGGGATGTTGCTCCAAAAGCCTCAGCCAGAGCGCCAGCAAATCGTCAAAGTCCATCGAGTTGGCCGCGATTTTGCGGGCGGTGTAATGGCGCTGCAACGCGCCAATCTCGTCGGACAACGCCACAAAGTAGGGGAATTGCGCCGAGAGCAATTCGTCCACCAGTTGCTGCTTGTTGACCGCGAGGGAAAATATATCCGACAGGACGCTTGCTTTGGGGAAGCGGGTGGCCACGAGGTCAATCTTCAATTCGCCGCGGCAGGATTGGACCAGGTCTTCGGCGTCGTCGCGGTCCAGGATGGAGAAGCCGGGCTGATAGCCGAGAAGCGCGGCGTGGCGGCGCAAGACGCGGTTGCCGATGGCGTGGAATGTTCCGCCCCAAAGGGCGGAGAGTTCGCCGCCGAGCAGGCCGCTGACGCGCAGCATCATTTCCTTGGCGGCTTTGTTGGTGAAGGTGAGCAGGAGGATGCGCTCCGGGGGGATGCCTTGTTCGAGCAGAAAAGCGGCGCGATAGGTCAGCGCGCGCGTTTTGCCCGAGCCGGCCCCCGCGATGACCAGCGCCGGGCCGGGCGGGGCCGTCACCGCCGCGAGTTGCTGCCCGTTCAACTCCCGCTCGTAGTTGATGCGGAGTTGAACCGGCGGATGAAAGGGCTTTATGACGTAATCGCGCGACATGGCGGACAGCGGAACTTATCTTGGCAGAGTCACGTCCAAGGGCAAGTTTTCAATTCCCCTCAACCATGCGCTTCCGACGCGCCCCGTGAACCCCGTTTGATGGGTAACTATTCAGGTAGGGACGCCTCGCCGAGGCGTCCGCGCCGCGTCCAGCGGCGCAACGGATCACCCCTGGACGCCTCGGCGAGGCGTCCCTACCTAAACAGTCACGGGAACTTGTTCTTGCACGAACGCTCAGGCTAGCTTTGCCTCGGCGGCCAGTTGGTGGCGCAGGCGCGCGATGTTGGCGTCAATCTGTTCGATGTAGGGATTCCGGCCGTCCGGATACGGGACACTGAGGAAGCGAAAGACGCCGAGAAACTCGCGGCTGATTTTTTGCTGGACGTACTTCTCCCAGAAAATGGGGGTCTTTCGCATCATGTCTTCCGCGCTGGAGAAGAAACCGCCCGCCTTCATTTTCCCTTCGTTGTAGCTGGCGGCTTCGGCGAATTCCGAGTAGAGAACCGGCAGCTTGTCCACGTAATCGGGCGCGGCCATCTGGCCCAGCAAATCGCCCGTGCCCAGGGCAAACCCCACGATGCGCTCCAGTTCATCCTGGAACGGGATGGTGTCCAGTTTCACGTTCACGCCCGTGCAGCGGATCATGTTCTGCACGGCCAGGATGTCCTCAATCGGGTAATCGTGGCCGAACATCAGTTCCCCGGCGAACTGGATGCTGCGGTCCACATGCGTGAGCGTATATTTGGCGCCGGTGCCCGCCGCGTCCCCCTTCTTCTTGAGGTAGCCGGTGTCGTGCATAAGGATCGCCAGCAGCCCCAACTCAAACATCCGCCGCGTCAGCCGCGGTTCGGCGCCGGTGTCATGCCGGTTTCGGAGCAATTGCGTCATGCACAACGCCCCCTGCAACGTATGTTCCAGGTCGTGATACAGCGCGTCTATCGGCAGATAATCCTTGTAGCGACCCTCGAAACAGGCCACGCCCCATTCAAATATCCTCCGCACGAAATCCCGGTCCGCGTCCGCGAACATGGCCAGGTAGGCCGCGCGAATCTCCGCTTCGACCAAACGGGGCTGTCTGGTGTCAATGGCTGCCTGCATTTTTGTAACATTACCCCGCCTGATAGCGGATTGCACGCATTATTTGGAAGAAGAACTCTGGTGACTGTTTAGGTAGGGACGCCTCGCCGAGGCGTCCGGTGCGTCCAGCGGCGCAGCGGCTCACCCCCGGACGCCTCGGCGAGGCGTCCCTACCTGAATAGTTACATTTGGATCACGAACTCTGGCTCAACCGCTGTTTGGGCGCCTCGAACAGCATCGCGTGCGCCTCCCGCAGCATCGCCGGAATTTTCTCCGCGAAAGGACTCCCGCGCAGGAGGGGCCGCAGTTTTTCATCGTCCACAGCCGCGGCGTTCTCGCCTGGAAACCAGTGGTCCGCCTGCCCGAGCAGATTGTAACGCATCTTCCCCCAGTTCACCAGGTCCAGCGATTTGGCGTAAGTCCACAGCCGCGCGATTTCCGAAACATTGATCCGCCCCGGCACGTTCAGGTAATCCGGCAGCCCCTCCGGCCAGCGTTCGCACCAGTCGCGTCCCAGCACCCGCTCCATCTCTGCGCGCAGGCGTTGTTCGATGGGCGCGATGGTCTCCGCCGCCCGGTCATAAGAATCCAGCGCGCGGACATGGCCGTCAAAATCACTGGGCCGCGCCGCGCCGCAACTGAGCGTATGCACCTCCGGCCGGGCCAGACAATAGAGGTCGTTGAACTGCATCGGGGTGAGCGGCGCGCACAGCGCCGTCAATTTGGGCGGCGGTTGGTAGAGCATCCCCCCCTTGTCATTGGGGCTGATGATGAAAACCCCCATGTCCAGCGCCCGCGCCGCCGCAATCGCCGGCCAGTTCAGGTCGTTGACAAAATACCAATGGACGTTGAAGTAATCGAATTCCCCGCTCCGCACCGCCTCCAGGATCACGTCCGTAGTGGCGTGCGTGGAAAAGCCGATGAACCGCGTCCGCCCCTCCTTCTGCAACCGCCGCGCCGCCGCCAGGCAGCCGTTTTTCCGCAACGACCAATACAAAAGCTGCCGGTTGTTGATGCCGTGCAAGGCAAGCAGGTCCACATAATCGAGCTTCAGAAGCCTCATGGATTCCTGGAACGTTTTCAGAAACTCCGCCGGCGTCGCGCGGGGTGTCACCTTCGTTTGGACGATCATTTTTTCCCGCGGCAACTTGGGCAGGACGTTTCCCAGTTGCATTTCCGAAGTGCCGTAAGCGCGCGCCGTCTCGATATGGTTGATCCCCAACTCCAGCGCGCGGTGGATAATGGCTTCGACGTTCGCCTGGCAATCGGGCGGGATTTCCGACGGCGGCACATCCTGCCATTTCCATTGGTAGCGCATGCCGCCGCACGAGAGGACCGGCATGGCCAGCCCGGTTTTGCCAAATCGCCTGTATTGCATGCTTCCTTTATATCAAACGGTTAATTGGCATGAGGCTCCCCCAAGCCATCCGCTTCCGTGGCACTAAACTCCGAACTGATGCGTCGGAGTTCTTTTTGCATTTCAGGATCGGCGGCCATCGCGGACAGCCCAGCTTCCCAATCGTCCTGGCCGGGACCCAGACTCTCGCGCATTTGATGAACGAGGCGCTCGATCACGCTCAGTTGAACCGCAGGAGGTAACTGGGCGAATTGGCTTTCAATTTCGTTGACGGCTGACCCTGTCATATCGTTTGAATCATTGTGCCTCCTTTTGGCGATTGGTCAAGGCCCTAAGCCCGCGTGCGATGGCAGGGGTTGCATGACAAGAATCGTAACTATTCAGGTAGGGACAGCGCGCCGCGCTGTCCGCACCGCGTCCAACGGCGTAATGGATCGCCCGCCCCGGACGCCTCGGCGAGGCGTCCCTACCTGAATAGTTACCAAGAATCTTCAGGCGTGTGAAGGTCTTTGCCATGCGCCGCTCACTGCGTGACGAAACGGTAGAAGCGGCCAAATCTGTTGGTCAGCGCGGGTTCGCAGAAATAGAAGCAACCGTTGGTGAGGGTGTTGGTCTGGATCGGCGTCCAAACCCCGCCGGCCAGGTTGGTGCAGGCTTGCACCACGACAGCGAAGTTGGTTGGGCCGGTGATATTGAACCCGAAGTGATTCGTTTGCAGTCCAAAGCCGGCGCAGCCGGTTTGGATTTGCGGATTCCACAACACGGCCGGCCGTCCGGCAAACGTGTTGCTCCAGCCGGTCGTGCCGCTCAAGTAATAGGCCGTCGCGGTGGGGTCAGAAATGAAGACGGTCGAATCCGCGGCGGGAGCGTTGCTGGTGAAAAGGACGCTGGCCAGGTTGGCGCAGGATTGGAACGCATAATCGCCGATGTTGGTGACGCTGGCGGGAATCGTGAGGCAGGCCAGATTGGTGCAGGATTGGAACGCGCCCCATCCGATGCCGGGGACGCCGTTGGAGATCGTGACATTGGCCAGGCTGTAGCAACTGGCGAACGCATAATTTCCGATGTTGGTGACGCTTCCGGGGATGGTGACGCAGGCCAGATTGGGGCACGATTGGAACGCCCCACCGCCAATGCTGGTGACGCTGCCGGGGATTGTGACTGAGGCCAGCCTGGGGCAGTTATAGAAAGCACTAATCCCGATGCTGATGACGCCATTGGAGATCGTGACGTTGGTCAGGCTGTTGCAGTAACTGAACGCGCCATATCGGATGGTGGCGACGCTGCCGGGAATGGTCACGTTGGTCAGGGCGCAGAATTCGAACGCATTGGTTCCAATGTTGGTGACGCTGTTGGGTATGTTGGCGGCAGTCAGGCTGGAGCAACCTTCAAACGCGCCGGTGCCGATGTTGGTGACACCGTAGGGAATCGTCACGCTGGTCAATCCGCTACAGCTCACAAACGCTTCTGTCCCGATGTTGGTGACGCCGACGGGAATGGTGACACTGGTCAGAAGGGAGCAATTCAGGAAGGCTTGGTCTCCGATGCTGGTGAGGGAAAGGGTGTTGGTCGTGGGGGGGATAATCAGGGTTCCGCCAGTCCCGGAGTAGCCGGTAATGGTGGCAGTAGTGCCATCAGCATTGACCGTGTAACTGACTTGCGCTTGCGCCATTGGCGATGCCACCAAAACCAGGCCCAAGCTGAAGAGCCATGTTCTTTTCAAGGTGTGGGTCATAAATTTGAAGGCGATTGTAAGGCAATCCTTGCTTTTGTCAAGCTCTTTCTCTGGCAAATTTTTGCCATTTTGTGTTGCCAGCGGGGCGGTTTTGACCAAGGTTGCGGTGTGCGTATAGTCTCCAAAATCAGCGCCATGCAGCGGCTGGGGCGGCAGTGGCAGCGGGCCGGATTAATGGTGGTGTTCGTGCCGACGATGGGGTTTTTGCATCGCGGCCATGCCAGCTTGATGGCGCGCGCGCGAAAATTGGCCGGTCGCAACGGGCGCGTGGTCGTGAGCGTTTATGTCAACCCGAGGCAGTTCGGGCCGAACGAGGATTTTGCCAAATATCCGCGCGATGCGAAAGGCGATCAGCGCCTCTGCCGCGCGGCCGGGGTGGATGTCTTTTTCGCGCCGGACGACGCGGCAATGTACCCGGCGGATTTCAGCACGGCGGTGCAGGAGGAGAAGCTGGCCCTCGGCATGGAGGGGGCGGCGCGCCCGGGGCATTTTCGCGGGGTGACGACGGTTGTGGCCAAGTTGTTCAACGCCGTTTTGCCAACGGCGGCGGTCTTCGGAGCGAAGGATTTTCAGCAGGCGGCGGTGATCCGGCGAATGACGCGCGACTTGAATTTCCCGGTGAGGATTGTGGTCGCGCCGACGCAACGCGAGCCGGACGGGCTGGCGCTGAGTTCGCGCAACAAATATCTTTCGCCCGCGCAACGGGAGCAGGCCGCGGTGCTGCGGCGGGCAATCGGGCGCGCGCAGGAGGCGGTTGCCCGGCGGCCTGTGGCGGCGGCGGAACTGCGGCGGCAAACGGCCCTGCTGATCGCCGCGCAGCCCGAGGCGCGCCTGGATTACGCGGAGTTCTTCGACCCGGAAACGCTGGAACCGGTCGTGACCGTCAAGTCCGGAACGCAAATGGCGCTCGCCGTCTTCGTGGGCAAAACCCGTTTGATTGACAATGCGGCGTTGTAATGGAAGGTCAAGACTGCTCTCCAAACGCAATCCGCAATCCGCAATCCGCAATCGAGTCACATTCCCATGATCTGGTATCCGCAATCCACGTAGAGGACCTGGCCGGTGATGGCGGCGGCGCCGTCGCTGGCGAGGAAAAGGCCGGCCGCGCCGAGTTCCTCGGGGAGGACATTCCGTTTCAACGGGGCATGGGCCTCATAGTGTTTGAGCATCTCGGAGAAGCCGGCGATGCCGCGGGCGGCCAAAGTATTGACAGGGCCGGCGCTAATGCAGTTGACACGGATTTTTTGCGGGCCGAGATCGTAGGCCAGGTAGCGGGCGCTGGCTTCCAGGGCGGCCTTCGCCACTCCCATGACGTTGTAATGGGGAACGACTTTCCGGGCGCCGTAATAGGTCATCGCGACAATGCTCCCGCCGCCGGTCATCAGCGGGGCCGCCCCGCGCGCCAGGGCGACGAGCGAATAGGCGCTGACATCATGGGCGATGCGAAAGGCCTCGCGGCTGGTGTTGAGGAACGCGCCTTCCAGCGCCTCGCGGGGCGCGAAGGCCACGGAGTGGAGGAGAAGATCCAGCCGGCCAAATTTTTTGGACACCTGGGAAAAGACGGCGGCGATTTCAGCGTCGTTGGTGACATCGCAGGGCAGAATCAAAGTGTCGGGGCCGAAAGCGGCGGCGAGTTCCTCGACGTTGGCCTTGAGACGTTCGCCCTGGTAGGTGAAGGCGAGGGTTGCGCCCGCCGAGTGCCAGGCCTGGGCAATGGCCCACGCGATGGAACGCTGGTTGGCCACACCAAACACCACCCCGTTTCTTCCGGCAAGTAATGACATAGGTAACAAAATTGAGTTGCTCCCCGCCGTCTTGTCAAGCCCCCGTCTTCGTCCCCAATTGCAAATGACCAATTTTCAATGATCAATTTTCAATGAAAACTCCTTTTCTACAATCCGCGATCCGCAGTCCCCAATCGAGTCACGGCTCGACGGAGTCTCACCCTACCGTCATCCGCAATCCGCAATCCGCAATCCGCAATTCCCCACGCCCCTCCCACCCGCCGCCCGGCAAAATCTTGACTCCCCCCCCGCGGACCCCTTACCATGCGCCCAATGCGAGTTTTGCCGACCGCAACATCATTTCAAGACACGCCCGGATCGTTCCCCAACACTCCAACACTCCACCACTCCATCCCATGAACTCCCCCAACCCCATCCAACTCCGCGACTCATCCACCTGCAAATACGACCTGCTCGCCCTGGGCGAAATCATGCTCCGCCTGGATCCCGGCGAAGGCCGCATCCGTTGCGCGCGCGAATTCAAGGTCTGGGAAGGCGGCGGCGAATACAACGTCGCGCGCGGCTTGCGGCGCTGTTTTGGTTTGAAGACGGCCGTCGCGACGGCGTTTGCCGAAAACGAAGTCGGCCGGTTGCTGGAGGACTTTATTCTGCAAGGCGGCGTGGACACGGAGTTCATCCGGTGGGCGCCTTTCGATGGAGTGGGCCGCTCGGTGCGCAACGGCTTGAACTTCACCGAGCGCGGCTTCGGCGTGCGCGGCGCGGTGGGCGTTTCCGACCGCGGCCATTCCGCCGCCAGCCAGCTCAAGCCGGGCGATTTCGACTGGGACCGCATTTTCGGCAAACTCGGCGCGCGCTGGCTGCACACCGGCGGCATTTTCGCCGCCCTGAGCGACACCACCTCGCCGCTGGTGATTGAAGCTGTCAAGAAAGCCCGCCAGCACTGCGTCATTGTTTCCTACGACCTGAACTACC
>Ga0182027_10004741_pt1 | contig 20945 bp, 20 predicted proteins | sample 712E1DmetaG_FD_121300 | JGI IMG/M metagenome (GOLD analysis project Ga0182027, IMG submission 121300) | Permafrost microbial communities from Stordalen Mire, Sweden - 712E1D metaG (Illumina Assembly) | ecosystem: Environmental > Terrestrial > Soil > Wetlands > Permafrost | place: Sweden...
CCGCGATCAGGTCGACCGCGCCTGCCGGCGACGCCAGCCGATCCGGGTATGTAAGTGCGTATTGGATCGGCAGCCGCATGTCTGGGGTCCCCAGCTGTGCCTTGATCGAGCCATCCACGAACTGCACGGCGGAGTGGACGACGCTTTGCGGGTGAATTACCACTGAGATATCACTTATGGCGACATCGTACAGCCAGCGGGCTTCGATGATCTCCAGCCCCTTATTTGCGAGCGTGGCCGAGTCGATCGTGGTCTTCGCCCCCATGCGCCACGTCGGATGCCTGAGGGCCGCTTCCGGGGTGACCGTCGCGAGGTCCGCGACAGTGGCGTTCAGAAACGGCCCGCCCGAAGCCGTGAGCAGCAACCGCTCGATGGCCGCGTGCTCCTCGCCGACCAGGCACTGCCAGATCGCGGAGTGCTCCGAGTCGATCGGCCGCAACCAACCGAGAGGACTGGCCAGCGGGTGATGCTTATCCCCGGTCGCGCCGGCCGCGCCGGCGGCCAGCCTCGCAACGAGAGGCATGACCAGATGACCGCCCGCCACGAGGGTTTCCTTGTTGGCCGTGGCCACGATCTTGCCCGCCTCGAGCGCCGCCAGAACCGATCTCAGGGCAACGAGTCCGCCGGTTGCCACCACCACGAGGTCGACGTCGGAGCGCGTCGCCAGGACCGTCAGGGCGTCCGGCCCGCCGATTAGCTCCGTCCCAGCCGGCAGATCGAGCCGCGCCGCCGCCCGGACGTCCGCCAGCGAAACCGCCACGGGCTTGAGCCGCCGCGCCTGCTCCTCGAGTATCTGGCCCTGCGATCCAGTGGCCAGGGCTACGACGCGAAACGCGTCCGGATTACGAGTCAGGACGTCCACCGTCTGGCGCCCGATCGAGCCTCCGGAACCCAGAAGAGCTACGCGAATCGGGCCCACGGTCCTGCCGAAACCGCCGCTCCGGGTCGTGCTCCCCCGCCCCGGCGAAGTCGCCACGCTACCGCACCACGGCCGTCACGAAGATCGCGACGACCGGCGCGGCAAAGATGAACGAGTCCACGCGGTCGAGGATGCCGCCGTGGCCCGGAATGAGGTTGCCCGAATCCTTGGCCCCCGCGGCGCGCTTCAGCATCGATTCGGCGAGGTCTCCCGCCTGCGCAGCTGCGCCCACGACCGGACCGAGGGCCAGGCCGATGACCGGCGGCTGTCCCAGCGCCCACATGCCGCCGATCGCCACCAACGTCGAGGCGACCAGCCCGCCAAACAAGCCCCAGTAGCTCTTCGACGGAGAAATGTGCGCGAGGAACTTGCGCTTGCCCAGGGCAATCCCAAGGCCGTAGGCGCCGGTGTCGTAGGCCCAGACCAGAAGAACCGCCAGCAGGACCCAGCCGCGTGCGGCCCCGAACCAGGCCAGCGCCGCGCTCGCCGGCAGCGGGGGCGCAACCTGCCCGATCCGCACCAGCCCGCCGAGCATGCCGACGTACACGGCCGCGAAAGCAGTCCCGATCCACGCCGCGAACCCAACCTTGACGTCATTCTGGCGAAACGCGGCGACGCCCGCGGCAATCACCACCGCCGCGACCAGCAGATCTGCGTAAGGGCGATAGTGCTCAATAGAGGCCATGTCCGCGGCAACGACAATCGCACCCGCAACCGCCATCGCGGGCACCGCGGCGTACCCGGCACCGCGCAGCAGCCGGACGACCTCCCACGTGGCCACGGCCACGAACACGGCTATCAGGGCACCGAACCACGGCTCACCCAGCGCCAGCACGATCAGTAGTGGCGGTACGAAAATCGCGGCGCTGAGCGCCCGCTGGCGCACCTTCGCTACCGGCCGAACCGGCGCTGCCGGCTCGCGAATTCGATCAGGGCGGCGTCGAACGCGTCGCGTCCGAAATCCGGCCACAGGATCGGGCTGAAGTAGAACTCGGCATACGCGGCCTGCCAGATCAGGAAGTTGGAGATCCGCTCGTCGCCGCCGGTGCGGACGACGATGTCCGGGTCGGGCTGTCCGGCGGTGTACAGCGCCCCCGCCAGCGCCTCTTCGTCGATCTCGTCGGCGCGCAGACCCCTGGTCACGAGCGCCCTGGCAGCGTCCACCAACTCGGTCCGGCCGGAATAGTTGAATGCGATGTTCACCTGCAGACGCCGACCGGCGGCGGTTTCGTCGAGTGCCTGCGCGATCGACGTGGCGGTATCGGCCGGCAGTTCCTCGACGCGGCCCAGGACGCGGACACGGGCACCCTGGGCTTTGAGTTCGGCGGTTTCGTTGCGGATGGCCTTCTCGAGCAACATGAACAGGCCGGTGACCTCTTCGTCGGAACGGGCCCAGTTCTCGCGGCTGAAGGCGTAGAGCGACAGAACCTCAACGCCGCGGCGGACGGAGTGGCGGATGATCTCGCGGATGTTCTCGACGCCGGCGGCGTGGCCCTCCATCTCGGACCGGCCTCGAGCCTTGGCCCAGCGCCGATTGCCGTCCATGATGATCGCCACGTGCCGGGGCAACTCTTCGCGAGGCACCTCGAACGGCTCGGTCGGAGCCGCGTCCGGAGACCCGATCGTGGCCGCAGCTACGCCGCTCGCCGGTTGCGTCTCGCGGTGAACGAGAGCCGGAGAGTCAGTCGGGCGGGATATCCGACCGGCCACTAGACCTCCAGGATCTCCTGCTCCTTGATCGCACCGACGCGGTCGACATCGGCGACGTGCTTGTCGGTGATCTTCTGCAGGTGTTCCATCTCACGGCGGACGTCGTCGGCGCCGAGGGCGCCGTCGTGCTCTTCCTTCTTGAACTGGTCCGCGGCGTCACGGCGCAGATTCCGAATCTCGATCCGGGCCTCTTCCATGCGCTTGTGGATCTGCTTGACCAGGTCCTTGCGCCGCTCCTCGGTGAGGGGCGGGATATTCAGCCGGATAACCGTGCCGTCGACGTTGGGCACGAGGCCGATGTCGCTCTTCATGATCGCCTTCTCAATGGCACCAACGAGGTTGCGGTCCCACGGCTGGATGACGATCTGGTGAGCCTCGGGCACGCTGATGCCGGCCAGCTGGTTGAGCGCCATCGGCGAACCGTAGGCGTCGGCCAGGATGTGGTCCACGATCTGCGTCGACGCACGGCCCGTTCGAATCCCTTGCAGGTCCCTTTCGAGTACCTCCACCGCCCGACTCATCTTGTGCTCGGTGGCCGACAACGTCTCGCTGCTCATGCGGGGCTGCCTCCGGTGATCAAGGTGCCGACGGGTTCGCCGGCCGCGACACGGGTGATGTTCTCCGGCTCGTTGAGATCGAACACGACGATCGGCGTGTCGTTCTCCATGCACAGCGACACTGCTGTGGCATCGAGAACGCGAAGCCGCTGCGCCAGAACCTGAGAGTAGGTCAGACGGTCGTAGCGCTTGGCGTCCGGATTGGTCACCGGATCGGAGTCGTACACGCCGTCGACCTTGGTGGCCTTGAGAATGACTTCGGCGCCGATCTCCACCGCTCGCAGGGCCGCTGCCGTGTCGGTGGTGAAGTACGGATTGCCTGTGCCGGCGGCCAGGATGATGACCCGGCCCTTCTCCAGATGGCGGACGGCGCGACGGCGGATGTACGGCTCGGCAACCTCGTTCATGCCGATCGCGCTCATCACGCGAGTCTGGACCCCGGCCTTTTCGAGCGCATCCTGCAGAGCCAGCGCGTTCATGACCGTGGCCAGCATGCCGATGTAGTCGCCGGTGGCGCGATCCATGCCTTTGGCCGCAGCCGCAAGGCCGCGGAATATATTCCCTCCGCCGACGACGATGCCGATCTCGACTCCGGCGCGATGGACCTCCGCGACCTGGGCGGCGATGAACGCGCAGAAGTTCGGATCGACACCGTACTGGCGTGTACCGAGGAGCGCCTCCCCGGACAGCTTGAGCAGGATGCGCCGATAGCGCGGTCTGTTCGCTGAAGTGGCGGCCGGCCCGGGCTCACCCGAACCGGCTGCGTCGCCTTTGGCCGCGGTGGCCTCGCTCATTTACTCCCCCAGCTCGAACCGGACGAAGCGTCGGACCTTGATATTCTCGCCCGTCTTGGCAATCGCCGCAGTGATCAACTGACCAACGGTAACGTCCTGGTCACGGAACGGCTGTTCCACCAGGACGACCTCGGCGAACCACTTCTTGAGTTGGCCCTCGAGGATCTGCTCGCGAACATTCTCGGGCTTGCCGGCGAGCATGTCGGACGCCGCCAATTCGCCCTTCTTGGCCTCGAGCTCCGCCGCCGGGATCGACTCGATGGTCGGGTAGAGCGGCCGGAGGCCGGCCACCTGCATCGCCAGGTCGCGGACTAGCTTCTGGAACTCGTCGGTGCGAGCGACGAAGTCGGTCTCGCAGTTGACCTCGATCAGGACGCCGATCTTGCCGCCCATATGGATGTAGCTGCCGACCTGGCCCTCATTGGCGTCTCGGCCGGAGCGCTTGTCCGCCGCCGCCTGGCCACGTTCCTTGAGGATCGCAGCGGCCTTCGCGAGGTCGCCGCCCGTCTCTTCGAGTGCTCGCTTGCACTCCATGATGCCCGCGCCACTCTGCTCGCGGAGTGTCTTTACGGTCTCGGCCGTGATAGTCGCCATGTCTGTCTCGTATCTCCTGTAGTCGGCGCCTGCCGCTTGCCCCCATTCCAGCGGGCAGCGGCGAGGCGAGTTGTCGGAAGGTCAGTGCGCGCGAGGAGTCTCTTCGGCTTCGGCGTCGCGAACGTGCGGCGCGACATGCGCGCTCGGCAGGAGGACTTCCTCCTCGACGTCGGGCTCGAAGGAAAGGGCCGCGCCACCGACAAGTGCCGCGACGAGCTCTTCAGTGGCGGCTTCCTCGCTCTCGACTTCGGGCTGCGGCTCGGGCGTTTCGGGCTCGGTGTTGGTCCGGGCGCCGCGCTCGCGCTGGCCTTCGATACAGGCGTCGGCGACGAGCGAGCAGAGGAGCCGGATGGCGCGGATCGCATCGTCGTTGGCGGGGATGATGTAGTCGAGCTCGTCCGGATCGACGTTGGTGTCACCGGTGCCGATGATCGGGATCTCCAGCTTGCGGGCTTCCGTTACGGCGATCCGCTCGCGATGCGGGTCGACGATGAAGACCATGCCGGGCACGCGCTTCATCTTGCGGATGCCGCCGAAGGCGTCGCGGAGATGGTCCATCTCCTCGACCAGCTTCGAGACTTCCTTCTTGGTCAGCCGCTCGAAGTCGCCGCTCGCCTGTCGAGCCTCGAGTTGGTCGAGCAGGGCGACACGCTTCTTGATGGTGATGAAGTTGGTCAGCATGCCGCCTAGCCAGCGGCGGTTGACGTAGGGCTGGCCGGCGCGGATGGCTTCCTGGGAAACCGGCTCCTGGGCCTGCTTCTTGGTGCCGATAAAGAGCACGCTGTCGCCGCGGGCGACGGTCTCCCGAGCGGCTTCCAGGGCGACGTCAAGCCGCTTGACGGTCTGGGCCAGGTCGATGATGTGGATCCCGTTGCGCTCGGCGAAGATGAACGGCTTCATCTTGGGATTCCAGCGACGGGTCTGGTGGCCGAAGTGGATACCGGCCTCCAGCAGCTGTCGCATCGAGACGGACGGCATGAGACGAACCTCCTGCGGTTGATTCCTCCGCAGCGCTCCCGTCGAGAACCGGCGGCCAATTCGGCTCATCCGGCACCGCTCTCGACGCGGCGACTCTGCGTGTGAACTCCGTCGCGGCCCGCCCTGCGGCGAACCAGCCACGTGTGTCGTCCCAACGGAACGACCGGCGCGGAGTGTAGCACAGGCGACACGACGATCTGAGCGGCCGATCCAGCTCACGCCCTCTCCTCACGCATCGTACCCTCAGCGTCATGAAGTTCCTGCCCAGCGCGAAACCACGCCGGCGGACCCTTGGCTTGCTCGGCACTGCCGCGGCCGGCCTGGTGGTCGCGGCCGTCGTCGGGTCCGGCGTCATGAACCCGCCGGCGGTGCCATCCGAGCAGTCGAGGACCGCCATCGGCGACATCGCGTCGTTGCTTGCGCCCGCATCGGCCGCTTCGGCCCCCGCCGCCACCCCAACGCCGACTGCGGCACCGGCGCCGCCCACGCCCGCGCCGCTCGTGCCGGTGGTCTCGTTCTGGTCTACACGCCGCGACATCAGCCGGGCCGATATCGCCGCCCTGTGGGCCGGCAACCCCGATGCGGCAGCCCGGACCGGGTTCAATTCCGTGGCCGTGGCCAGCCAGGACGGGGAGCCGCTGGCCGCCGCACTTGGCGTGGCACACGGACCGCGCGTCAACCTGGTCACCTCGATGAACGTCAAGGCGGCAGTCGCCGCTTCCGCGAGCACGCTGGGCTTGATCCCCGCCGAGGATGTGAGTCCGGACGTTCTGGCGCTATCCGTCGATGGTGTGTCGCTGTTCACGTCGGAACGCATCAAGGATCTGTCGAAGTGGCCGCTCAACGTCATGTCCGCGACTCCGACGACGTATCTGCCGGGCAACATCTGGACTCTTGCCGCCGGCGGCGACGTCAACCTCGCCCGTCAGGTCTATGTCGAAGCGGTCACCAAGAAGCTTGGCCCCGATTACCCGTGGTCGGCGGGCTACGCGGTCATCCGCGGCCACGACTGCTGCGACCTCAAGGGTGGTCCGTTGCTGTCGGCGCATGCGACCGGCAGCGGCGGAATCCTGCGCAGTCGTCTGGCCGATGCCGACCTGGCGGTGGTCAATCTCGAAGGCTCGGCGCCGGACAACCACGTCAACTCGCGCGACAGCTTCAACTTCACGTTCGACCCGGCCCTTTTGGTCGGCCTCAAGCACGCCGGGATAGACGCCGTCTCGCTCGCCAACAACCACATCAAGAACGGCGGAGCGCAAGGAATCATCCAGACGATCCAGCATCTCGACGCCATCGGGCTGCCGCACGCCGGCGCGGGCGCAAATGCCACAGCCGCCAGGCAACCCGTCTGGCTCGCGGCCGACGGCCTCAAGGTTGCGTTCCTCGCCTACTCCGCCATCGGCCCGGGCAACTGGGCCGGCACTCACACTCCGGGAGCGGCACCGTTGCGTCTGGCCGACGTCACGGCGGATATCAGGGCCGCCCGAGCTGCCGGAGCCAGCATCGTGATCGTCATGCCTCACTGGGGTCAGGAATTCAGCTTCTCGCTCAGCGCCACGCAGAAGGGGGATGCCGCCGCATTCGTGGCCGCCGGGGCCGACCTGGTCCTCGGCAGCCACTCTCATTGGGTCGGCGGCATCGCGACGATCCCCGGCCCCAACGGCCCGGCCTTCATCGACTACTCGCTGGGCGACTTCCTGTTCAACCTCAACCACGACCCACTGTCGCAGGAGGCCGTCCTGGCAACGATGACCTTCTCGGGCACGCGGCTGGTCCAGGTCGGTCTGGAGCCCACAGTGATGATCGCCGGCGCGCGTGTGGGGCTGCTCTCACCTGCCGGGGCGGGGAAGCCCGTCCTGGACGCCATCCGGGCCGCTTCTCGCCGTCTGCCGGGATTCTAAGCGCGGAACACAGCAGGGCCGGCCGGCCACCCGCAGGCTCTAGTCGCCCAATACGTTGCGGTAAAGACGCACTGCGGGCTGGGCGGCCCGCAAGCTCCCGGCCCGCGGATCCTGGGCGCGCGGCTCCACCACCGCCAGGTCCACCGCCAACGGCAGCCGGGGCAAGGCCGATCCGTCCGGCAGCCGCCCGGCCTCGAGCAGCCGCGCAAGACCGATCCGCAGCCGCGTTCGCTTGCGGTGATCGAACGTCTCTTCCGCGCCACCGAAATCGCGCGAACGGCGCCACCGAACCTCAACCACAACCAGGCGAGACGGCGGCCCCGGATCCACGGCGACGATGTCCAGTTCGCTGCGCCCGGCATGGACGTTGCGCGCCAGGACGATCCAGCCGCGGGCGGTCAGGAGGCCCGCGACCAGAGACTCGGCCGCGTCGCCCGCCTGCTGGCGGCTGGTTCGGTGTCCTGTGCCGGTCGGCATGCGCTTCCTCGCGCCGCGGCCGCTAGTCGAGAGTCTCGGGTGCCTCGAGATCTACGTCATCGACATCGATCGCGTCCGCCGCGGCATCGTCCCACAGGCCCATTTGCTGCCGATTGCGACACGGCGCGAACGACAGGCGATGGATGGGGCTGAGACCCAGGAGGTCGAGCCCGGCCCGGTGCTCCGGCGCCCCGTAGCCCTTGTTCTGCCCGAGTCCGTAGCCCGGGTATGTGATGTCGTACTCCTCCATGAGCCGGTCTCGCGCGACCTTGGCGATGACCGACGCCGCGGCCACCGAGGCGCAGAGCCGGTCGGCCGAGACAAGGACCCGTTGATGGACTGGCACTTCAGGCAGTGAGACCGCGTCGAGCAGCAGGGCGTCCGGGCGGATCGGGAGGCGCGCTGCGGCGAGCGTGCTGGCCAGCAACGTCGCCTGGAGGATGTTGATTCGGTCGATCAGCTCGGGACCCACGAACGCAATAGACCAGGCCACGGCATGTGCGCGAATCTCGATGTCGAGCCGGCGCCGGTCCTCCGGCCGCATCAGCTTGGAGTCACGCAGGCCGCGGGGCAGCCAGCCGGGCGGGAGGATGACGGCCGCTGAAGTCACCGGACCTGCGAGACAGCCACGCCCGACTTCGTCGATGCCGGCCACGTAGCGATAACCACGCGACCAAAGGATGCGTTCCTCGGCGAAGTCCGGATCGAGCCGGGCCTTGTGCCAGGCCTCGATGCGGAGCCTGCCGCCGGCCGAGCCAGGCGCGGATACAGAGAGACCCCGCCGCGCCGACGAGGGCGAAGAGACGGGGTCCTCGACCGAAACCTGGGAGCGACGGGCGTCTCGCATGCCGCTCCGGCTCGCTAACTGTTTACGCGGCGCTCGCGCAGAGTGGCGGCCTTGCCGACCCGCTTGCGCAGGAAGTAGAGCTGAGCGCGGCGAGTCTGGCCGTGGCGCACGACTTCGATCTTCTCGATGCGCGGGCTGTTCACCTTGAAGGTTCGCTCGACGCCGACACCGCTGGCGATGCGGCGGACGGTGATCGACCGCTGGATGCCGCCGGAGCGCAGACGCATGATCGTGCCTTCGAAGACCTGGATGCGCTCACGGGTGCCTTCGACGACGCGGGCGGAAACCTTGACCGTGTCGCCGGCGGCGAGCTCGGGCAGGTCCGTCCGGATCTGGTCTTGAACTATTTCGTCGAGCACGTTCACAGTAGATCCCTACTTCTAGCGGCGGCGCTGCAGCGCTGCGGTGGCTATATGGCCCGCAGCGAGGCTGCGATCAAGGCACATCCGAAAAGGCCACCAGGGCGGCCGACGGCGAAGGATATCACACCCGGCCGGGCGTCTCAGTACCTTCGTCGTCTTCGAGCTTGAGTTCGGCCAGGAGCTTGCCCTCCTCGCTACTGAGTTGCCGCCCTTCGAGCAACTCCGGCCGGCGGCGCCAGGTGCGGCGCAGTGCTTCCTTCAATCGCCATTTTCGGACGGCTTCGTGGTGGCCGCTGGTCAGTACCGGCGGCACTGTCACGCCGTTGAACTCAGGCGGTCTCGTGTATTGCGGATACTCGAGCAGGCCGGCCGTGAACGATTCCTCCATCGTCGACTCGGCGTCGATGGCGCCGGGCAGGAGTCGCAGGATCGTGTCTATGACGACCATCGCCGGGATCTCGCCCCCGGACAGAACGTAGTCGCCGATCGAGAGCTCCAGATCCACCATCGAGCGGATCCGCTCGTCCACGCCCTCGTAGCGCGGGCACAGGATGATCAGGTGCCGGCGCGTTGCGAGATCGTGGGCGCGGGGCTGCGCGAAGACCTCGCCGCCAGGGTCGGGCAGGATGACGGTGCTGTCGGGCCGCCGCAACGCCGCCAGGGCGCCCGCGACGACCTCCGGCCGCAGGACCATGCCCGCTCCCCCGCCGTAGGTGTAGTCGTCGACCGTCTTGTGCCGTCCCAGGCCCCACTGGCGCAGGTCGTGGATCCGAACCGCCGCCAGACCGCGCGACTGGACGCGGCCGGGGATGCTTTCGGCGAGGGCGCCGGCGAACATCCCCGGAAAGAGGGTGAGGATCTCGATCTCTAGTGGGACCCCAGGCGCCGTGGCTTCAGGTGCGGCTTCAGCCGTGGCTTCAGCGGGCCGGTCGGCGCTCGCAGCCGAGTCGGCCGCCCCAGACAGAACGGCGGCGCCTTCCCCGCTCATCAGTTCTTATCGGCCGCTTCGGCCTCGCCGGCGCCGTGGGTCTCCGTGCCGGCTTCGGCGTCCTCAACCTCGGGCCCCTCGCCGCGAAGCCCGAGGGCATCGCCGTCGACGACGATCTCGCCGCGAGCAGGCGCGAAGATTCGAACCACCGCCCGAACCAGCGGCACGTCCAGCTCCCCGGCGGGGCCTCGAACGACCATGACCTCGGCGCCGCCCGCTCGGTACATGTCGACGACCTCGCCGAGCGCTGTGCCGTCGACATCGGCCACCTTTGAGCCGATGACCTGGTGCCAGTAGAACTCGCCGCGCGGCAGTTCTTCGCCCGGAGCGACGACGACTTCGAGATAGACGTCGCGCAACGCTTCGGCGGCGTTGCGGTCCGGAATCTGGGCAAACTGAAGCCGCCAGCCGAGTGCATCCGGGCTGGCATAAGCGATGGTCAACGGGGCCGCGGTGCCCTCGACGAAGAGGGTTTGGCCCACGGCAAATCGATCCTCGGGCCGGTCGGTCAGCGACTCGACACGAACCGTGCCGCGAAGTCCGTGGAACCCACGCACCTGACCGACAACGAGCCGCTCTCCGGCGGTCACGGCCGGAGACTCAGCCGATTTCCAGAGAGACGGTTTCCCCGTCGCGGGCCGACATGACCTTCAGCAACGTTCGGAGCGCCTTGGCGACACTCCCGTTGCGGCCGATCACTTTGCCCATGTCCTCTTCGGCGACGTGAAGTTCGATGACCGTTCCGTCGGGGCCGGTTGTGATCTCGACGACGACTGAGTCGGGATCGTCCACCAGGTTCTTGGCGACGTACTCGACCAGATCCTTGGCTGCCATAGGCCTCCTCGTGGTTTGTGTTCGGGGTGGCTGGGACGCGCGGTCAGGCGCGGACTACTTTGAAGCCGGAGCGGCCTTGCGCTCGACCTTGGGGATGATCCCGGCGTTCTGGAGAAGCCGCGACACCGTATCGGAAGGCAGAGCGCCCTGGGCGAGCCACTTCTTGATCTTCTCGGCGTCGACCACGAACTCGACCGGGTCGGTGCGCGGGTTGTAGTGGCCGAGTGTCTCGATGGCGCGGCTGTCGCGGGCGCCGCGACTGTCCATGACGACGACGCGGTAGGCCGGCTGCTTGGTGGCGCCGACGCGGCTTAGGCGAATTCGAACTGCCATGTGCGAGCTAATTCCTCCTGGATCTGATGGGGCGGCTTGCCCGGCGAGCTACTTGGCCGTGACGATGAACCGCAGGATAACCGTATTGCCGCCGGTGACGGCGTATCCCACTCCGCCCAGGTGGTCGAAGTAGGGCTTGTAGTCGAGCGTCCATCGGGACGGCGAGACGTTGAAGAACGCTTGACCGATCTGATCCTCCAGCGCGGGAATGTTGAGGTAGAGCGATTGAGAGTTGCTGGACCCGACCGCACTCATGACAGTGGAGTAGTCAGACTGCGATGCAAGTGATGATCCCGAGGCGGTGTCGATGACGGCCTTGACGAACGCGTCGTCGACGCCGGCAACGATCAGCTTGTCCTTGGCGGCAACGGCGATGTCCAGGCCACCGACGGTAGAGTCGGGTGTCGACGCGACGTGGATGAGGGTGATGTTGACGCCTTTGTACGTTTCGTCGCGGCTGGTTGCGTTCAGGCTGCTGCCGGCGAGCGCCAGGACGTTGTGCAGCAGAGCCACCTTGGCTCCTGCCGTGGTGGCATCTGTGGCCTCGACCACGACCCCACCGTCGTAGATCGAGCCGTTCTTGGTGACCACCACAGAGGCGTCACCGATCCAGTCGAGTCCGCCCACCAGGCCCAGGGCACTCTGGATCTGCCCGAGCGAGGAGTCGTTGGGCATCTGCTTCTGCACGGCCGACAGGGTCGTCGTCAGCGTCTTGCCAAGCCCGTGCACTTCGGTGACGAGTACCGTCGAGCCCGGCAGCGACGACGCCAACCGGCTTACGTGGCTGTTGTCTGCCGTCTGCGCGGTGCCGGAGCGCGGCATGACAACAGTGACCATGAGCTGCCCCGAATCCGCCCGGACGTTGCCGGCGATCCAGGCAGGGATCTCGCCGAGGACGTTCGCCGCCGAAGACGACGCGCCGATGCTGCCCATCATCGTGCTCATGCCGCTCAGCTCGGCCTTGACGATCGTCGCCGGATCGACGTAGAAGCGGGCCAGGCTGTCGCCCGACAGGGAGTTCATCGCCGCCTGGTAGTTGGGGTTGTCGGCCAGCGAGCCCGCCGTGTGCGAATCGAGCGCCGCTTCGACGCCCTGGATCGTGCCCATCAGCAGATCCTGGTCGGTCAAGGCGTAGGCGCCGGCGTCGAGCCCGGTTCCGAACGAGTAGAGCGTCGTCCCGGCGTACTGCGAGGCGGTCGTGGCCACGCCGCTCTTCGTCAGTTCGTTGGCGACCCACGTCTTGGCCGCGTCATGGTCCTTGAGGGCCACGATCGCCACCACGCCCGGCGCGGCGGCGCTCACGGCGGTTGGGCCAGAGACTTGCGGGACCGCCGACCCGATGTCGGTGACGGCTATCGAAACCTCGCCCTCCATCCACGGCTTGAACGCCGAAGTGTAGGTGAGGTCCGGCGAGACGGCTCGGGTCATCCGGTTGAGCAACTCGTCCAACCCGGTATTGAACTGTGACCGGTCCATGAAGCCCGGGAAGTGGCTCATGAAGTCGGCCAGCTTAGAGTGCTGGTCGCCTGGGAGGTCGGTTCTGACTTCCAGGAAGGCGACGGTGTTCTTGGGCGCGACGCCCGCCGTGAGCGACTTGGCCCCGGCCGCGCCGGAAAGGACGTAGAAGCCGCCCGCGGTGACGAGGACGACGCACATCACGATGGCGCTCGCGATGCCCCAGCGGAGCCGGCGAGACCCGCCGGAAACCGGAGCGCGCGCTACGCCCGGCGCCCAGCCCTCCCCCATCGGAGAGACTTCGACCGCGGGCGTGGAATCTCCGGACGCCTGAACGGCGCCGGTAGTCTGAGTCGGATCCATGAGGTTCCCTCCCCTACCCGAACATGCCCGGCATGCGCTTGCCCATCCGGCCGCCGGAGAGCTGCTTCATCATCTTCTGCATCTGGCCGAACTGCTTGATCAACGAGTTGACATCCTGCAGCCGCGTGCCGGACCCGTTGGCTATGCGCCGCCGCCGGCCGGCATTGAGTATCGCCGGTTCGCGTCGCTCACCCGGGGTCATCGATCGGATGATCGCTTCAACCCGCTTGAGATCACCCCGATCGACGGACTCCTGGGCCTGCTTGGCCATGCCGCCCATGCCCGGGATCATCTCCAGGATCTGGCCAACCGGCCCCAACTTGCGGACCTGCTCCATCTGCTCGAGCATGTCTTCCAGGGTGAAGCTGTTTTTGCGCAGCTTCTCGGCCATCTTGGTGGCTTGCTTCTCGTCGTAGTGCTCCTGCGCTCGTTCGACGAGTGTCAGTACGTCGCCCATGCCCAGGATCCGGCCGGCGAGCCGATCCGGGTAGAACGGCTCCAGGGCGTCGGTCTTCTCGCCGGTGCCCATGAACTTGACCGGCAGCCCGGTGACGGCACTGATCGACAACGCCGCGCCGCCGCGGGCATCGCCGTCGATCTTGGTCAGGACCAGGCCGGTGACCGGCACGGCCGCGTGGAACGCCTCGGCCACGTTGACGGCTTCCTGGCCTGTCATGGCGTCGACCACGAGCAGGATTTCCGAGGCCTTCACCATCGCGGCCAGATCCGCGATCTCCTTCATCAACGGGGCGTCGACGGTGAGCCGGCCGGCCGTATCGAGGATGATCGTGTCGCGCACCTGCTTGCGGGCGGCGGCAAACCCGCCGCTGGCAATGTCGGGAACGCTCGTACCGGCAGGGGCGCGGTGGACGGGGATGTCCAGCGACTTGCCCAGGGTCTCGAGCTGGTCGGCCGCGGCCGGGCGATACGGGTCGGCGGCGACGAGCAGCGGCCGGCGACCCCGCTTGTGCAAGTAGCGCGCCAGTTTGGCGGCCGTGGTCGTCTTGCCAGATCCCTGAAGACCGACGAGCAGGATCACCGCCGGGTTGCCGGTGAGCTTCAGATTCCTGTCTCCGGCCGAAAGCAGCGCCACCAGCTCTTCGTTGACGATCTTCACGACCTGCTGGCCGGCGGTCAGGCTGTCGAGAATCTCGACGCCCGTGGCTCGCTCGCGGACGCGCGCAACGAAGTCCTTGACCACCTTGAAGTTGACGTCCGCTTCGAGCAGCGCCAGACGCACTTCGCGCATCGCGGCGTCGACGTCGGCGGCGCTGACACGGCCGTGGCCCGTCAGGGCACCCAGCGTCTTGCGCAGCCGGTCGCTCAGAGCATCGAACATTGGTGGTTGGCAGACTCTCTGATCCGTCCCGCCGCCCCGACAGCGGGGGTGGCGTTGGGCCGCGGATTCTGGCGGCACCGAAGGCTCGGGGAGTTTACCTCATGAGGCGGAGATTGCGACACCGGCTATTGGACGAATTCGCCGCCGATCCCCAAGTCGTCGGCGGCCCGCGGCGCGGATACTCGGCCTCGCCCCGCGTGGCGGCGGCGATGTTCGGTCAGCAGCGCGTAACGCACTATCCACTCCTGGTCGACGGCCGTGATACGCGTGAACTCGACCGCGACCTCGACGAGCTGAGGATGGGCCGGGTCGTCGGACGGCGCTCCCCGGTGCGGGCCGACCCGGATCACCCGGTCGGTGGTCGAGATTCGATTTCCCACGGATAGCGGCAGCATGACGTCCAGTTTCTCGCCGACGTCGACCGACGCGTCGGTCCGGAGAAGCATGCCGCCTGGGCTGAGGTTCACCGTCGTGCCGGCGTTGCTCTTGCCGCGCGGTTGCCAAGTCGCGGAGTCGATGTGGCGGAATCGGACCGGCAGGTCCACCACGTAGCGTGGATGGGCTCGCCGCTGGATCAGGTTCAGTGACTCGGGGCGTCGAACCGCAAACACCCGCGACCGGCTGCCGCCCATTGCCCGCAGGAACTCCGACGTACCGACCAGCGCCGCCCCAGGCCGCGCGACCGAGAGCCCGACTGCCCGTCCGAGCCGGATCGCTTCGAGACGCCGATCGGGCGAGGCCAGGCCAAGCCAGAGCTCGGTCGGGCAGACCTTCAGCAGGACAGTGCTGAGCGTAGCGGGGCGGCCGGCCACGTCCGCCTCGACCAGAACGTGGTCCTGGATTGCCAGTTCGCGATTGGTCTCGTGCGTGGGATCGATCATCGAGATGAGCCTTCGGGCGCCGGCGCCTTGCCGGCCACTCTCTTGTCACGGTGCAGCGGCATTCCGCTGTGCAAGGGATCGCCTTGCCCCTGAGTCATCGGCGGCGGAGCACAAGACGTCGATCGGTGGAGTCCCTAGTACGTGGCCCCGGCCTGGTCGCCGATCGGAACGGCCTCCTCGGCCGCGGCCGAGGCCCCGACGCCGGATGAAGCGCTCAGAATCAACGCCGGCAGCAACGCATACGGCCAGTTCCCGAGGAGCCCCCCGGCAGATTCGCTGAAGAGGGCCGTGACCAGAAAGGCGAACGTGGTTACGGCCAGCGTCAGACTGACGAAACCAAGCGCGCCCCGTTTCGCCGCGTAGGCGCACGCAAGTGCAAGCCCGATCAACCAGGTGAGCCAGACGGCGGCGCCGGGCACGCCGATCTGGACCAGCATAACCCCGAGCGTGCTCTCGGCTCCGCTCTGGCCGATCCCGAAATCGCCTCCGTACCCGAGACCGTATCCCAGGGGAGCGGAAGCGGCGCTGTCGAGTCCTTCCTTGAGGCCCCGGACGTGCGCCAGGGCACCATTCCAGACACCGAACAAGACCATCAGGCCCGAGCCGGCCAGCACCAGGACTGCGATGAGGCCCGCGAGGCCGACGACGGTCGACGGCCGCCTGAGTTCGGGCCTGACGCGAGCGAGGAGCGCATATGCCCCCGCTACCGCGAAGACGAGCATTCCGGCCTTTCCGATTGTGAGCACGGTAGCTCCGGCCAGAATTGCCACCACTACGTAGGTCAGCCACTTCTTGGGCCAGATCGCGAGTGCGAGCACGCCCGCAAATGCGAGGTACATCGCCAGCGTGGTCGCCTCGAGGTACGTCGAAACGAGGCGTCGGAACGGATCCCCGAACCCGAACACCCAGAAGTTGAGGGGCAGACCGTTGAGGAGGCGCTCCTGGTCGGACCAGGCGGCCAGACCGGACTGAACCGACAGGTGGTAGTAGTCCGCGGCGGGCGCGATGTCACGCCATATCAGCGACTCGAGCACCGACCGCTCGAGGTAGCCGAAGATCGCGACCGGAACCGCCACGACGATGATTGCCACGACGATTGCCCTGACCTGTGCCGCGCGGATCGGCAACAGCCTCGCCGCCAGATAGACCAGCGGCAGCTCGGCAAATCGGCGGGCATAGGTGATGCGGTGATCCAGAGTGGCACCGGACAGGACGATTGCCAGGACGATCGCCACCCCGAACGCAACCGCCGCCACGTCCACGAACCGGATCGTCCGCGAACTCGCCTGCCAGACACGCCCGGCCTGTGGCAGTCCGACGACGAATAGGAACGGGAAGAAGAACTCCTTGTAGGCCAGCAGCCAGGTGAAGGTGGTCGCATCAAGGACGGGCGACAGGATTGCCACGACGAGCCGCTCGACTGTCAACCAGACGAGCAGGCCCACAACCAGCACGACGGGCCGGGCACGCAGCGCCCAGATGTACCCGAACAGCGCCAGGATCAGGACGGCATACGCGACTTTGAAGCCGGCGCCGGCGCTTCCTAAGACGGCACCGACGACGATTGGAGCGATCGTCGGGGCGAGCGCCACAGCCCACTCGCGGCGAGGCCTCAACATCTCGAGGATGGCCTTTGGACCCTGGGGATCCCGTGACGGCAGCGCAGACGCCGGCGAACTCGTGGTCATGCTCACCTCAAGCGGCCGGCGAGCGACGTCCTCCTGGTCGCTCAACGCGGGCCTCGTAACTATACCGCCACCCTGGGAGGCCTCCTGCTAGAGTCAGGCTCGGCGCGGCGAGCGCAGCCACAGCCACTGGGAGATGCGTCGACTTGGATCCTGAACCGCGTCTGGATCGAGATCTCGAGAACGACCGGGAGATCGGCCGAGCGACCGCGAATGACTCCCGGCTGAAGCGCGGCGCGGAGCTGCTGGCGAGGAACAAGCCCGAGACGGCGGAGACCACCTTCCGCGAAGTGATCGAGGAGTTTCCGGAGTCGGCGGCCGCCCACGCCCTACTGGCCATGGCTCTGGCCGACCAGGCCCGCGGCCGGGAGGCTATTCACGCCGCCGACCGGGCAGTGCTGCTGAACCCGCACCTGGCTCTGTCTCACGCCGCTCGGGCCTGCGCCCTCGAGGCTTCCGGGCTCGTCTGGGAGGCTGAGATGGAGAGCCGCCAGGCCGTGGCCCTGGCGCCAACCGACCCCAATCGCCACTCCGACCTGGCCGGCATCGTAGGACGTGCCGGCAGGTACGGCGAGGCTCTCGATATCACCGGCCGCGGCCTCTCCCTCAACCCTCAGCATCTGCCGTCGCTGCATTGCCGCGCACTGGCGTTGGTCTCACTCGGTCGAGTGGACGAAGCTCAGGACCTTCTGGCCTCGGCCCTGCTCGAAGATCCGGACCTGGCCCAGCTCCATGCCAGCATCGGGCTGATGCTCGAAGATCGCGGCGACACCGTCCGGGCGGCGGACGAATTCAGGGAGGCCGTACGGCTGGACAACTCCGTCATGCTCGCCCATGACGGACTTCACCGCATCGGCTCTTCCAACAGCCGACTACGCCCCGGCAACTGGCGGCGAAAGGGCCCGTAGGACTCGACCGACCAAGTCCGCTATGCGAAAAGCGCGCTCACGAATGCCTCGGGATCGAAGGGCAGCAGGTCGCCCACCTTCTCCCCCACTCCGACGAACCGGACCGGGACGCCGAGTGTGTTCTCGATGGCGAAGACGATCCCACCCTTCGCCGTCGAATCGAGCTTGGTCAGCACAATGCCGGTCAGACCCGTGGTTTCGTGAAAGACCTTCGCCTGCGACAGACCGTTCTGGCCGGTGGTCGCGTCCAGGACGAACAGCACCTCCGGCGTCGAGCCCGGCAGGCGCTTGTCGATGACCCGGCGCATCTTGGCCAGCTCGTCCATCAGGTTCGACTTGGTGTGGAGCCGCCCGGCGGTGTCGGCGATCACGACATCCACGTGGCGTGCGATGGCGGCGTCTAGCGCGTCGAAGATCACCGCGGACGGATCGGCGCCGGGCGCATGGGCGACGAACTGGCTGCCGCTTCGATCTGCCCAGATACGGAGCTGATCGATCGCGGCGGCACGGAACGTGTCTGCCGCGGCCAGCAGCACGGAGCTGCCTTCCGCGTGATACAGGTGTGCCAGCTTGCCGATGGTGGTCGTCTTGCCGGTGCCGTTGACACCGACCATGAGAATCACGGACGGATAGCCCGGCTCGGCCGACGCCGGACGCCAGGATGGTTCGCCCGGCAGCAGCCGCGAGGCCAGTTCGGCACGCACGGCAGCTTCCGCCGACGGCTCGTCCTTGCGGGCTCGAGCCCGTTCCACGACCTCCATCGCCAGCCCGCCGCCGACGTCCCCCGCGATAAGCAACTCCTCTACCGCATCCCAGTCGGCGCCGGAGGGACCGCTCCGAAGGGCACCGCGCAGCCGCGACATGAACCCGCCCCGGCTGCGTTCGAGACCTGCGGAAAGATCGCCCGGGGTGGCATCGTCGATCGGCGATTCGGAAGCCGGCGCCGGCACCGCCGGAGAGACGGTCACGGGGCCCTCTACAGGCGCCGCCGACTCGCCGGCCTCGTCGGGCCCAACCCGCCACAGCGACTCGGCGGCCTGATCGGCCGGGGTCGGCTCCGTGGGCTGCTCTGGTTCGTCCTTGGGTTTGCGTCGGAAGAACAGGGGAAACCTCCCGGTCAGCCGGCTGTGGCCGCTGCGCTCTTCTTGGTGACCTGGTCGGCCAGGTCGCGAGCCTCCTCGAGGCGGAGGCTTATGACGCGGCTGACGGCATCGTCGCCGACGGTCACGCCATACAGCGCGTCCGCCGCCTCGATTGTGCCGCGATTGTGAGTGATGACGATGAATTGCGTCTGCTCGGCCAGGCCGCGGAGCGCGTCGGCGAAGCGTCCGACGTTGGCCTCGTCCAGAGCCGCGTCGACTTCGTCCAGGACGCAGAACGGCACTGGATGGACCTCGAGCATCGAGAAGAGCAGCGCGACGGCGGTCAGAGTGCGCTCACCGCCCGAGAGCATGCTCAGCGGCTGCGCTTTCTTGCCCGGTGGCCGCGCCACGATTTCGACGCCGGTCCCGGCCAGATCCTCGGGATCGGTCAGGCTCAGGCGGGCGAAGCCGCCGCCGAACAGCTGCCGGAAGCGCGCATCGAACGCGGTCTCGAGCGCCGTGAACGTCTCGCGGAACTGGGTCGCGATCATCACGTTGAGCTGGTCGATCAGCGCGCGCGTCTTGGAAATGGCCGTGGTCAGATCGGTTCGCTGGGCCTCAAGGCCGTCGAGCCGCGTCTTGAGAGCCTCATATTCCTCGGAAGCGAATGGATTCGGCGCTCCAAGCTCGTGGAAGCGGCGGCGCAGCTGGGCCAGCCGAGACGGCGCAGGCGCCTCGACGACCGGCGCCGCCGCCCACCGGGCGGTGGCGCCGGTGAGCAGGTTCTCCAGGGTCGTGCCACCGGCGGCGTCCGCATCGCCGGCGGAATCGCCTTGCGAATCGCCACTCACATCCGCGCCCGAGGCCTCGGCGATTGCGGCCGCGTAGACCGCAGCCCGGGCGCGAGACGCGACGGCCGAATCTTCCGTGTCCATGTCGGTCCCGACCGCGTCGTCGATAAGCAGTCGGATGCCGAGATCTCCCAAACCGGCCAGTTCGACCAGCACCTGCTCGCGAACGGCGTCGAGCGCCAGCCGCGCTTCGAGCTCGCCGACCTCGGCGGCCCGGACCCGGTCCTGGCAGGCCCGCAGCCGATCTCGCGCATGCGTCGCGGCAGCTTCGGCCTCGGCAAGCCGCGTCCGCGCCACCGCCGCGGCCGTACGCAGCTCTTCGAGCTCTGCCCTGACCGAGGCCTCGCGCACCGCTGCGGCGGCCAGTTCCTCGCCCAGACCCTCGCGCTCCGCACCGATCTGCTGCTCGCGCCGGGCCAGCTCGGCAATCTGCCGCTCGAGACTGGCGATGCGGTCCTGATCGAAGTTGGCGGCAGCCGCAGCCCGGGCTCGACGACCCTCGGCGTCGCGGCGCGTCGCTTCCAGCGAGCCCTCCTCCGCGGCCAGCTCATCGCGACGAGCCCGCAGCGCAACCGCCCTGGCATCCCACTCCCGAAGCGCTTCGGCGCGTTCGGCCGCGGGGCCGGCCGTCGCCGCGGTGGCCGTGCCCGAGCCGGTGCCACTGCCCGCCCCTGACGCGGCGGTATCAGCCGCGGCAGTCGCAAGCCTCACCGATTCGGCCAGACGATCCCGATCGGTCTCCAGTCGCGTTGCCTGGGCCGACCGCCACGCCGCCTCGCGGGCGACAGTTTCCAGGGCCCTTGTCGCTCGCCGCTCGACGTCCTCGGCCTCGTGGCGTGCCGCGCCGCTTCGCCGCTCCGCCTCGCGTGCGGCATCGAGCGCGGTTCGTGCTGCGACGGCCGCCCTGGCGGTCGCCGAAGCCTCCTCGGCCGCGCGAGCGGCATCGACTTCGAGCCGGGCGACCTCTTGCGCGAGACTCTCCACCTCGGCCCGTCGCTCCAGCAGCGATTCAGCTCGACCCATACTCACGACACCCAACGACGTCGCCACGGCTCCATCGCGGGTGACCGCGATCCATCCGAGCGGC
>Ga0182027_10004743_pt1 | contig 20940 bp, 19 predicted proteins | sample 712E1DmetaG_FD_121300 | JGI IMG/M metagenome (GOLD analysis project Ga0182027, IMG submission 121300) | Permafrost microbial communities from Stordalen Mire, Sweden - 712E1D metaG (Illumina Assembly) | ecosystem: Environmental > Terrestrial > Soil > Wetlands > Permafrost | place: Sweden...
AAGCACCGTTACAACACCTGCAGCAAGGAAGGCTGCCGCAAGCCGGCTGTCGCTGGCGGGGTGTGCGCGGAACACAAGAAGGGCGCCGCCGCTGAAGGCGCCGCTCCTGCGGCCTAGCCTCGGCCACGGATCGATTTGACAGCTGGCAGCCGCGTGCTGTCGGCGCATCGCCATGTACAAGATCGTCGTCAAAGGCGGCAACAAACTGCACGGCGAGGTGTGCGTTTCAGGGGCGAAGAACGCGGCCCTGCCCATCCTCGCGTCGGCGCTGCTGGCCAAGGGCCAGTCGACCTATCGCAACGTCCCCGGCCTGGGCGACGTGGTCACGATGAGGAAGCTGCTTGGGCAGCTCGGCGCCAAGGTGCAAGGCGACGGGACCACGGTGGTCGATACCTCGCACATCACCAATTTTGAGGCGCCCTACGAGCTCGTGAAGACCATGCGCGCGTCGGCGCTCGTGCTGGGACCACTGGTCGGGCGCTACGGCGAAGCACGCGTGTCACTGCCGGGCGGTTGCGCCATCGGGGCGCGGCCCATCGACCAGCACCTCAAAGGCTTGGCCGCCATGGGTGCGCGCATCGAGCTGGAGCACGGCCTCGTCACGGCCAAAGCGCGTCGACTGCATGGGGCAACCATCGTGTTCGATGTGGTGACGGTGACCGGCACCGAGAACCTGATGATGGCGGCATCTCTGGCCAAGGGCCGCACCACCCTGGAGAATGCCGCTTGCGAGCCCGAGGTGGAGGAGATGGCGCGCGTTCTCAACAAAATGGGTGCGCGCGTGCGCGGCGCGGGAACGTCGCTCGTGACCATCGAAGGCGTGGACGAGCTGCACCCGCTCGACCACGCCATCATTCCCGACCGCGTGGAAGCCGGCACGCTGATGGTGGCGGCGGCCATCACGCGCGGCAACGTCCTGATTCGCGACTGCATGCCCGAGCACCTCGACGCCGTCATCGCCAAGCTGCGCGTCGCCGGCGCCGAGGTCAGCATCGAAGAGGGCGGCGTGCGCGTGATCGGCCGCGGCGACATCAAACCCACCGACATCGCCACGCGGCCATACCCGGGATTTCCCACCGACATGCAAGCCCAGTTCATGGTGCTGATGTCGCGGGCCAAGGGCCAATCGGTGCTGTCGGAAAACATCTTCGAGAACCGCTTCATGCACGTGCCTGAGCTCATGCGCATGGGCGCGGACATCGTCATCGACGGACACATCGCGGTGGTGCGCGGCCCGACCAAGCTGAAAGGCGCCAAGGTTATGGCCACCGATCTGCGCGCCTCGGCCTGCCTGGTTCTCGCCGGACTCGTCGCCGAGGGAATCACCGAAGTGCTGCGCGTCTATCACCTCGACCGCGGCTACGATCATTTGGAACGCAAGCTGCGCACGCTCGGGGCCGACATTCGTCGCGTCAAGGGCGAGCTCTGAGGCAAGTTTCCTCAGACGAAGAATTGTGCGATTGGACCCATTCCCGGCTAACCTAGAGTTTCCCCCATGGCCGACCTGGATCTTCGAGAAGAACTAAAACGCGGGGTCAAGATTCATCCGCGCGTTGTGGCGCAGAGCCTTTTTGGAAACCAGGCCGACGTGCAGAAGATTGCCGCGGCACTACCCGTGTTCCTGCCCTTCAAGGGCAAGTCCTACAAGGCCGCCTTGTGGGTGATCGATTGGGATCACCGCATCCCGTCGCGGGATTGCGTTGTTCGCCTGTATGGATTCTATTCGTCGCAGGGAAAGACCCTGGGCGAGCGATCCTATGAAGACCGCCTGGCGCAAATTGCCAGGGAAGATCTTTTTCCTGAGTTCGACGTCTCGGATTTCGCCGGGCTCGCCGCCGACGAGGTTTACGAGGCCGAAGGTCCCATCGGCGGGGATCTGAAGCCATTCCGTCTGGTCAGCGAATGGCGGCGCGAGATCGAGACCAAGGCGGCGCGCAAGGCCGAGCAAATCGTGCGCGCTTCGCACACGTTCAAGGAAGTCGCCAGCGAAACCCGCGCCCGCCCGCCCGAGCTGGGCGATCTCGAGGCCGCCGAATGGTGTCCGCCCAGCGAAAGTGGCCACGGCCGCTGGGGCGTCGACGTGTGGTACCTGCGTTCGTTCAACGGTATGGTCGGCGAGGGAACCGCGTTTCTCGTCGATCTGGAGGACGAAACCGTGGTGCGCCAGCGCGATTTTCAGTTTCGCGCCGGTTGATGGCGCGGCCTGCGAGAATCGCAGTCCTTGATCTAGTCGCGAAGTTTTACCGCAAGGAAACATGCTGCGTGTTCTCATCAGTCGTGGAACGGGTGTCATAGGCAATAGAACAACCATGGAGTCAGCCGTGAAACGACGATCCCTGTTTAATCTTGGTCTTGGTGTGATTCTTTCAATGGCTTTTTTCACCTTCGGGTGTTCGAGCAGCGGAGGCTCGCTGCCCAATCTCGATGCCGGCAAGGACACGCGCGTTGCAACCGGCGGCAACAGCGGAACCGGAGGTTCGAGCGCGACGGGTGGTGTACGCTCCACCGGCGGATCGAGCGCGTCGGGCGGTTCGAGCGCGACAGGCGGTTCGAGCGCGAGCGGCGGTTCGAGCGCATCGGGTGGCACCAACGGCTCGGGCGGCGAAACCGCTGCGGGCGGCTCTGGCGGCGGTACCGGCAGCGGCGGTTCGAGCCAAGCCGGTGGCACCAGCGGCGGCACGGGCGGCAGCAGCGGCGGTTCGACCGATGTCGACGGCGGCGCCAGCGGTGGCAGCTCCGACGGTGGAGCCAGCGATGCCGAGGACGCACCCTTGCAGGAAGGCGACGTTCCCGCGGTCTCCGATGACGGCGGTCTCGGGAGCGACGGCGGCCCTGCCCTGGTGGATCTCGGCGTGACCGATGCGGAGAATGTCGACGCGATGGGCGTCGACGCGGTCGAGATCGTTCTTCTCGACGCAGCGGAGGACGCGTCCGAATCCTTCGATAGCCCGGCAGTCGTGGTGGACACGGCCGAAGCGGTGGACGTCGTGAGCGTAGATACGTCGGCGGCAAACTGCGTTCAGCAAATCGTCGACAACGGATACTCGTTCACGGGCGCGCAGGCGTGCAGTGCTTGCTCGCAAAACGGCAGTTTGATCGAACCAGGCCAGTGTACCGCGATGATCAACTGTGTGGCACTTCAGTGGCCGTGTATCGGCGATCAAAACAATTGCCGCACGAACTGCGGCAACACCGCCAACGCGGACGGCGTCGCGAGAGACTGCGTAACAGCTCTTGTCCACGCGTCTTGCGGCCCGGGCTTCTAGCGGCTACTTCCCGTGTGACAGCAATTGCAGACCGAAGATGACGGCGTTTTCGGTCTGGCCGTGTGCTTTCGTGAATTGGTAGACGCTGACCAGGCGGGCGTGCTGGCCGTCGATTAGGTAGCCCAATTGGGCGTCGACGCGGGTGCTGTCGTCGGCGTCCACGGCGGCGCCTTTGCCGGCGTGCTGGATGCGCAGGAGAGGCTGAAAGCGGCCGAAGCCGATGTCGATGGGCACAAGGTAGCTGGCCAGGGCGAAAAACTGGTAGCTCGCGGTTTCGTTGTCGCCCCACAGCTTGGCGATTTCGCCTTCCAGATCCAGGACGCCGGCCGTCCCGCCGTTTTTCTCGAACAGAAGATCTGCGTTCAGCTCGTTGAAGTCGCTGGCCGCGGCGGTCGCTACGGCGGGCAAGGAGCCGCCGGTTTGGTGCTGAACGCCGGCGCCGAGGGCGAAAACGTCCTTGGCGCCGTAGTAGGTGCTGGCCGAACGAAAGCCGGGCTCGGGATTGAGCAGGCTGAGATTGATGCGGGCGGAATAAAGCGGGCTGGTGGTTGGCGTATCGAGGCCGAACGCCCCAAGGTAATACTTGAATCTCCCGCCGCCGAATTGTCCCCACAGGGTGACGCCGTCGCCGCGGTCGTTATCGCCCTGGCGTGGGCCGACGGGTGGCCGCGCGACCGCGGGCAGAGCTGGAGCGTAGTCGTTGTAACTACCGGGCAAAGTCCAAGGCGCGATGGCCCACACCGTGCTGAGGCTGGCGCGATCGGATGGGATGGGCATGCGGCCGAGCCACAGATTGAAGGCATCCGCGAATTCAACCTTGGCCACGAGATCGAGAATCGCCGCGCTGTTAGCCGTTGACACCGCCGGAGCGCCGTAGCTGCCGATGAAACCGGCTTGCCACTTCAGAAACGGCTGGACTTGTCCGGAAAACACGACGTCCGCCTCGGCGTTCGAGCCCACGTCGTTGAGCTTGTCGCGCGCGCTCGGGTTTTGCAGTCGCACGGCGACGCGCGTGCCGACTTGCGCGGTGATTTCCTCGCCGGTGGCCGTTGTCAGCGCCGCCGCAGGCGAGGGGGCCGGCAAAGGCGGCGGGGGCGCCACATCGCCCGTCGGCGCGGCATCTGGCAGCTCGGTCAGGACCTGCGCGCGCACGTGCGCCGGGAAAAGCACGAGCGCGAGCGCCGCCAAAAGAGGCGCGAGTTTGCCGACGATTCTGTCCACGGTTGCGATACTGCCCTATTCGTCGGATTCAGTCGACCGCCTGAGCCCATTGGCGATTGAAGACCAAGCCGAGGTGTTTTGTCAGGCTCTCGCGGACCGCCTCCTGGTCGACCGGACATCCAAGCTCGCGCGCCATGGAGGTCATCACGCCGGCGTCGAACCCGCAGGGATTGATGGCGGCGAAGCGCGACAGATCCGTATTCACGTTGAGCGCCAGCCCGTGCATGGTGACCCACTTGCGAACCGCGATGCCGATGGACGCTAGCTTGCGCGGGGCGGTTTCTTGCGCGGTCCACACGCCTGTGCGACCGGCTCGTCGCGTGCCTTCGATGCGGAAGTCCGCCAGGGTTCGGATGACGGCCTCTTCCAGCCCGCGCAAAAATTGGTGCAAGTCGCGCTCGTCGTCGCGAAGAAGAAAAATGGGGTAGGCCACGAGCTGGCCCGGCCCGTGGTAGGTTACGTCGCCGCCGCGCTCGATGGCGAAGACGGGAATTTCGCCCGCATCGAGCACATTCGCGGGCGCGGCCGAGCGCCCGAGGGTGATGACGTCGGGGTGCTCGACCACAATCAGGGTGTCGGGGATCGTTCCGGCTTGGCGCGCGGCCAGCAGATCCTGCTGCAGGCGCAGAACCTCGCCGTAGCTTCGAAGCTTCAGGTCGACAATGCGAGCCGGCTCGATCGTGGCGCTACCCTACTCGGCGCTCGTCGATGGGCACGTGGTGATTAAGCGGCGGGCCCACATAGATTTGGCGCGGGCGATAGATGCGAGCCTTGGCGTCGTCCTGGATTTCCTTGAAGTGCGCGATCCAACCCGGCATGCGGCCGATGGCGAAAATCACGGTGAACATCTCGGTGGGAATGTTGAGCGCGCGCATGATGATGCCGCTGTAGAAATCCACGTTGGGGTAGAGCTTGCGTTCGACGAAGTAGGCGTCCGACAGCGCGGCCTCTTCCATGCGCTTGGCGATGTCGAGCAACGGATCGTTGATCTTCAGCGACACGAGCAAGCTGTCGCACGCCTTCTTGATGATGCGGGCGCGCGGATCGTAGTTCTTGTACACGCGGTGGCCGAAGCCCATCAGGCGCTTGCCGCTGCCTTTCTCTTTCGCCGCGGCGAGAAAGCGCGAGCCGTTGTCGCCCGAGCGGTGAATGTCGGCGAGCATCTCGATGACGGCCTGGTTGGCGCCGCCGTGTAACGGTCCCCACAGGGCGCACACGCCGGCCGCAGCGCTGGCGAACAGATTGGCCTGCGCCGACGCGACCATGCGCACCGTCGAGGTCGAGCAGTTCTGTTCGTGGTCGGCGTGCAGAATGAAAATCAAATCGAGCGCGTGCACCACCTCGGGCCGCAGCTCGTAGTCCTGATACACATCCGAGAACAGCATGTGCAGGAGGTTCGCGGTGTAGCGGTAGGTCGGCTTGGGATAGATGATGGGCAGGCCGCGCGACTTGCGGAACGAGAACGCGGCGATGGTGCGCACCTGCGAAATCAGGCGCGCGGCGTGGATGTCGAATTCGTCGCGCCCCGCCCGCTGCATCAGCCCCGGGTAAAAGCAGCTGGACGCATTGATCATGGCGGACAGAATCGCCATGGGATGCGCGGTCGACGGGAAGCCTTCGAAGTGATACTTCATGTCCTCGTGCAGGTTCTCGTTTTGGGTCAAAAGCTGCGAGAAGCGCTGCAATTCTGGCTTGGTCGGCAAATGGCCGTAGATGAGCAGGTAGGCCGTTTCCACGAAGTTCGACTTTTCCGCCAGCTCTTCGATGGGGATCCCTCGGTAGCGCAGAATTCCCTTGTCGCCGTCGATGAAGGTGACGGCGCTTTGGCACGACCCGGTGTTGCCGTAGCCCTCGTCGAGGGTGATATACCCGGTCGCGGTGCGCAGGTTCGAGATGTCCAGTCCCCGCTCCTGCTCCGTGCCTTCGACGACGGGCAATTCGACCACCTTGCCGTCAATATCTAGCTTCGCGGTTTTTCCCGTATTGATGTCGACCATGGTCCTTTGAGTTTTGGGTCAAAAATGGCGCGATGACAAGGACGATTGTCGGCTTGCGCGGCGTGACGCCCGGCTCCTACCGGAGGTGGCCGAAAGTGGGACCGCGTGTGGTAGAAACCCGGCCATGAATAAGGTCGTTCGCGCTCTGATTTCGGTATCCGACAAGAAGGGCATTTTGGATCTGGGAAAACGCCTGACCAAGCTCGGGGTCGAGATCCTTTCCACTGGCGGCACCGCGCGTGCGCTCCGAGAGGCTTCGGTTCCGGTCAAAGACGTCAGCGATTTTACCGGATTTCCCGAAATGCTGGACGGGCGGGTGAAAACCCTGCACCCGCGCGTGCACGGCGGCATTCTCGGCCGCGCCACCGACGAGCATCGCAGGCAGATGCGCGAGCACGGCATCGACGCCATCGACCTCGTGGTGGTGAACCTCTATCCCTTCCGCGAGACCGTCGCACGTGGCGCCTCGTTCGAGGAGATCATCGAGAATATCGACATCGGCGGGCCGGCCATGGTGCGCTCCGCCGCCAAGAACCACGAGCGCGTGACAGTCGTCGTCGATCCGGCGGACTACGAGCGCGTCCTCGGCGAGCTGGAGACGCGCGGGGAAATTTCTCAGGCACTGCGTTTCGAGCTTTGTCGCAAGGCCTTCGCCCACACCGCGGCCTACGACGGCGCCATCGCCAGCCACCTTGGCAAGTTGTCCGAGGCTGGCACCGCCATCGCCGACTTTCCCGCCACCATGCACCCGTCGCTGCACCTGGACAGATTGCTTCGCTACGGCGAAAATCCGCACCAGAAGGCGGCGTTCTATGCCTGGGACGCGCCCTCCGGCATGTCGCTCGCTCACGCCGACGTCATCCAGGGCAAGGAGCTGTCCTACAACAACCTGCTCGACCTCGATGCGGCCATGAAGTTGTGCGCGGAATTCTCGTTGCCCGTGGCGTGCATCATCAAGCACACCAATCCCTGCGGCGTGGCGGTCTCAGAGAAGGGCGTGGCGGAGGCCTATCGCCTGGCGCGCGAAACCGATCCGGTTTCCGCCTTTGGCGGCATCGTGGCGTTCAACCGCAAGGTCGAAGAAGATCTCGCCAAGGCGATGGCCGAGGTTTTTCTCGAATGCATCGTGGCTCCGGAATTCTCGCCCGAGGCGCTCAAGGTTTTCTCGGCCAAGAAAAATTTGCGCCTTTTGCGCGCGGCCCTTGCCGGCGTGGCGGCCGGGCAGCTCGACCTGCGCGCGGTCTCGGGCGGCGTGCTGGTGCAGACGTCGGACAATTCGACCTGCGCCGCCAGCGCCGGCAAGGTGGTCTCCGAACGCAAGCCCAGCCAGGCCGAGCTCGCCGACCTCGATTTCGCCTGGCGCGTTTCCAAGCACGTGAAGTCGAACGCCATCGTCTTCGTGGGCGGCGGGCGCACCTTGGGCGTTGGCGCCGGGCAGATGTCGCGCGTGGATTCGGTGAAATTGGCGGTGTCCAAGGCGCAACTGCCGCTGCAAGGTTCGGTGCTGGCGTCGGATGCCTTCTTCCCCTTCCGCGACGGTCTCGACGAGGCGGCCAACGCCGGCGTGACGGCAGTCATCGAGCCCGGCGGATCGGTGCGTGACGACGAGGTCATCGCGGCCTCCAACCAGCACAACATCGCCCTTGTCTTCACCGGCGAGCGCCACTTCAGGCACTAGCCGATGGGACATCGGATTCTGCTCGTCGGCTCGGGCGGGCGCGAACATGCCCTGGCCTGGAAACTGCTGCAAAGCCCGCTGTGCGACTACCTCGTCGCGGCGCCAGGCAATCCAGGTATCGAAGCGCTCGGCCGCGCCGAGGGCATGGCGGGCAAGGTTGCGCTGGCCAATGTGGGCGCCGAGGCGATTGCGGAATTGGTGGCCTTGGCCAAGTCCGAGGCTATCGATCTCGTGGTGTGCGGCCCCGAAGTCTCGCTGACGGCGGGGCTGGGTGATGCCTGCGCGATGGCCCGCATTCGTTTCTTCGGGCCGTCGCGCGCGGCCGCCAAGATCGAAGGGTCCAAGGAATTCGCCAAGGACCTGATGAAACAGGCCGGCGTCCCCACCGCCGCCTACGGAAGCTTTTCCGCCGCCGAGCTGGCCGCAGCGGAAGCCTTTATCGATGCTCAGCCCGGCGATGTGGTGGTCAAGGCCAACGGCTTGTGCGCCGGCAAGGGCGTGGTGGTGACCTCGTCGCACGCGGAAGCCAAACAAGCCGTGCGCTCCATACTGGTAGAGCGCGCCTTCGGCGACGCCGGCGCGCGCGTGGTCATTGAAGAACGTCTGGTCGGGCGGGAAGTTTCGATGATGGCTTTGTGCGATGGCACCCGCTTCGTGATGCTGGCTTCGGCCGAGGATCACAAGGCAGTTCTCGACGGCGATCGCGGACCCAACACCGGTGGCATGGGTGCCTATTCACCGTCGCCGCTGGTGGATCAGGCGCTGACCGAAACCATCGCGCGCACCATTTTCGCGCCGGTGGTGGCCGCCATGGCGGATCTCGGCCGGTCATTTCGTGGGCTGCTTTACGGTGGCTTGATGCTTACCCCGGATCGCGGGCCCATGGTCATCGAGTGGAACTGCCGCTTCGGCGATCCCGAAACCCAGGCCGTGCTGCCGCGCTTGGATGAGGATTTGCTGCCCTGGCTGCTCGATGCTGCCTCGGGCGAGCTGCCCCTTTGTTCGCTCAACTGGCGGCCCGGCCTCGCCGTGTGCGTGGTGCTGGCCGCCGAGGGTTATCCCGGCAAGGTGCGTTCGGGCGACGCCATTCTCGGCCTTGGCGACGACGGGCAGCTTGCGGGCGCGGGCGGCGAAGTGTCGGTCTTTCACGCCGGCACCCGGCGCGAGGGCAACCGCATTCTCACCAGCGGCGGGCGCGTTCTCGGCGTCACCGCGACCGGCATCGATCTCGACGAGGCACGCGCACGCGCCTACGCTGGCATCGAGCGAATTACTTGGCCAGGCATGCATTTCCGCAAAGACATTGGACTGAGAGGCAGAACATGAGCGACACGACCTGTGACGTTGCGATATTGATGGGTTCGAAGTCGGACCTCGACACTATGAAACCGGCGGCCGAAGTGCTGAAAAAACTCGGCGTGCGCGTGTCCGTGCGCGTGCTTTCCGCGCACCGAACGCCCGAGCAAACCGCGGCCTTCGTTCGCGCCGCCGCGGCCACGGGAACCAAGGCATTCATCTGCGGCGCTGGCGGCGCGGCCCATCTTGCCGGCGCCGTGGCGGCACACACCACGCGACCGGTGATCGGCGTGCCCATCGCCGCGGGCAGCTTGCAGGGCATGGACGCGCTGTTGTCGACGGCGATGATGCCGCCCGGGATTCCGGTGGCCACGGTGGCCATCGGCGGCGCCGAGAACGCAGGGCTTCTGGCCGCGCAAATCGTGGCGCTCACCGATCCCGAGCTGGCCAACCGCGTGGTGGCCGAGCGCGAAGCCCGGCAACGCAAGGTTCTGGAAGCCGACGCGGAAGTGAGCGCGAAATTCTAGCCGAGTCGCAAAACCGGTACCCTCTGCGATCCCGATCACTGGCGGAGGAGTCCTCTGTCCTTACCCACGCGTCGCGCTCTGATGTATAAACGCCAGCGCCATGAGTGACGACAGCGCTGAGAACGTCAGTGTACTGACAACTGAAACGCCGATGAAGGCGCAGCCCAATTGGCTGAGCAGACTCCTGTGGATGGGGCCGCGCGTGGCCGAGGCACGTGAGAAGAAATTCGGTCCATCCAAGCCCGGCTTCGCGTGGTTCGAGATCGCGCGCCAGCTTTGCGACGACGTCGTCAAGATCGGGGAAACCGGCAAGAGCAGCTTGGCGGTCCTCCTGCTTGACTGCGATCAGGTCGGGTTGCTGGTTCGTGCCTACTTGGAACGGGAAGGTCTGCTGTCCGGCACCGGGCCGCTCGGCGACGCCGATTGGGCCAATGCTTTGCAAGTGCCGGTGGTGGCCGAATCATTCGCCAAGCTCACCGTCGAGCAGGGCGCGATGCTGACGGCGATGCTCGGGCGCGACCGGGACGCCACCCTTGCGAAGCTTACCGGGGAAGACCGTGAGTCGTTCGCCCGCGCCGTGCACGGCTTGGCCTTGAGATTGTCCGAGCCGCTCGAGCTCGAGGCGAATCGGCTGGGGCGCGTTCTTTTCACGCGCTGGTCGCGCGTGGCGGTCGCGGTCGTGGTGTTGGCGGTGCTGCTCGGCGTGGCCGGAACCTGGATGGACAAGAAATTCGGAAAGCCCAATCTCGCGCTTCATCGTCCCGTCACCGTCAGCAGCCAGTTTCCCGGGCAAGGAACGGATCACAGCCTGCTGGTCGATGGCGACCGCGACAATCTGGGCTTCCACACCGAGTCGGGCGGCCAGCAATGGGTCGTGATCGATCTCGGCGCGGTCCGCAAATTCAACAAGGTGGTCGTGTACAACCGGACTGACGGTAACGTTCAAGAGCGAGCGGTGCCGTTGAAGTTGGAAGTGAGCAAGGACAACCAGACCTTTACCTTGCTCAAGGAACGGAAAGAGACCTTCGACAAGTGGACCGTGCGGGGCCTTCACGCCGAAGGCCGCTACATTCGCCTGGAGAACACGCCGCCCAACTTCTTCCACTTGGCGGAAGTGGAAGTTTACTAGCAACGAACGCGGCTAACGCCAGCCCGCGAAGGGCAGTCGCCACAGAAACCCCTGCATGCTGATCGGGGCGCCGGTCCACAGCGGCAGGTAGACGAGCGAGACGCCGGTCGCGCACAGCAAGAAAGCCACCACCACGCGCGGCGAGCGTTTCTCCAGCCGAACCAACCCAAACGCCAGCAGCCCAAGGCCGAGGCCGTAGGCACCGAGGTAGTGGAAGATATAGGACTGCCGGTGGGTCAGTATGAACGGCAGCATGAGCGCCACCATGGTGGTGATGACCAAGGCCTGGCTGCGCGTCTCCGCCGAAAACGGCGCGCGCGTTTTCCACCGGCGCCAAACCGCACGAGCTAGTTCTACCAAGGCAACGCCAATCGCGCCGGTGGTGCCAAACCACAGCACGACATTGCCGAGCGTCGAGGTCGCTCGCACGAAGCCCGGGCCGATGGCCTCGTAGTGCATGACGATAGGGTGGGTGAGAAACGGCCACGTGTACCACTTGGAGCTCGCGGCGTTGTCCCAGACGGTAAACCCGGCATGGTGCTGAAGCAGGCCGTAGTTTGCCCGCAAGATGCCGACCAGCGAGATGGGTTGCCATGCGATGGTCAGTGCCGCTGCTCCGATGGCCAGGTAGACCAGCGAGGCGAGACCGAACATCCAGACCGCATGCCAGGGGGCTTTGCCCGCGCGCCGCAAGAGCAGGGGCGCAACCAGGATGACACACACACCGGTCCACTTGCACGAGACCGCCAGGCCCACACAAATCGCAGCGCCCGCGAACCAGGCGAGCGTTCGGCCCCACAGCATCAGCGCCAGCGCCGCGTAGATGAAGGCCGTCAACGGATTGTCGATAAGAGCAGTGCGCGCGTACGAAAGAAAGAAGCCGTCGATGGCCACGAAGGCCGCCGTCAACTGTCCGACCCGGCGATCGCGGAAAAGCTTGGTGGCATTGAGCCCCGCCAAGGCAACGATGGCCAGTCCGAGCAGCGCCGACGACAGCCGCCATCCCAGCCCGCGGTCGCCAAAAAGCAGCATCGCCGGCACCAGGACCAGCTTGCCGAGAGGCGGATGGTCGTTCCAATCGGCTCGGTGGGCGATGTAGTTTCGCGCATTGCTGACGAAGTGGTGCTCGTCGAAGCTGAAGGTCCGCGGGTAGTCGAGATCGACCAGACGCCAGACCACACCCAGGCAGACGAGGCCGACGCAAAGGGCGCCAATCGTGAAGCCGCACCAATCGAGCTTGGGTGCGGCTGGGGTTCTTTCCGGGGGTGTTGTGTCCATCGCGCGGCGCCCATCATGCCCCGCGGCGGCGAAGCCTAACAGCGTCTCGTGCCCACACTACACCATTCCCAAACACACCTTTCCTGAGTACCCTTCCGGGTGGATGTGCAGGAAACCCGAAGGCATCCCCCACGACTTGGTGGGGCCGTGGACTGACGGTCAGTCCAACGGCACGCTGCAATTCTGAGATGAAAGGATTACCCAACGTGGAGAGCGAAAACGAGAAGCAGGAACACGCCGAACCACAAGCAGCAGGCGCGGAAGCGCAGGGAACGCCGGCCACGCCGCCAGCCAATGCCTCCCGCCGCCGGGTCTTCATCGGCCTTGGCGTAGGCGCCGTCGTCGTTCTGGGCGCGGCGCTGGCCATGCCGCGAAAGACCCCGTCGTCGGCAGCGGCCGGCACCGTGGACATCACGCTCGTCACCTCGGATCGCGCGGACGTCGACTGCTCCGCCGCCACCGGCATCGAACCCTACCGCTGCGCCTTTTCCGACGAAAACATGCCCTGGCACGGCGACGAGCAGAACAAGCTGAAGCCATTCTACACGGTGGATCGGCATCTCTACCTCATCCCTGGGCTCTTCCTCCAGAAGACCATCCAGGACCGCTACAATTCCGAACCGCCCACCAGCAAGCCACGCGATCAGCTCAAGCGCTTCACCGCTCGCTGCCAGATCAAAGGCATCGGCAAGCTTGGCGGCACGCGCGTGCGCTGGCTGTCCAGCGGCGCGTGGTCCAATGCCGATGAGGTCGAGGTCGCGACCGTCGTCGACTGCAAAGTCGAAGGCTGATCCGCCGCCGGCCGCGACTCGCGGCAGAGGCCACGCGGTCGGAGAATCATCCATTCTTCCGGCCGCGTTTTTCTGTGCGGCAGCCAGGCGCCGGAACCTGCTCTTCCCCGTCGACCAACCAGCCGGTCCGAATTGGCGCTTGTGGTTGCCTCCGGCTTGGCGTCAAATGTCGGCGATTCGGGCTTTATGCCCGCTGCAATACTCCGAAAGGGAAAGGACAACAAAGTGATTTCGACAAAATACTTCAAGCATCTCGCGTTGATCTGCGGGCTCGGCGCCATGGGCATCGTGGCCGGCTGCGGCAGCAACGGCGGATCGGCTAGCGGTACGGGAGGCTCTAGCGCCAGGGGAGGATCAACGGGAACCGGCGGCGCCAGCGCCCTGGGCGGCGCGACCAGTGCCACGGGCGGCGCGACCAGCGCGGGCGGCTCGAGCGCCGGCCCGGTGACCCTCTTCAGCTTCGACAGCAGCGATGACAAATGGGCCCTCAACACCTATCAGGCCACCGACCCCACCACCGGCGCCCCGGTCAGCCCGTTCAACCTGGCTGCCCCCGGCGTCTTGTCCGACGGCGCTCTCGATGCTGGCATCGCGGCTCCAACCCTCGGCGCCGATAGCACCGTCGGCAATCCGCCCGGCTCGCTCAAGGTCGTGGCCACCTTCACCGACTACAATCAACAGGTGAACCCCAACTTCAACTGGGGATCGCTTGCCCTTCAGGATTGGACGGGCAAGGTGGTCAGCGTCAGCATCAAGGTCGATCCGGCCGTGTCCACCTTCGCGGGCGGCGGAGTCCAGCTGTTCGCCCAGGACAGCAACTATACCGGCCTGTTCCAGTGGACCGACTTCCCGACCGACAACGGCTGGCATACGTACACCCTGGACATGACCAAGACATCGTCCCCCGCCGTGAACCCAGCCCAGATCATTCAGTTCACGGTCCAGATCGCCTCGCCCGGTACGCCGACCACCACCGACGATGGCGGTGTGACGCCGTTCACCCCAACCACCGTGACCGCTTACATCGACACCATCACGGTCGCCCCGGCGCCGTCTCTGTAAACAACGACCCAATCGCGAAAGGCCAGGCCGTGTCTTCCTCGCGGAAGGCGCCTGGCCTTTTTCGTTTCGCCACCTCTTGGCAACAATTCGGACCTTTGATTCCTTATTTTCAGCTGCTACATGCGAATACTCGCCTCGGTATTCAAGGCACCGTCATTCAGCTCCGAGCGGGAATGGCGGCTGATCAATCTTCAGGTTCGGAAGGGGGGCGACTTTCATGTTGAGCCGAAGCTCAAGACGGTCGATGGCCGTATTGTTCCGTTCATGGAAATGAATCTGACACCTGGACTTGTGAGCAAGATCGTCCTTGGCTATTCATCCCCGATGCAGGTCAACGACCACGGCCTCGCGATGTTGATAGCGACCGCCAAGATGCAGATCGAGGTCTCCAAGTCCGAAGTCCCCGCGCACTGGCTCGCCTAGCGGGTCTTCGCGGGCGGCAAGGGCAGGGGCGCGGCCGGCCCGAGTGTCGGGTTGTCGACGTCCGGCAGTACGATCAGATAGGGCGGGGGTGGTGCCGGCATTTCGGCCCTCAAATCAATCGGCGTCGCGTCCATCGGCGTGGCATCAAGCTCGGCATCGGGGAGCGACGCCGTTGTTTCAAGCGCGGCATCGGGCGGCGGCAGAAACACCAGGTACGGCAGTGTGCTGATGGGAAGATCGGGCCCGAGCGCCGCGTCCGCGCCATCGGGCGACTGTGCGGCCACATCGCGGCCGGCGTCCGCGGCACTGGCGTGCAGGGCGTTGTTGTCGCAACCCGAGAGCGACAGTCCGAGGCCCACCGAGGCCGGCACTACCACGTTACGCGCCGTCTTCTTTAGGAACCGCTCGATGCGCTCGCGAATTTCTTTCTCGTTCATGGGCGACCTGAGACGACAGATTACTCGCGACCGAGCTGCGATGGAAGAGCAAGCATCGGCGAGGTCTGCGGCCGCCGGTTACGGACAGTGAACGTCGGGGTAGTTGCTGGGGGCGAAGCAGGGCGACTCGCCGATCGACAGATCCACGCGCTGGGTGTAGCTGATGGGGCAGGTTGCGCCGTTCAAGCTGTTCGCGCTGGCGGTGTATTGGATCTGCAGATCGAAGGCGACGGCGGGCAGGTTGGTGAGCACCAGCATGGCGGAGGTCGAGCCGTTCCAGTTGATGGACGTGGAAGGCGACACGCAAGGCGTGCCGGGATAGGCGATGCGGTCGTTGAGGTCGACGATGTAGCTCTGGCTGGCGCTGTCGTAGCGGGCCTCCATCACGCCGAAGCTGGAAGCCAGGGTGACCTTGACGTTTCCGCCCCAGCCCGCGGGCTCTGTGCTGGTGCCGGCGAGGCCGATGGTGATGGCGCCACAAAGAGGCGGGGTGTAGGTCGCCACCGCCATGCGCGCCGTGAGCGATGGCTGGGGCAGGGTCAGCGCGGCGCCGCCCAAGCAGCGGAAGCCATTGCGCGGCCGCGTGTCGCCGTTGTTGGAGCTCATGCTGCTTTGTTCGAGCGAGCGCAGGGCCGGATTCTGCCGGCATTGGGGATCGTAGACGCTACCGCCCTTGCGCAGCGGATTTTGTGCGCCCTGGCCGCCAATGCTCGCGCTCGATCCACTGCAGTCGCTGCCCCGGGGCTGCGAGGTGTGGTCGTAGGTGACGTGGAAGGGATCGACGTCGGCCTGGCCGGCCTGAATGGGCAGACATGCCTCCGAGCTCGAATAGTCGCCCCCGCACTGGCCGAGGCCAAGGTTGTTGCCCGGGCAATCGTTCTGGCAGGCGCCGGCGGCGGAGCACAGGTTGGCGGCGCAGGTGCTGTCGTTCGAGCACAGGGTTGGCACTGGCGTGCCGTAGCGACAGCCGACCCCGAGCGCGAAGTCGTCCTCGACCCATTCGCCGAGGTTGCCGGCCATGTCGTAGATGCCAAGCGGGGTGCGGTCGACGGGATTGCTGCCCACCGCGCGCGGGTTGTTGTTGCCGCCACATTCGCTCGACGGGACGTCGCCGCAGGCCCGCGCGCTATCGCCCCAGGGGTAGACCTGCAAGTCTCCCTGCGCGTCCTTGAGGCGGGCCGCTACTTCCCACTCGGCCTCGGTGGGCAGGCGGCGATTGCGGTAGCGGCAATACTGGCGGGCCTGATCGAGCGTCACAAAAACCGGCTCGTCGCCGTGGCTGAGATAGTCGGGAAGATTTTCGTCGCAGCACTGGTCGAGGGCCGCGCAGGCGGCGAACTGCTTGACCGTCACTTCGTACACGTCGATGTCGAACGCCCGGGTCAGCACGGTAGGGCGCGCGGGCGTGGCCGCTCCGCAGGACTGGCTTTGCGAGGAAGCGCAGAGACTGGCGCCGCCGCCGAGGAGGTACGAGCCCGCGGGAATGGGCTGCGTCGCCGTGGCATCGGGCAGCGGGATCCCTTTGGCGCAGCCGAGGCAGGTGCACAGAACCAGCGCCAGACGCTTCACTCGGTCTCCCTGGGCATGGGTTGCAGCAGGCCGGGCGGTCCGGCGTCGACCTTGTCCCGATTGACCAGCCAGTCGAGCACGTAGCAGGCGACCGTCAGCGTGGCGGCACTGATGGCAGCCGCTTGACTGCCCTTCTCGACGGCAGAGAACTTGTTGAAGTCGTCGCTGCCGGCGAAGCTGCGGTTGGCCTTCACGTGGCCGACGATCGCGCCGGCCTCGCCCACCGCGGTCAGCACTAAAAAGAGATGGCCCAAGCCGCGCCAGCCGTGCGACTTGACCCGGCTGAGCTTGCCCATGACCGCGGTGTGATCGCCGGCGATGAGCGTGACCGCGCCCGCAGCGCCGCGAAAGCCGTCGCGCTCCAGTGCCACCGAGTACAGACCGGGGGGAAGGCGCAGCTTGACCGGAGCGCTGGCGCCGACTGAAATGTGGTTGACCAGGATGTTGGCCTCGGGCGGGTTGGCGTTGACCTCGAGCTCGGCGTCTCGTGGCATCTCGAGCGCTCGGCTGGGCGGTGCGGGCGTTGGCACGGGCGCGGGCATGCTGGCGGCGGACTGGGCAACGGCTGGCGCGGCGCCGGGCTCGGGAACCGCCGGTGCGATGGGAGCTGGCGTTGGCATCTGCGCGGCGAGAGCGGCGGCGGCCTGCTCTTGCTGCTGCTGCTGATCGAGCGCGACCTTGAGCTCGCGGATCTGCCGTTCCACCTCGGCGCGGTTGGCTGCATCCGGCGCCTCGCGCAGGTAGCTGCCGTACAGCTTGATGGCGTCGGCCACCTCGTGCAGCTGGCGGTGGCACTGGGCAATGTTGAAGAGGAACGAAGCGTCCTGTTTGAGCCGATAGGCCTCCTGGAATTCCTTGAGCGCCTCGCGGTACTCGCCCAGCTGATAGTGCGTGCGGCCCTGCTTGTAGTGGGCCTTGGCGCTGTCCGCGACCTTGACCGCCTCGTCGGCAGCGCGGCTTGGGAACGGAACCCCGCTTGCGAGGCAGAACACCAGCGCGACCGGAAGAGCTCGGGGCCACATTGTCACGACACCTCGATAGTACGCGAAGGCGTGACCTTCACGCAATCAATCGGACATCAATCGCACATCGCCTACTCTTGCGATAGCCTTTCCCGGTGTCGCGCGATCGCCGCTTTTCGATTTACTGGCTGGGCCAGACGCTCTCTGGCTTCGGCGACGCATTTGCGCTGGTTGCCTTGCCCTTGCTCGTGCTCGATGCCACCCGATCGGTGACCGGGATGGGGATCGTGACCGCCGCCGGGGTGGCCGCGCAGGTCGTGGCGAGCCTGTTTTCGGGCACGCTCGTGGACCGGCTCGATCGGCGTCGCACGATGATCGTTTGTGACCTCGGGCGCGCCGTCAGCTATGGCCTCTTGCCGTTGATGTGGTGGCTGGGACGACCTTCCTTAACGATGATCTACCTGACTGTCATCGTTGGCGGAGCCTTGTCGAATCTTTTTTCCGTCGGCTACATGACGGCGGTCCCGGCTCTCGTCAGCCAAGACAAGCTTCACTCACCCAACGCCAAGCTGCAGGGGTCGATTGCTCTTGCCTACGTTTTCGGGTCGCTCGGCGCGGGTATCATTGCCACTGCCATCGGTCCCGTCGCGGCCATCGCCATCGACGCGGTGACATTTCTGGCGTCGGCGCTCAGCCTGCTCCTCATCCGCTTCGATGTGCGAGCCGAGGAGCCGACCGATCGCGCCGCCCATCAGCGCTTCGGTGCCGGCTTGCGATTCTTGCTTGGGCATCCCCTGTTGCGTGCCATGACCCTGCTGCTCGTCGTGCTTGGCATCTTCGGCAACATGGGCGTCGGCGCGGGCATCACGGACTTGATGATCTTCCACGTCAAGCAAGAGCTTGCGCTCGATTCGCACATGGTTGGGTTGTGCGTCGGCGTGACTGCCCTCGGTGCGTTGCTCGGCGCAGTGGCTGCTCCAGCGATGGCACGCAGGTTCGGCTCGGGGCCCTGCTTCTTGAGTGGCAGCATCGTGCAAGCCGCCGGGCTTCTTACTATCGGATTTTTCCCCCATGCCGTCGCTGCGGCCGGCGGAGGTCTTTTGTGGGGCGCCGGCATGATGCTGCGGGGTGTTCCCATGCACTCGCTCCGCCAATCGTTGATCCCGAGCGGGCTGCTGGGAAGAGTCACCGCCATTTCGTGGACGGCCATCTTCGGCGCCAGCGCCATCGGCACCGTGCTAATCACGCGGATTGCCGGGCATGTCGGCGCCGGCACGACCATGCTCGGCATCGGTGTGCTGGTGGCTATTGTTGGAGGGGTCGCGTGGTTCGGGCGGGTTCGCGGCGCCAGGTGATGCGATCGCGCTTTTCCCGTTTTCTCGCTACCGCGCTGGCCGGGCCGGAGTAGGCTTCGCCCACCATGAAAACAGCCATCATTAAAAAAGTTGTGGCCCGCGAGATCCTCGACTCGCGCGGAAATCCCACCATCGAGTGCGAGGTTCATCTTGAGTCCGGCGCGTGGGGCATCGCCGATGTTCCCTCGGGCGCGTCCACGGGCGAGCACGAGGCCCTGGAGTTGCGCGACGGCGACCCCAAGCGCTATCAGAAGAAGGGCGTGCTCAAGGCCGTCAGCAACGTGCAAAAGATGCTCGCCCCCAAGCTCATCGGGCTCGATGCCTTCGACCAGGCGGGTGTGGACGCGGTCATGCTTGCCGTCGACGGCACCCCGAACAAGGGCAAGGTCGGCGCCAATGCCATCCTCGGCGTCTCCCTGGCCGCCGCGCGCGCGGCCGCCAACGAAGCCGGTCTGCCGCTTTACCGCTACCTCGGCGGCCCCAACGCGCGCGTGCTGCCCGTGCCCTTGATGAACATCGTCAACGGCGGCGCCCACGCCGACAACGTGCTCGACTTCCAGGAATTCATGATCGTGCCGCAGGGCCCGCCCAACTTCCGCGAGGCACTGCGCGCCGGTGCCGAGGTTTTCCACACCTTGAAGAAGCTGCTCAAGGATCGCGGGGCCGCCACCGCTGTCGGCGACGAGGGCGGGTTCGCGCCCGATCTGCCGGGCGCCGAGGCAGCGCTGGAAGTGATCAGCGAAGCCATCACCAAGGCCGGCTACAAGGTCGGCAAAGACGTGGCGCTGGCCCTCGACGTGGCGTCGAGCGAGCTCTTCGACGCCAAAACCAAGAAGTACAATCTGGAAGGCGAAAAGAAAGTTCTCGACGCCAAGGGCATGGTGGCTTTCTATCGCAAGCTCGTCACCGACTTCCCCATCGTCTCCATCGAGGACGGCATGGCCGAGGACGACTGGGACGGCTGGACCCTGCTTACCAAGGAGCTCGGCGACAAAGTCCAGTTGGTGGGCGACGATCTGTTCGTGACCAACGTCGATCGCATTCACACCGGCATCGACAAGGGCGCCAGCAACAGCGTGCTCATCAAGGTCAACCAGATTGGCTCACTCACCGAAACGCTCGACTCGGTCGAGCTCGCTCACCGCACGGGTTGGACTAGTATCATCTCGCATCGCTCGGGCGAGACCGAGGATTCGTTCATCGCCGATCTCGCGGTGGCGACCTGCTCGGGCCAGATCAAGACCGGTTCGCTCGCGCGCTCGGAGCGCGTGTGCAAGTACAACCGCTTGCTCCGCATCGAAGAAGAGCTGGGCAGCTCGGCCATCTACCCAGGCGCCGCCACATTCAAAGCGCAGCAGTAGTCGCTGGATACCGGAACAGAATGGGATCGGCTGAAAGCGGCCGATCCCTTGCTATTTAGCGGCTGGCTTGGCGTGCACCGGCCAGGCAGCCGCCGCAAGCGACTGGCAGGTCGTTCCGGGTTCCACCCGACGGTAGGCGAACGATCCCGTTTGCGTGTCGTCGCTGTCGCCTGCCATCAGCTTCAGGCAGAAGCCGTGCGCGCCAAGAATCTTCTGCTTGAGATGCACCGAGATTTCGCCGGCGGCACCATCTTCGGTCAGGTGTCCGGCGAGCAGCGATGTCATCGATTGACTGGCAACATAGAGATCGCCGGAGCAGCTCGTGCCCGTGATTTGCACCGTGGCGCCCGGAAACCCGTCGCCGTCGATATCCTCGGCGCCCCAACTGGTCGACCACGGGGCTGCGCTGAGGGTGCCGTCTTCCTTCTTTTCGAGCACGATGTGCGCCCTCGGAAAGCGCGCGACGGTTTCTGGCTTCATCACCGGGGTCACGCCCTTGAGCGGTCGAACGTCGATTCGACAGGTCTTTTGGCGGATGTCGATGCGCGATGGGGTGCGCTGGACCTCGGCGAGGACGTAGTTCTCGGT
>Ga0182027_10004744_pt1 | contig 20932 bp, 15 predicted proteins | sample 712E1DmetaG_FD_121300 | JGI IMG/M metagenome (GOLD analysis project Ga0182027, IMG submission 121300) | Permafrost microbial communities from Stordalen Mire, Sweden - 712E1D metaG (Illumina Assembly) | ecosystem: Environmental > Terrestrial > Soil > Wetlands > Permafrost | place: Sweden...
CCAATTCACGCCCGATCTGATGCCGGCCGATATCACGGGCACCAACGTGTTCAACCTCCAGCGCAACGAGTTCTCGCTGATAAAAGGCCCGCTGTTCACGACGTTTCTGCTGGCCGACGAGATCAACCGGGCGCCCGCGAAGACGCAATCGGCGCTGCTGCAAGCGATGCAGGAACGGCGGGTGACCATCGACCGCGAGACCCACGCGCTGTCGCCGAACTTCACCGTATTCGCGACCCAGAATCCGGTCGAATCCGAGGGCACCTACCCGCTTCCCGAAGCGCAGAAGGACCGCTTCATGATGAAGATCGTCATGCCCTGGCCGGAGCGGGCGGACGAGATCGCACTAGCCCAGCGCATGCTCGCGGGTGGCGCGCCGGAGGCCGTTCTCGAAAGCGGCGCGGTGGGCGTGGTGCTGCGCGAGGGGGACCTGGCGGCGCTGCGCCGCGCGCTCGACGCGGTGGTGGTGCGCGAAGAGATCGTCGCCTACCTGGTGGACGTGGTGCGGCGCACGCGCGAGCACGAGAATGTTTTGGTGGGAGCCGGCCCGCGCGCCATGCAGGCGCTGCTGCTGGCCGGCCGGGCGCTGGCGGCGATGGACGGGCGCGACTTCATGACGCCGGACGATGTGCGGTCGGTGGCGCTGGCGGTGCTCGACCACCGGCTGATTCTGCGGCCGGAGGCGGAGATCGAAGGCGTCCGCACGGCCGAGGTGGTGGACGCCATCCTGCACGAGATTCCCGTTCCCCGATGATCGCGCCGCGCACAAGACTGCTGGTGGTGGCCGCGGTGGCGGTACTGCCCCTGGCCTGGATCGCCGGGCTCGCCTGGACGCTCGCTCCCGCGTGCATCTGTGTGATCGCGGGACTGTGCGGCGCGGCGGCGTGGGATGCGGTGCGGGGAATGCAGGCCATCGGCGCTCTACGGTTGCGGCTGCCGGCCTTGCTGCGTACGACGCGGGGTGTGGAGGCGCAGCTTCCGGTCGACATACTGAATGGCGGTCCGGAAAAGGTGGAGGTTCAGGTGGCGCTGCGGCTGCCGGAGGACTTGATCTCCGAGCAACTGGTGGAGACGGTGGCGGCGGGTCCGGGGACGAGCCGTATCCTCTGGCCGCTGGTGGCGCGAGAGCGCGGCGAGTTCGCGATCGAAAGCTCCGATATCGAACAGCGCTCGCCGTGGGGCCTGTGGTCCGTGCGTGCGGTGGTCGCGGTCGCCTGCCAGGTCCGCGCGTATCCCAACCTGCGCAGCGGCGCCACTCGGGCGCTTCTGTTGGCGCGGGAAACCGCGGGCACACGCCGCGAGCGGCAGTTGGGGCGGGGGCGCGAGTTCGAGAAACTCCGCGATTACGCGCACGGCGACTCGTTCGATGAAGTCTACTGGAAGGCAACGGCGCGCCGGGGCAAGCCCATCGTCAAGGTCTTCCAGTTGGAGCGAACCCAGGAGCTGTACGTGGTGGTGGATGCCTCGCGCCTCACGGCGCGCCGCGAAACACTCGAGAAGTATGTCACCGCCGCGCTGCACCTGGGCCTGGCGGCCGAGCGCCAAGGCGATCGTTTCGGACTGATCACGTTCAGCGACAAGGTCCACCAGTTCGTCCGCGCGCGCAGCGGGAAGGTGCACTATCGCGCCTGCCGCGAGGCCATTTACAAGCTTCAGCCGCGCCGTGTGTCGCCGGATTTCGGCGAGCTGTTCGGCTTCATCCAGACGGTGCTGCGGCGGCGCGCGCTGCTGGTAGTGCTGACGGCGCTCGACGACCCGGTGCTGGCGGAGAGCTTCGCGCAGGCGGTCACAATCGCGTCGCGGCGGCACCTGGTGCTGGCCAGCGTGGCGGGAACGCCGGGCATCCAGCCGCTCTTTGAAGGGCCGCCGCCCGAGGGGCTCGACGACCTCTATCGCGGCGTGGCCGGCCAACTGTTCTGGAAGAAGCTGCGCGAGCTGCGGATGACGCTCGAGCGCGCCGGCGTGCGGTTCTCGGTGCTCGATCCCGATCGGCTGGAGACCGAGCTGACCTCGCTGTACCTGGACGTGAAGCGGAGGCAGGCGCTATGATCCTCGACCTGCCGCGTTTCGTCGGGGCCGAGCAGGCGTACTGGCGCGAACTGGAAAAGATCCTCGACCGGATCGAAGCCGACGCCGCCGCGCGCATGACGCTCGACCAGATGGAGCGGTTCCACTATCTCTATGAGCGCTCGTCGGCGGATCTGGCCCGGTTGGCCACCTTCTCGGCGGAGGCCGAAGCGCGCGAGCATCTGGAGTCGCTGGTGGCGCGCGCCTACGGCGAGATTCACTCGACCCGCGAACGGCAGAAGCGCCCGCACCCGCTGCACTGGTTCTTCACGACCTTTCCCGCCACGGTCCGCCGTCACGGGCGGCTGTTCGGGATCGCCGTCGCGATCACCCTCCTGGGCTGCGCCTTCGGTGGGGTGTCGGTGTGGAGAGACCCCGAGTCGAAGGCCGTCCTGCTGCCGTTCGCGGGCCTCGAAGGCAACCCGGCGGAGCGCGTGGCCAAAGAGGAGAAAGGTCCGAACCCGCAGCTAGGGGGCCACCGGGCGACGTTCTCGGCGCAACTGATGACGCACAACATCCGGGTGTCGATCGCCACCTTCACCCTCGGCATTACCTGGGGCACGGGGACGTGCGTGGTCCTCTTCTATAACGGCGTGATGCTGGGCGCGGTGTCCGCCGACTATGTGCGCGCGGGCCAGACCGAGTTCCTGCTGGGCTGGCTGCTGCCGCACGGCGTGATCGAGATCCCGGCCTTCCTGATCGCGGGACAGGCCGGCCTGCTGCTGGCGAGTGCGGTGATCGGATGGGGACGCCGGACCACGCGCCGCCAGAGGCTGCGCGCGATCGGCGGCGACCTGGTGACGCTGGCGGGCGGAGTCGCCGTGATGCTGGTTTGGGCGGGCTTCGTGGAGGCATTCCTCTCGCAATACCATCGGCCCGTGGTGCCCTATTCGCTCAAGATCGGTTTCGGACTTGCGGAACTGATTCTGCTGATGCTGTTCCTGGGGCGCTCGGGGCGGACCGCGCCGCCGCCGGAGACGGTGCGATGAACCGCCGCAGCCGCACCGTCGAAATCGAGACGCCGGAGGGCGTTCGTTTCTCGCTGCTGCTGGCGGGGCCGCTGGTGCGGTTCGTAGCGTGGCTCATTGACGCCATCGCCGTGATCGGGATTTCTCAACTGATCGGGCGCCTGCTGCCGCTGGTCGGTGTGATCGGCGCGGACGTCGTCCAGGCCTCGACGGTCATCTTGTATTTCGCCGTGTCCATCGCCTACGGCATTGCTCTCGAATGGCGCTGGCGCGGCCAGACCATCGGCAAGCGGCTGCTGCGCCTGCGCGTGATGGATGAGCGCGGACTGCACCTGCGCTTCACCCAGGTGATCCTGCGGAACCTGATGCGGGCCGTGGACGCGGCGCCGGCGTTCTACATGGTCGGGGGCCTGGCCTGCCTGCTGAGCGCGAAGGCCCGGCGGTTGGGCGATCTGGCGGCTGGCACCATCGTTGTGCGCAATCCGAAACGGCCGCACCCCGACCTGGCGCAGTTGCTGGAGGGGAAATTCAACTCGATGCTGGCGTACGATCATCTGGTCCGGCGCCTGCGCCAGCACGCTTCGCCCGAAGCGGCCGGGATCGCCATTCAGGCGCTGGTGCGCCGCGAGCAGTTCGCGCCGGACGCACGCGTCGAGGTCTTCCACCAGATCGCGGACTACTTCCGGTCCCTGGCCGAGTTCCCCGATGAAGCGGTGGCGCAGATGACCGACGAACAGTACGTGCGCAACGTAGTCGAGATCCTGAGCGGACGGCTGCGCGGCGCGCGCGTCACTTAGTCGGCGATTCGATCTTCACGTTCGAGAACACCGCCGTCTCCATGCGGCCGGCGTCGTGCGCGCACACCGCCAGGCCGACATAGACCGGGTCGTGCAGCGGCATCACCGAAGCCCCGACCTTTTGCGGCTCCGCTCCGGGTGTGGCGGCCAGCCACATCTCGAAGACGTCTCCGTGGCGCTCCATGCGGAGCAGGCCCGGGGCCGTCACGCCGGAGCGCACTTCCTCGGTGATGGCGCCGGGCGTGGCGCGGAACTGCATCTCGGTCAATCCCTCGCCGTGCAGAATCACGTCGATGTAGGGCGACTCGGGCTCCAGGGTCTGGCGCACCACCAGGCCGGCCTTGCGGTGCGGATTGGCGCCATCGCCGCCGCTGGTGATGTGCACCTCGGCGGTGATGGAGAAATCGCCCGAGAGCTTCTTCCACACAAAGTGGAACGCGTCAGCATTGGCCCACATGTTCAGACCGCCGCCGGTGACGGTGTAGGCGGCCTTGGCGGCGTCGAACTCGCCCGAGCCGGCGCGCACGCTGGCGCCGATATCGGTCTGGCCCTCGAACTGGCCGAGCGACGCGGGCTGGTCCGCGCCAAAAGCGAACGCCGCCGAGAGCAGGAGAAATACGGGGATCCGGGTCATGCTTCCGATTCTCGCGCAAGTCGGGGGTGGAAAGACGGTCCCGGAGACTATTGAGAAATCTAAGATTGTACTTTATAATGCTCATATGCGATTCCTGCCACGCGGGGTACAGCCAGTCCTGGCCGAAGCCGCCCGCAGCTTCCCCGCAGTGGTTCTGACGGGTCCCCGCCGTGCTGGAAAGACCACCCTGTTGCGCCGTTTGTTTCCGAAGGCCCGCTACGTGTTGCTCGAAGACCCCGACGTCGAGGCGCGCGCGCGTTCGGATCCCCGAGCGCTGCTGGACGAATTGCGGCCGCCGGTGCTCTTCGACGAGATCCAGAATGTCCCCGAGCTATTCGCGTACATCCGCACGCGCATCGACGAGCACCCGCGCAAAATGGGCCGTTGGCTTCTCACCGGTTCCCAGGAGAACCCACTGATGCAGGGCGTCACGGAGTCGATGGCCGGGCGGGCGGCGGTGTTGCAGCTACTACCGCTGAGCCTGGCGGAGACGGAGCGGGTTACCCTGCTCGGGGGTGGCTACCCCGAAGCGATTGCACGGCCGCGGGCGCGGGGTTTGTGGTTCAGTTCCTACATTCAGACGTATCTGGAGCGGGACGTTCGCTCCGTCACGAATGTGCGCGACTTGTCCACTTTTAGGAGGTTCCTGGCGCTGGTGGCCAGCCGCCATGGCCAGATGCTCAACAAGACGGACCTCGCCGCGCCGCTCGGAATCTCCGTGCCGACCGTGGGCGAGTGGCTCCACGTTCTGGAGATCACGGGGCAGATTATCCTGGTTCCCCCCTATTTCGAGAACTTCGGCAAGCGTTTGGTGAAGTCGCCCAAGCTGTATCTGGGAGATTCCGGACTGGCGTGCTATTTGCTGGGGATCGCATCGCAGGCCGAACTGGAGCGGTCGCCCTTCCTGGGCGCCCTGTGTGAAGGATTCGTGGCGGCGGAGGTGGTCAAGAGCCAGGTCAACCAGGGACGACGCAAGGAACTGTACTACTTCCGCGATCAGCAGGGGCTGGAGGTGGACTTCCTCTTCCCGGACGGCCGTAGCGGGTTGTGGATGGTGGAATCGAAGGCCTCGAAGACGGTTACGCCGCGGATGGCAACGCCGTTGACGTCTCTGCGCCGATCGATGCCGGGAGGGGACTCAGTTCGGCTCACAGTGGTCCATCGCACCTCCGCCTCGGCGCCGGCGAGCCGCGGGCTTGCACCAGGCGTCGAGGCCCTCGACATGCAGAGTTTCGTGGAGGCGCTCGACGGCCGCCCCAGGCGCGCCCGCTAGAGAACGGCCGTTCAGGCGCTGACTCGTGGCCGGCGCGAACGTATTGAACCGACCGCGGGCCCGGTTTCGCGGCGGCCCTCGTGGCCACCGCACGGTGGGTCGTCAGCGGGCCGGGTGCGGGATATCTTCCGCTAGCGTTTCCGTGGCCTGGGCGGCCAACTGTGCAAACCACCCTCCGGCCGCAATCAGCTCGGCCGGAGCGCCTTCGGCGAGAATGCGGCCTTGATCGAGGACGATCACGTAATCGGCGTCCCGAATCATGGAGTACCGATGGGCAATCACGAGAGTGGTGGGACGATGGTCCCGGCAGCGCAGTTCATGGAGCGCCGACTTGAGTTCTGCCTCGGTCGCATAGTCGAGATTGGCCGTGGCTTCATCGAGAACGAGAATGCGCGGCTGATCCACCAGGATGCGGGCGATTTGCAGACGCTGCCGCTCGCCCACGGAAAGCCCCACCCCGCGCTCGCCGACTTCGGTGTTGAGCCCGTCGGGCAAGCGGTCGAGCGCGCCACCAAGACCGGCAGCCAGAGCGGCCTCGCGCACCTCGGCGTCCGTAGCATCGGGGCGCTTATACCGGATGTTGTTCGCCAGGGTGCCCGGGAACACCGCACCGTCTGTGGCCACCATCCCGATGGCGCGCCGAACCGAAGCCGGATCCACTTCGGAAAGCGGCTGGCCATCGACTCGAATCTCGCCTGAGTCCGGCTCCCAAAGCTTCAGCAGCAGGTCGGCCGCCGTGGTCTTGCCCGCGCCCGAGGGACCGGTCAAAGCCGTGGTCTTGGCTGCTTGGATGGTGAAGCTCACCCCATGCAGCACCTCCCGCCGGGGAGTGTAGCTGAAGCGGACGTCGCAGAATTCCACCTTGCCCGGTCCGTCAACTAGCGCCGCACCGCCAGGTTCCTCCGGGCCCGTCTGAAGCAACTGGACGGCCCGGCGGAGCGAAGCCAGATGCTGCTGCAGGCTGACCGCCATGCTGCTCAGCGACTCGATCGGCTCGAACAGGCGGTCCAGGTACGCCACGAACATTACGACGTCTCCGGGCGTGAGCCTTCTCTCGAGCACCATCCAGCCGCCGTAGCCCAGCACCAGGGCCTTGCTGAGCTGGCTGAGGGCAGTCTGCCCCAGGAAGTAACGATTGCCGGCGCGGGTACGGCCTATGTAGTCGTCGTAGGCAGCCTGCGTGATCTCGTGCAGGCGCCCGGTCTCGCGTTTCTCGGCGCCGGAGAGCTTCACCGTCTTGATCGCGGCCAGGGCATCCTGGATTCGAGCCGAGACGTTCTCCCACATCACGTAGTACTCGCTCATGCCGGTCTCAAGGCGCCGCGCCGCGCGCCGCGTGATCCAGAAGTACGGAGGGAGCACGGCTAGCGCGACCAGTGCGAGCTTCCAGCTTTGCGTCAGCATGATGATGCAGATTCCGGCGATGCGGAGACCCTCGGGAACGATCTGCTGGGTGAAGGCCGTTACCACGGGAGCGACTTGGTCACATTGGTCTATGCGCTTGGCCAGCCCTCCGCTGGCACGCCGGCTGAAGAAGCCGAGCGGAAGGCGCAAGATATGGCCAAAGGTGGATTGGATGAGCTGAGCCTCGATCCGGCTGCCCGCCACCGTACTCTGATAATCCGCGGCGAGGGAGAGGAAATAGCCGGCCACGCCGATGAGGAACAGCAAGGCCGCGGCCTCCAGCAGGGTCGTCAGCGCCTGCTGTCCGGTGCGTGGAGCGACGAAACCCGGGCGATGCGGTTCCAGGGTCTTCCCGGAGTTCTCCAACTCCTTCTCCCGGTGTTCGTACTTGAAGACCGCGGTGTTGCCCTGCTGTTCATCGATGGGCACACGGCTGATGGGCCGCCCCACGAACAGCCCCGCCACATCGTTGATGGCGGTGCGATAGATGAGCGGCTGGAGAAGATCCGCGCCGGTGGCCAGCACCGCCAGCACGACAATCAGCGCAAACCGGGTCTTGTAGGGCTGCGCCAGCCGGAACAGTGCGACGAGCACGTCTCGGTAGGCAGCCGTGTTGGACGATGGCATCCGGATCTCGACAATGATACCAGAGCCGCGCGAAAGCCCTCGCTGGGGCTACAGTTCCTTGAGCGGCAGCGTGAGGGAACCGATCATCCCGGATCCCGCGTCGCGCACCACGATCTTCAGCGTCTCGGCGCGCGGCGAGTCACCGAGTCGATGGCCGGGCGGGCGGCGGTCTTGCGAAGGAAAGCAGGCCCGGTCTCGATCAACTGATGGCAGACGCGCGGCGCGGCCGGTTCGGTGTTGTCGTGGTCTGGCGATTCGACCGCTTCGCCGGCAGCATCAGACAACTCGTGCTGGCGCTAGAAGAGTTCCGCGCGCTCGGCATTGACTTCATCTCGCACCAGGAAACGCTCGACACGTCCACGCCGATGGGCACAGCCATGTTCACGATCATTGCGGCGATGGTGGAACTGGAGCGCAGCGTCATCCGCGAGCGTGTCATCGCGGGCCTCGACTACGCCCGCGAGCGTGGCACCCGATCTGGCAAGCCCATCGGCCGGCCGAAAGTCATCTTTCGCCGGGATCAAGTTGCCGCACTGAGGAACCAGGGCCTCTCGTGGCGACAGATTGCTCAGACTCTAGGCGTTGGCCTCGGAACCGCCCGGAGGAGCGTGGAAGGGTGCCAAAACCCCACAGCGGAGGCGATATGAGCGACTCTCAGGGCCCGCCGGATCAGGCCCGCGCCGTCCGCCGATTCGCCGCCGGCCTCCGCTGTGCCTTCGCCCAAGAGATCGCCAAGGACGCGAGGAGGTTCAAGAAGCTGGCCGTCTACCACCTCAAGCGCTCTCTGCCTCCACTCCCAGGCCGTCCGCCCAAGGAGTCCTTAACCAGGGCAATTGAGCTGCGCAAGGAAGGTATGGACTGGAGGCAGATCTACCCCCTCTGTATTCCCGGTCACTCGGGCATGCCGGCGGCCGTCCGTCGCCAGGCCGAGACCAATCTCCGTGGGGCGAGCCGTTCGCGACGCAACGCGGCGAAGCGCAGAAGAGGCGAGCGGGCTGAACCCAGGCAACAACCGACTGCCCCGAAAGAGGGGCCGGAGGGGACCCCATCTCCAACGTGCTGACTTGCCCCATGCGCATTGCGGTCAATGTGGGACGGCGCAGCTTACTCTTCGAGCGCCAGGAAGTAGACCCGCCCGCCTCCGTCGCCGGCGACAATGCATTGTTCGTCGGCGCAGGCGCAGCAATTCGCTCCCGCATCGCAGTGGAATGTGGCGATAATATGGCCGGTGTCCAGGTCCCACACCTTCAGCGTTTTGTCGTAAGAGGCGGAAATCACCCGCTTGCCATCCGGCGTCACCGCCACGCCATGGATTCCCTCAGAGTGGCCTTTCAGCGTTCGTAGCGCTCGACCGGAGTCCAGGTCCCAGACCTTGAGCGTATGGTCGTAAGAGGCGGAAACCGCCAGCTTCCCGTCCCTCGTAACCACCACGCCAAAGACGACATCAGAGTGGCCTTCCAGCGTGCGCAGCGCGCGACCGCTTTCGAGATCCCACACCTTGAGCGTGCCGTCTTCAGACGCGGAAATGGCCCGCTTCCCATCCGGTGTCATCGCCACGCCATCGACTCCAGCAGAGTGGCCTTCCAGCGTGCGCAGCTCGTGGCCGGTGTCAAGGTCCCACAGCTTCAGCGTTTTGTCGTGGGAGGCAGACACCGCCCGCTTGCCGTCGGGAGTTACCGCCACGCCACAGACCGCATCGGAGTGACCTTCCAGCGTGCGCAGCTCGTGGCCGGTTTCCAGGTCCCACACCTTCAGCGTTTTGTCGTGAGAGGCGGACACCACCCGCTTGCCGTCCGGTGTCGCCGCCACGGCATCGACATAAAAGGAGTGGCCTTCCAGCGTGCGCAGGTTACGGCCGGTCTCGAGGTCCCACACCTTCAGCGTTCTGTCCGAGGACGCGGAAACCGCGCGCTTCCCGTCCGGCGTCACCGCCACGCCCCAGACAATATTGGAGTGGCCTGCCAGCGCGCGCAGGGGACGGCCGGTATCCAGGTGCCACAGTTTCAGCGTCTTGTCCCAAGATGCCGAAACCGCGTGCTTGCCGTCCGGCGTCACCGCCACACCATAGACATCACTGGAGTGGCCTTCCAGCGTGCGCAGGTTACGGCCGGTCTCAAGGTCCCACACCCTTAGCGTGCGGTCGTGAGATGCGGAAACGGCCCGCTTGCCGTCCGGCGTCACCGCCACGCCATAGACTCCACCCGAATGGCCTTCCAGTGTGCGCAGCTCGTGGCCGGTCTCCAGGTCCCACACCTTCAGCGTCTTGTCGTTAGAGGCGGAAGCAGCCCGCTTGCCGTCCGGCGTCACCGCCACGCTATGGACTGCACCGGAGTGGCCTTCCAGCGTGTGCAGGGTGCGGCCCGTGTTCAGGTCCCAGACCTTCAGCGTTTTGTCGTGAGAGGCGGAAACCACCCGCTTACCGTCCGACGTCACCGCCACGCTATAGACTGCACCGGAGTGGCCTTCCAGTGTGCGCAGCCCCAGGCCTGTGTCCAGGTCCCACACCTTGAGCGTATTGTCGTAAGACCCGAACACGACCCGCTTGCCGTCCGGCGTCACAACCACGCCAGTGCCCGAGTGACCTTCCAGCGTGAGCAGCGGTTGGCCGGTGTCCAGGTCCCAGACTTTCAGCGTCCTGTCCCAAGATGCTGAAACCGCGCGCCTCCCATCCGGCGTCACCGCCACGCCACACACCCACTGGGAGTGGCCTTCCAGCGTCCGCAGGGTGCGGCCGGTCTCCAAGTCCCACACCTTTAGCGTTTTGTCGTAAGAGGCGGAAACCGCCCGTCTCCCGTCTGACGTCACCGCCACGGCATAGACATAATAAGAGTGGCCTTCCAGAGTTCGTACGAGCGCGCCTCCAGGCGGGTCGAGGCAAGGATGCAGAGGTCTGAACCACGGGCGCGGAGCGGCAGCGCTCAGTTTCTCGACAAGCTGCGTCAAGTCCCGCCGGTCCCGATGAGCGAACAACCGCCCCACCATTTGGGAGGCCCACTGCCCCGAGTCTTGCGCCACCACGTGCATGGAGAGCTGCAGCGCACCGTGAATCAGCTCCAGCGCCTCGCCGTGGAGCAACAGATTCTCCGGAACCTCATGAAGCAGCGCCTGATAGTCGGAGTCAAGATCTAGAACCATGCCGGCGGCGACCTTGGCAAAGAGGAACTGGCTATCGAACAGTGTTTCCTCAGCCTTCTTCCACTGGTGTGCTCCCCGCTGCTGAAACGCCAATTCGATGGCCCGGCGCGCATCGGGCGACTTCCGTCCTTCATCTAGCCAGGCCGGCTTCGCCCCGAAGTGCTGAGCCAGGTCGCCGTGTCGAGCCTGCGACTCGGCCCCGGCAAGGAACCGCCCCGCAACGCGCTCCGCCAATTGGCGATGGTAAAAAGCGATAACCGTGCCGCCAGACGTGGCACGCTCCGTGAGGTACGGTTCCAGGTCCAAGGAGAGGCGCGACCACACGACCACGGGTAGGCGGCGTTCGCTAACCTCGTGGCGCTTGCGTTTATCGAAGTCACTCCAGACGGTATCGTCTTCGGTGAGCAGATCCAGGACTTCGTCTTCCTTCAAACCGTAACGCGCTGCCGCCAGGTAGCCCAGGCTGCGCTCCACCAGCGTCGGGCCATGATTCGAGTTGCTCGCCAACCGGTCAAGGAGCGTGTCGATAACGCCTGCGACGCCTTCACCCAGGGTGCAAGCATCCTGGGATGTATACGACTTCCAGAGCCGGCTTTCTTCGGTGGCCAGCTTCAGATACAGCGGTAGGCCGCTGCGTTCAAAACGGCCCAGCACTTCATCGCGCTGCCATGGCCGGAGCGTGCGGCCCGCGTCCCGGAGCCATTCCTCGAGCGCCTGGCCGCCCTCGGACTGCGTCATGCGTTCGAGATGGACAGGCAAACCCGCCGGCAACCGCTCCACGTCTGCGGTGGTCGAGAGGATCACCTTGACGTGCGGCGGCAACTCCGACGGGAGCCAGGTCACGGCGCGCGCCGGATCGCTTAGGCCCAGTTGATCGAGAGCGTCGATGAATAGAACCAGCGGCTGCTCCGCGGACGCCAGCCTGTCCTTGAACACGTTCTCGAGTTGTTCGTAATCGACCGGAGTCTGATCCGGGGCGATCTGCCGGCATAGGCTGGTGAGGAGCGCATGGCCGCTGGCCGATTCGGGAGACGCGCCGATGAAACGCCGGATCCTCCGGCCCGGACCCTGGTACCGCTGCGAAGCCTTGGCCATCACCGCAGACTTGCCCGAGCCCGATTCTCCATGCAGCACTAACGGCCGCCGCTCCGGTCCGCGGATGTAATCCGCAATTGTGTCCAGGATGGCCTGGCGGCCGGTGAAGATGCGGCAGCGGTGTTCGGCAAAGCGGTCGTGCGCTTCGATTTCCAGATCCAGCGCCGGTCGGTCTTCAAAGCGTTTCACCTCTTTCTCGATCACCTGCCGGAGTCGGTGGAAGACCGCGTCGCACAGCGCTGCCGTATTGCCGGGCGCTACCTCGGTTATATTGCCGGGCAGGCGGTCACGCAGATACGACTTCAAGTCCTCCAGCCGTGCATCGGTCTGCCCGGTTCGTCGCCGGAAGAACCCGAAGACGTGTCGCCGGTCCGCCTCGGCCTCGCCCAGGCCCGCCAGAATCTCTTGGTGTGTGGCGGAGGCTTCGTACTTGGCCAGATCTGCTTCCGCTAATCCGGCCACCCGCCCGGCCTTCGCCAGGGCCTCACGCAGGGTTCGTTCGACTGGGTTCCAGGCAACTGGTGTGACGAACTCACCCATCCGAGGCTGCAGACAGTACTCCGGCGGCACAGCATTCTCGTCCAGCCTGTACCAGCGTTCAGCCAGGTCTCGTGCGTCGCCTGCCGGGATGTCCGGCAGGAGTGCATCGAACTCCGAGGCAAGAACTCTGACGGGCAACGGCTGCCAGCCGTACCGGTCGCCCAGCAGAACGATAAAGTTTGGCCGCACTCCCGTGGCCTGGCAGCGCCGGATCTCGCGCAGGCAGATCTCCATCGTCTGCTGATCGAGCGCCGCCTCGTCGCGCACTCCCCAGCGTAAGTCGATGGCCTGGAACTGCGCGCCATGTTGCTCGCAGAACTTGCGCAGCTTCGGGAAGACCTCACGCTGGAGCGCGTCGCGCTCGGCTTTCAGATCCTCGAACGTCGAACTGACGAACACGCGGAAGGTGCGGGTCGCGATCGGCATGAAACTGGCCTGGAAAACGATGATACCGTCTTTTTCTTGTCGCTGACTCGTGGAGTGCCTACGAGTTGTGCACCACCGGCAATCAACCGCGGTGGCCCCTTAGTTGGGCACATCGTACCAAAAACCTCCTACTAGAATGGGCCAAATCCACGTTGAGAACGCAGGGAAGATTGAAGGTCGGGATGGCGTATCACTATCAGTAGGTATTGGCACGCCGACCGCCTTCGACGCGACTTCGCGGGGCAAATCTCCGAGGACGCAAGGAAGTCAAAAAGCTGGCGGTCCAGTACCTCAGGCGATCCCTCCCGCCGTTCCCAGGCCGTCCGCCCGAAGCGGAGCACCAGAGCGATCGAACAGTTTCGTGGAGGCGCTCGGCGGCGGCGCAAGTCGCGCCCGCTAGGGAAACGCTCGTTCGGGCTTGAGTTGTTTTGGTGAGCCGGGCGGGACTCGAACCCGCGACCCTCTACTTAAAAGGCAGATGCTCTAACCACCTGAGCTACCGGCCCCCCCGGTGAAGTTCCCGAGCGGACATCACCCACGATAGCATAGCGATCGCCCGCGCCCTGGAACATCGTGCGAGAATTGCGCGTAGCTCAATCTGTACCATGCCACGCGAACAACTCGCCATCAAAGCTCGCCTCATGGATTGGTGGAGCGAGGCCGACCCGGCGCCGCCCGGCGGGCTGCCCACCTATTCCGCAACCGACCAGGCGCGCCGCGAAGCCCACCTCGACCTCTATCTACAGGCGGTCGAAACCGAACTGCGTGCCACTCCCAGGACCACCGCCGACCAAGCCGCCGCCGAGGAGCGCCTCACCGCCGCCTTCCGAGTCTTCGCTCACCAGGCGCTCGATTTCGAAGACCGCCATCTCGACCTGCTGCTCACCGGCGGCTTCACCGCCACGGGCAGGGAACTGGCTCGCGCCGCGCGCCTCTTCGATCCCTCGATGAGCGCCGGCGACATCTTCCAGGCCAGCCGCAACGCCTGGACCGCGAATGGCCTCCAACTTCTGCTGGGCCTGCCGGCGCGACTGACTCCGGCCATCTTCGGATACAGCATGCTCTACCCCTGTACCGACAACTACCTCGACGAACCGTCCGTTTCGAAGGCCGACAAGCAGTCGTTCAACCGCCGCTTCGGCGCGCGCCTCGCGGGAGAGGACCTCGCGCCGCGCGGCCGTCATGAGGAGCAGGCCTGGACCCTGGTCGGCATGATCGAGAGCCAGTATTTGAGAAGTCAGCACCCCGAGGTCTTCGCCAGCCTCGCGGCCATACACAGTGCGCAGGAACGGAGCTTGCAACTGCACCGCCAGGTGGAGCCGGGCGATGTGCTCGAGATCAGTTTCGAGAAGGGCGGAGCGTCGGTGGTTGCCGATGCCTGCCTGGCCGCGGGCGCGCTCGCCCCCAGCGAGGCCGATTTCGCGTTCGCCTGGGGAGTCGCCTTGCAACTCGGCGACGATTTGCAGGACGTTGCCGCCGACGCACGGGACGGCATCCGCACCGTATTCTCCGAGGCCGCGCGGCGCGGGCCGCTCGATGAGGTGACGAAGCGCGCTTTCGCGTTCGGCGCGCGCGTGCTGGCGGGCCTCGATGGGTTCGGCCCGGCCGCTCCGGTGGCCATCAAGGAACTCATACGCACCAGCTTCTTCATGCTCCTCACCGGCGCGGTGGGCGAAGCCCGTCACTGCTACTCCGCCGCGTACGTCCGCGAATTGGAGCGCCGCTCGCCCTTCACTTTCGACTTCCTACAGAGCCGCCGCCGCCGTTTCACACGCAAGCGGGGCATTCTGGAGCGGCTCGCGGGAGCGTTCTCCGAGGGGATGCCTCGAGCGCAGGACGGTGGTTTAGGGGAAGCAGTCCCCTTGCCGGCGCCGGTGCGGTGCTAGTGCGTTAGACGTCCACCCGTGCGAAGATTGGAGATTCTCCGGCCCGATGAGGGCCACCGGCTTTCTGGCCGGCCACGCGCGAGTGGAGCGATCCCGCTAGTGCTCCGCGGCGCTGGCCGGCCAGATTCACTTAGATCGTCATGGCGGTGAATCCGCCGTCCACCCGGATAATAGCGCCCGTGACGAACGACGCCGCCTTCTCGGACGCCAGCCACACCGCGGCTCCCACCATTTCCGCGGGTTCGCCGAAACGATCCGCGGGCGTGTGCGCCATAATCTTGGCGACGCGTTCCGGGGTCAGCACCTTGCGGTTCTGCTCGGCAGGGATGAACCCGGGAGCGATCGCGTTCACGCGCACCTTGTGCGGCGCCCACTCGCGCGCCAGGAATTGCGTCAACTGGTTCACGCCGCCTTTGGTGATGCTATACGTGAACACCTTCGACAGCGGCGGCCCTGACGACGCCGACGAGATGTTGATGATGGAGCCGCCGCGGCCCGCATCCACCATGCTCTTACCGAACACCTGGCACGCCAGGAAAATGCTCTTGAGGTTCACGTCCAGGATGCGCTGCCATTCCTCCTCGGTGATCTCGAAAAAGGGAGTGGCGGAGTTGATCCCGGCCGCGTTGAGCAAAATGTCCGCGGCGCCGAATTCCTGAAGGACGATTTCGAGAGCGCGGCTCAGATCGGCCTTGCGCGTGGCGTCGCAGGCGATGCCGATAGCGCGGCGGCCCAGCGCGCGGATCTCGGCGGCGCGGGCCTCTGCCTGCGCGGCGTTCAGGTCCAGGATGGCGACGCCGGCGCCGGCCTGGGCGAATCCTGTCGCCATCGCCCCGGCCAGCACGCCGCCTCCGCCGATCACTACCGCCGTCTTTCCATCGAGCGAGAACAGTTCAGTTGACATGGCGCCTACCGTTTTACCACGCCATCCCAACTTGGGTTCACAATGAGAAAAGACATGTGGCTCGCCTTGGCTCTCTCCACTCAGTTGCTTCGCCCCGCCGTGGTGCTCGACCCCGTGACCAACATGTACTCCAAGCCCGACGCGCTCGCCGACGTGGTCTCGCAGGCCATCTACGGTACGCCGGTCCGCATCATTGAAGAGCAGGAAGGCTGGGCCCGGGTGGAAACGCCGGACGAGTACACCGGCTGGATGCCATTCGCCGCCGTCCGCGGACTGCGCGATGGCGAAACCGGCTACGCCGCCGCGGGCCGCGTGGCACGGGTCGAGAGCCTCTTCGCGAATCTCTACCGCGAGCCGGATGTGACCCTCCACGAGCCGCTCCTCACCGTGCCTTTCGACACGCGCCTGGAGGTCACCGCCGAGCCGCCGGACGAGGGCGGGCGCTGGATTCGCGTGGCGCTGGTGGATGGCCAACTGGCCTGGGTCGCCCGCGGCGATGTGAGTTTCGATCTCCCGCATCTCACCCCTGCCGACCTGCCCGCGTTCAGCCGGCGGTTCCTGGGCCTGTCCTACCTGTGGGGCGGCACTTCCACGTTCGGGTTCGATTGCTCGGGCTTCGCCCAGACGCTCTACCGCCGCCTCGGCGTCCTGCTGCCGCGCGACGCCCAGCCGCAGGCGGCCTGGAAAGGCCTTGCGCCCGTGGACCGCAAGGACCTGCGGCCTGGAGACCTGCTCTACTTCGGCAGCTCCGATCGCCACATCACGCACACCGGAATGTTCCTCGGCGGCGGCGAGTTCATCAGCGCCACGGTCCACGAACATCCGGTGGTGCGCATCGACCGGCTCGACGACCCGTTCTGGGACAAGCTGTTCGTCGCCGCGCGGAGGTTGAAATGAATCGCCGCAATTGGATGAAGGGGGCGCTGGCGCTGCCGGCAGCGCTACAAGGGGCGGGGGCGGGCTCCGCCAAGATCGAGACGCGGGTCGCCCGCCTCATGCTGCGGCACACCTGGACCACCACCATGTCCTCCAGCCAGTACCGCGAGGTGATCCAGCTCGATTACACCCGCGACGGCGTGACCGGCCTCGGCGAAGGCGCGCCCATCGTGCGCTACAAGGAGGACGCGCGCTCCGCGCAGGCCGCCATCAACGGCATCCTCGACTATCTGACCGCCGCCAATCCGTGGGAGTTCGCCAAGCTGATGGGCGAAGTCTCGCGGCGCATGGAGGGCCAGTACGCCGCCAAGGCGGCCATCGACATCGCCCTGATGGATTGGGTGGGCCGCAAGCTCGGCATCCCGCTCTACCGCTACTTCGGTCTCGATCCGCGCGACGCGCCGGTTACCACGTTCTCAATCGGCATCGACACGCCCGAGATCACGCGGCAGAAGGTGCGCGAGGCGGAGGCGTACCCGGTGCTGAAGATCAAGGTCGGCCTGGCCACCGACGAGCCGACCATCGAGGCCGTGCGCAGCGTGACCAAAAAGCCGTTGCGCGTGGACGCCAACGAGGGCTGGAAGGACAAGGAAGAGGCCGTCCGCAAAATCAACTGGCTCGCCACGCAGGGCGTCGAGTTCGTGGAACAGCCGATGCCGGCGTCGATGCTCGAAGAAACCCGTTGGGTGCGCCAGCGCGTCCACCTGCCGTTGATCGCGGACGAAGCCTGCGAGCGGCCGGCCGACATTGCGAAATGCGCCGGCATTTACGACGGCATCAACGTGAAGCTGGACAAATGCGGCGGCATTCTGGAGGCGTATAAGATGATCCAGGCCGCCAAGGCGCTCGGAATGAAAACGATGCTGGGCTGCATGATCTCGAGCTCCATCTCGGTGACCGCCGCGGCGCACCTCTCGCCCCTGGTCGACTACGCGGATCTGGACGGCAACCTGCTCATCTCGAACGACGCCCACGCCGGCGTCCGCGTCGAAAACGGCAAGCTGATTTTGCCGGACGGGCCAGGCCTGGGGCTACGGGCGGGGTGATTCCATTGAGGCAGATAGCCTTACCGAACCGCGACCGTAAGGGAGCGGACTTAGCCTGGCTTGACCTGCGGATCCAATTTGTCCTTGAGGTCTTTCCCTTGCTCCGTCTTGAATAACGTGTCGAAGACCTCGGCCAGCTTGTTGGTCGCCTGCTTTGAAAACAGGCCCACCAGCGCGGAGACCCCGGCGATCCCATAAGGATTGACGTCGGTGCCCTTAGTGCCGGTCATGAAGAAGCCGCCGCGGACCGCCAGGTAGAAAATCAGCGCCAGCCCCGAGCCCAGCAGCGGATGGAGCAGATACCAGGATATCCAGCTCAGCCGAAATGTCCGGTTGCCGACGAACTCTACGTAAGATCTGCCTACGTGAATCCATGCGCCCAGCGCGCCGGCCAGTAACACCAGTAACATCAGGTCAATATCGCGCGGCAGTTTACCGAAGGGCGTCTTTACGCTGTCTTCCTGTCCCGCGAACTTGTCGGCTTCCGCCTTCTCGGCCGCCAGCTTGTCGCGCCGGTCCTTCTGAGCCTCCGCGCTTTCCTTCGCCGCCTGCTCGGAGGCGCTCTGATCTTTGGCGGCCTGGGCCTTCAGAGCCGAGCCCTCGGCGGCGTTCCTGGCCGCGTCGGCGGACTTCTGCGCCGCCTCCTGCGCCTTTTCTGCAACCATGTCCTTGTCCTTCGCCCAGTTGTCCGCCGCGGTGCTGGCCGCCGTGGCCTGATCGAATGCGGTCCGGTCCGCGGGCGCCGGAGGCCAGTAGAGCACCAACGGCAGCGCCAGCAGGAAAAGGCCGGAGAGATACACGCCCACCGTTAATACCCACGCCCAGAATGGCTGGCCGGGGACTAAGTGGACAGCGGCGCTGCCGAGTTTGGTTTGATCGGCCGCGCTTCTGGCGGTGATGGTGACAGTCGCGGGATCCTTGATGTTAGCCGGCGCCGTGTACGCTCCCGTTTGCATCTGACCGAGACCCGGGCTGGTCACCCACGTGACGGCGTTGTTCGGATCGCCCACCACGGTGGCCTCAAACTGCTGGCTCTCCCCCGCCTTCAGGGAGACGCTGGTGGGGATGACGGTGACCCGAGGTTGCAGCCGGACCACGGCGATCGAAGTCGGCCCGCCGCCCGCCGGCGTGGCGGTTACTACGACATCTTCCGCCGCCGTGACCATTCCAGGCGCGATATACAGGCCGTTATTCGCGTCTATGGTGCCGTGAGCTGGATTGATGGACCATGTGGCCGCCCCAGTGCTCGCGGTGAACTGCTGCGTTTGAAGGTCGGTCAAAGTAGCGGTCGGTGGAGTGATGGACATAGTTGAGAATCCCCATTAGTTGACAAGTAATATACACCCGCCCATCTCGGCATGCAATCCCCGTGAATTGGTCCGATTATCCGATAATTGCACACCGTCCATAATTGCTCTGGCCGTGCTGCGCCTCGCGGACACCGCCTATGGCGCTAGGCGCGCAACGGGCAGACTTGTTATGGATGGTGCTCGTCCGGCGCGACGGGCGCTCAGCCCTCGACGGCCACGTCCGCCTGCACATCCGGCGCCTGCAACTGGCGGGTCAGCTTATCCACCGTTTCGAGCGGCTTCATGCCTTCGGGCGAGGCGGCCCCTAACTCCCGGAACTTGCGCGCGCTCACCATCACGCGCGATTCGAGCGAGCCCACGGCCTTGTTGTAGGCCTCCACGGCGCGGTCCAGGGCGCCGCGCAAGTCGTCGAAATGGCCCCCTAAGGTCGATAGGCGCGCGTACAACTCGCGGCCCAGATCGGCGATCTGCTGCGCGTTTTCGGCCAGCGCTTCCTCGCGCCAGCCATAGGCGACGGCCTTGAGCAAGGCGATCAGCGTGGTAGGAGTGGCGATGAGCACGCGCCGCTCCACGCCGTATTCGATCAAGGACGGATCCGCCTCGAGCGCCGCCCCGAAGAACGGCTCGCCCGGCAGGAACATCACCACGAACTCCGGCGCCGGCCGGAACTGCTCCCAGTAGGATTTCGCCGAAAGCTGCGTCAGGTGCGCCCGAACCTGAGCCGCGTGCTGTTTGAGGCGGGCTGCGCGCACGTCCTCATCGGTGGTCTCGAACGCTTCGAGGTACGCGCTGAGCGAAACTTTGGAATCCACCACCACGCTCTTGCCGCCCGGCAGCTTGACGATCAGGTCGGGCCGCAGCAGGCCGTCTTCGGTGTCAACCGATGGCTGCTGGACGAAGTCGCATTGCTCCAGCATTCCTGCCAGCTCCACCACTCGCTGAAGCTGGATTTCGCCCCAGCGGCCGCGGGTCTTGGGCGCGCGCAGGGCAGTGACCAGCCGGGCGGTCTCCGACGACAAGCCCTTCACCTGGTCGCTCAGGACGGCGCGGTTCTGCTCCATGGCCTGAATCTGGTGGTCCACCTTGTCGAGAGAGTCCGCAATGGGCTTGACGACGTGCTCGATAGCCTGCTGGCGGGTGGCGGCCAGGTCCAGGAAAGCCTGGTTGTTGCTCTTGAGCGCTTCGGCGGAGAGCGCCTGAAAGGTCTCGGCCAGCCTCTGCCGCGCCTGTTCGACCAGCGCCAGCTTCTCCTGGCCCGCCTTGCGTTCCTGCTCGAGCGTGGCGCCCAGAGCGGCCTCGCGGATTTGCAGCGCTTCGATGCGGACCTGGCCTTCTTTCAGGAGCGCGTCCATCTCCTGGATCCGGAGGTCGCGCGAGCCGACGCGGTCCGCCAGCACGGCGCGGCCGGACCGCGAATAGAGCCAGGCGGACCCGGCGCCGGCCACCAGGCCGGCTGCGAGCATCAGCAGTGCGTCCATAGAAGACTCCGATTTTACACCCGGGGCCAGAGTTGACAGGGGGCGCGCGGCGTGCCACTTTAAGGGGACAGAGGAGGATGACCGTATGAGCCTGGAAATCTCAGTCCGCCGACTCGAGAACGTGTCCGTTGTCGATTTGAGCGGGCGCATCACGCTGGGCGAGGCATCGGGCCGCCTGCGCGACACAATCAAGGACCTGGTGACCAACAACAGCAAGAGCATCCTGTTGAACCTCGCCGGCGTGACCTACATGGACAGCTCGGGCCTGGGCGAACTGGTGGGCGCCTTCGCCACGGTCAGCAATCGCGGAGGGAAGCTGAAGCTACTGGGACTCCAGCCGCGCCTCTACGAGCTGATGCACATCACCAAGCTCTACAGCGTCTTCGAGATTTTCACGGACGAGGCC
>Ga0182027_10004745_pt1 | contig 20932 bp, 10 predicted proteins | sample 712E1DmetaG_FD_121300 | JGI IMG/M metagenome (GOLD analysis project Ga0182027, IMG submission 121300) | Permafrost microbial communities from Stordalen Mire, Sweden - 712E1D metaG (Illumina Assembly) | ecosystem: Environmental > Terrestrial > Soil > Wetlands > Permafrost | place: Sweden...
GAGAGCCTTGGTCCGGAGCACTCGCGAAGCGCTGGGGGGAAACTGGGGGGACCCTTGGGGATAAGGATAAGGAAACATGGGTAAGGATGGGTAATTCCCGATGGACGGGCCCAGCTTGGGCGCAACGCGGCAAGTGGCGTGTTTGCTAGGCGGTGCGTTGAAACTAAAGGACTTGGTTTGGCTCCTCAGGTAGGACTCGAACCTACAACCCTTCGGTTAACAGCCAAGGGGAGAATGACAGCAGCAATGTGAAGGATTGAGCGAAGTTGCTCAAGACAAAGCAGTTCTGGCACTCAACTCTCACGCTCCACCAATGCCGATGATCACCGTTGTCACGGATTCTGAAAGAGACTCCCTACAAAAGTCCCTACAGTGGCAGCTTTGGATAGAGCTGTTGACCGGCTGATTCGAGATTTCCAAGTCCCAGGCTATGCTATGGCGGCGAGGGACTGGCCAGGTGAGCAAGATTGAGACAACCATTCGATTCGGCGGGCGCCCGGCCCTCCTCAAGCGTGAAAGGGGTCAGCGGGCCGGGGACCTCCCGGATTTCGCGTGTGCAGGACCACAGGGAAGCCAGACGACGGCTGCGATGTGGTACATTCTAAACGTTCATGGCTGACACCGCCGCGAACGAACTATGACCACGCTGGATATGGTCCTCGGCACCGCGGGAGTCAACGCCAGCGAAGGCTACGTTGTGCTACTCAGCGGCGGACTCGACTCAACAGTTCTGACGTATGCACTCGTTCGATACGGCTGCACTGTCAAGGCCCTGACGGTCCTGTACGGTCAAAGACATCGCAGAGAGCAGGAGGCTGCAAGGGCAATTGCTGGGGCCCTTGAGATTGAGCATCAAGTCGTGGACCTGGCGAGTCTCCGATCGATCCTGGGCAGCACCTGCGCACTGGTCAACGACGAAATCACTGTGCCTGAGGGACATTACGAAGATCAATCGATGCAAGCGACTGTCGTCCCAAATCGGAATATGCTCCTACTGAGCATCGCCACGGCTTGGTCGGTTGCGTTGGGGCTTCAGGGGGTTGCGTATGCGGCGCACAGCGGCGATCATGCGATCTATCCTGATTGCAGACCCGCGTTCGCGGAGGCGATGGACTGCGCAATTGGCCTCTGTGATTACCGACGTCCACGGCTGCTTCGGCCATTCGTCAGCTTGAGGAAGACAGATATCGTGCGACTCGGCCACGGATTGGGCGTGCCGTTTGAGAGAACGTGGTCCTGCTATAACGGTCGGACACTGCACTGCGCAAAGTGCGGAACATGCGTGGAGCGAATGGAAGCGTTTCGAATTGCCGGGATCAGCGACCCCACTGCTTACGAGGCGGCAGGTTCGATACAATTGTCGGGGACACCCCCGCTGACATCGTGACGTTCGCGGCATTGGAAGCCAATGCAAACACCACGGGCAGAACGAGAACTCGGAGCCGTGCGGGCGGTTCTTCACGCCCTTTTCAGGCGCGATATCTCATACTATCCCAGAATCCGGAACGAACACGGAGTCATCGAGGGACTCTCCGAAGCGGCGGTCGTCGCCCGGATATCTGGCGTGCTTGGGCGACTTCAACCGGGGCAAGGTCCAGACCTCAAGGACTGCATCGAATTAGGCCGGGAGTCGCTGGATGAGGTCAAGAGCCTGACTGAGTATCAAGACCAAAAGGCGACACGTCTCCTCACGATCATCACCTTTTTGAGCGCGCTCTCCGGCGTGCTGTTCTCGCGGTTTGCGGACGGCTATCCGCTCTGGCCAATGATGGCGCGGTTCGGCCTCAGCGTCGAGAGCCTGCTCGTTGGAGCGACGTATGCGTTCTTTGCGTTGTTCGTTCTGAGCGCAGTCTGCGGCGCGCTGGTTGTTTTCCACGCAACTCGTACGCGATTCAAGTATCCGAAGATCGATCCACGTCAACCAGTTGAGACCGCTGTACGTACAGCCTCACATCTCTTCTACAGCGGCATCGCCGGGCTGGACCCTGCAATCTGGGCACAGGCCTTCACGGCTAAGGCATCCGATAATTCCGAGCACGACCTCGTGCTCGATCCCGAACTGCAACTGCGCTACATGAAGGACTACGTCACCGAAAGCTACCTTGTGGCGGCAAAGGTCGCTGACAAGTTACGATACCTGGAACCAGCGCAGCAGATACTGTTGTTCTCGATTCGCTTTCTACTAGTCTGGTTGTTGCTCGTTGGGCTGACGGGTGCTTGCGTTCGCACAGGCACGGACGCAGCGCGTCTTGTGGTGCCAGCCGCCGGACAAGCAAGATCTTCCTCCCCGGATCGGCACGAGAAGACGACAGTCGACGGTTCCCAGTCGACCGCACGCTCAGCATCCCCGAAAAAGGATCCCACTGCGGGAACAAGTCGAGAGCGGCAACACCCCCCTGGTGCGACCCGACGTGAATAGACCCGAGTCGGATCGCGTCGCGGTGTTCGTTGACGCGGACAACACGCTGTGGGACACAGACAGCGTCTATGCCGCCGCGCAGTTGGCTCTCCTCGAGGCCGTCGAGACCGAACTCGGGGCCAAGGTGTGTGAGCCGAATCGCCTCGCCTACGTTCGCATGGCAGACCAGCAACTCGCGGAGCGCCATCACTCTGGACTCCGGTACCCGCCTCGGCTTCTGGCGAAGGCACTGGCACTCACGCTCAGCGGGATGGCGGTGGATACGGCAGCACGCCGTGCCCGGTCGACGCGCAGGGAGGGGAACCTCATAGCGGACTCTGTCGCGATGGAAATTGAGCGTGCTTTCCTTACTGCAGCGCGAGCCAGTCCGAAGCTTCGCACTGGCGTGAGGACCGGCCTCAAGTGCCTCGACGAAGCGGGTCACCCGTTGGTGGTACTGACTGAAGGCAGTCGAGCGAGGGCGTTGAAAGTCGCTCAGGAGCGTCGGATCGGAGGTTATTTCCACCGGATCATCGAGGGGACGAAGAGCCAGCGTCTATTCCAGCGGGTCCTTCAGGCGACCGGGCAACCAGACGTCGCATTCATGGTCGGTGATCAACTAGAACGTGACATCCGGCCAGCGAAGGCCGCCGGGCTTCGAACGATCTTCTTTCCTGGCCGATTCCGGCCGCGTTGGGAACCGGAGGAGGCCGAAGTCGTACCCGACTACAGCATCACGAGCTTCATGGAGGTACCGCACATCGTTGACCGGGCAGCGCTCGGCATCGCGCCTGGCCGCATCAGTTCAAGGTAGACACCACTGGGTCCGCGCAAACCACAAGATGACAAGCACCGACGGACGACTGAGCGGGACGGCCGCGACGGCAAAAGCGGGAGCGGCTGCCCGGAGGTCTGCCTTGAGGTCAGTTTCCATGGGGCGCCAAAGGGTATAGAATAGCGGAGCACGTTCAGGTCACAACGGCGGCCTGCCGCCGCCAACGGATGGCCTCGATCAGCCATCCACGAAGTACGGCGACATGGAGTTCTGCATCTTAGGTGAATCGGGCCTCATTGGCAAAGTCCTGGGTTCGGACGGTGCTTTCACGAAGGTCGAGTTTTTTCGTTCGGTTGAAGACAGGTTTGTTCGGGAAGTCCCGACCGAGGCGCTCCGGCCGTTCGAGATCCCTCCGCAGACGCGCTGCTATGTCAGGCACAAAACGACTGGTGAGTGGCGAACGGGGAGGGCGGGAGAGGTCCGCGATGGCTTGGTCGAGGTCTTCTCCGCCGACGGCAGGGAATACCTCGAACCCCGCCTGGTTTTTGTCAAGAGTGATCTAGTCGAGGACAACCCGGCGGAGATCTTAGCGCTCTTTGGGCAAGACAGTCCGTTGCAGCATCGCCTCCGACGGATGTTTGTCCAATCGTGCTTGGGCCAACGCACGGCGTGCCATTCCCTCACTGCCCTGATAGCCGCTCGCGTGCGCCTTTATGCGCACCAGGTCCAGATCATCGGCCGGGTGCTTCAAGATCCCGTCCTGCGGTATGTCCTTGCAGATGAGGTCGGACTCGGAAAAACAATCGAGGCAGGCGTCATTGCTAGGCAATACATCGCCGATCACCCCGGACGACGCGTCCTGATCTTGGTTCCCGCAGCACTGGAGGGGCAGTGGCAGAGCGAACTCGAGAACAAGGTTGGAATAGCTCCCCTATCGTTTCTCGTGCAGAGCCACGAGGAGTTCTTCTCCGAGGCAACTCCCGATCGCCCCGGGCTGGTGATTATAGACGAAGCCCATGAGTTGGTGTCAGGCGCGATCAGTTCAGACCGGGAGGCTCGACGACGCTTCGACGCGCTTCGGTCACTCTGTCTCACAACTGAGTCTGTCTTGTTGCTGACCGCGACCCCCGTGCTGAACCACGAACGCGAGTTCCTTGCGATGCTACATCTGATCGCACCAGGGCAGTTCCGCCTTGAGGACGAGGAGGGATTCAAACGCCGACTTGACCTTCGACAGGAAGTCGGGCGGATTCTACTGTCGCTTAGCGAAGACGCAGACCCGTACGAGGTCGAACTTAATGCGGCGTCAATACGCGACGCCCTACGAGGCGATTCCGCCGCCCAGAGGCACGCCTCTAGACTGCTGGCCTATGTGAAGGCGGTGCCGGTCGATGAAGGATCGCTCCGTGCCGCAATCCGGCGGACGCGAAGCTACCTCAATGAGGCGTACCGTTTGAGTCGGCGACTCGTACGCACTCGCCGCGAGTCTCTGCCGGAGGCCGATATTCTCCCGCGCGCGCAGGTGTTCGCGCTTACTCCGCCATTTCATGACGATGCTGAATCCGCTGCCGTGCTTGACCTGCTGGAGACATGGCGTGACTGGTCGCTCGGAAAAGCGAGCCAGGGTGCTCTCTCCGACGCATATGAGGCGATCTTCAGAGTGTTCTGGTCCGCGTATTCTTGCAGCGCGAGCCTGTTGCGTGAGGTAGTTGAGGTCCGCCTGGGAAAGCAAGAACCCCAACGTCTCGTTCGAGAACTGGAACGCGCCGACCTCAAGCACTTGAGGGTGCAGACGGGCGATCCTGACGAACTTGAGATCCTCGAACGACTGTCTGACGTCCTGCTGGAATCCGAGTCCCAAATTGACGCGAACCGTTGCCGGGTAATTGCGCGGATCTGCAGGCGGCATGCGGGAGCGAAAGGTGTCGTTTTCGTATCCTCGACGTGGGCCTGTCAGGAACTCTTCAGACAACTTGCCCGCGAACTTGGGTCTGAGGTGGTGCAGTGCCTCCATCGCGAACTCGAAACTTGGGATGCAGACGAAAAGGTCGACCGGTTCCTCACGAACCCGGCTTGCCGCGTACTTGTTTGCGACCGCACTGGCGAGGAAGGTCGGAACCTGCAACTCGCCGCTTTCGCGGTGTTCGTGGATCTCCCGTTCGACCCATTCCGAATTGAGCAGCGCTGTGGTCGTTTCGACCGCCTTGACCAGGCGCATTCCGTGGAGATCAGTCTGTTCGCGGGGCCGAATCATGCGACAAGCGTCCCGGCTGCTTGGTTCACCGTCCTGCATGACGGTTTCCGTGTCTTTGGCAGGTCGATCTCGTCGCTTCAGTTCTACACAGATCAGGCGACGACCCACATTGTGAACCGGGCTCACCAGGGTGGAGCGCAGGCGATGATCGCCGCCGTGCCCGAGTTGCGCGATCAGTTGGAGCGAGAGCGGCGCCGCATTTACGAGCAGGACATTCTCGATTCGACAGAACCGGACGACTCCGTTGGGAACATTATCAGCGCGATCAAAGCCCTCGAAACCGATCACAACGCACTGCTCAGCCAGATGCACCCATGGATCCACGCCGGTCTTGGCTTTCGGGCGCACGTTGCCGGTGCCTCGAGTGCGGTCCGCTATTCCAGCGGGCCTCGGACCCTCATTCCTCAGGAACTTCTGAGTACGCGGGGACTGGATGACTATGAAGGAACGTATGAGCGGTGCGGCAAAGAAGGCGGGGACCCCCTGCCTTTGCTGCGGGTCGGCGATCCGCTTATAGATACGGTCGCAGCATGGGGCGATCAAGACGATGCCGGTCGCACGTTCGCCCTCTGGCGGCATCATCAGGAGCAAGAGCACCAGTTCGGCGGCGATTGGGTCGGCTTTCGGATTGAACTGCGAGTCGAACCGGATATCGAGTACGTGCTTCGTACAACTGAACAGCACTGTTACCCGATCAATGAACCTCTCTTCCGCCGCCGTGCCGAGACATGGTTCTCCCCGATCATGCGATTGGTCTTCATCGACTCAGACATGCACAAGGTCGAGCCCAAGTCGGCCCTGTTCGCGTTGCTGAACCGGCCATACCAGCACGCCCTCGATGGCGGGCACGACTCTCCTCTGCGAGGCAACTTCCAGAACGCTCTCCGACTCGTTGGAGTGAATTCCGATTGGCCCCAACTCTGCCAGCGTGCACACTCCGAGGCTGTGCACATGCTGAAATCCATGCCTCGACTTCAAACCGCGATCGCCGAAAGCGCCGAGCGTGCTCAGAAGCATTGCGAGGCTCTGCTCGAACAGCTCAGTTGCCATGGAGACGAGACCTGGCTCGCATATGAGACGGACCTCGCGCGCGCACTTGTCTGTGGTATCCGCCATCCCGAGGTCCGGCTAGATTCGATCGGTTTCATCGTGCTCTCAAGCCGCCCAGCACCAGCAGGAGGTCTGTAACCGATTTGTACGGCGACGCGTTCCATGCTCTTCAGGATTGGCTTCGGGCGCCCAACAGCGAACCGGATGCGATGGTTTTGGCCGACGCGGCGCAGAGGCGACTGGTCCAGGCTTACCGTCAGCAGACTTCAGGGTTCGCTGGATCTGGCGACCTCGCGACGCTGATGCGATCCGTGTTGCGTCGGGAGCAGGAAGTGCAACGCAGCCACGATATTTCGCTCAGACTGCCCCCAGAGTGGCCGGGAGGAAACCGGCTCAACTTGGAAACCAAGGGCCTGCGCGTGGTTCACCACGACGGAAACGGAGTAGTGGTGTCCGCCGATCCGTGGCGGCCCAATTGGGATGCCGGGATTCGTGCTGGAGGTTTCGATGCCGCGTTCTTCGCGGCTGAAATGAGACGGCCGAACGACTGCGCACCTGGGGACCCGATCCTCCAGTTGCTCGGCCTTGAGTCGTACCGCTCGACTGCTCAACGGACGGCAGTCCGGGCGGCGCTGACTTCCCCGCAGGGCGCGACGTTATTGGTAATCCTACCAACTGGCGCAGGCAAAAGTCTTTGCGTCCAGTCGCTTGCAGTCGCGACGCCCCCTGGATCGGGCACGGTAGTCGTCGTCGTGCCGACGGTTGCCCTCGCTCTCGATCAAGAACGGGCTTTGAACGACCGTATTCCCCATCCGACCGCGTACTATTCTGGCTCCACGGAAACGGACGCCGAGAGAAACCGTCAGATCCGGCACCGCATCGCTACCGGGTCGCAGCGAGTCGTTTTCACTTCGCCGGAGGCTTGCCTTGCGAGTCTCGCACCCGCACTGAGCGAGGCGGTTGAAGCTGGCCTACTCAGGTGCCTCGCTATCGACGAATGCCACATGGTCGAGCAGTGGGGGGACGGTTTCCGCCCTGCGTTCCAGGAACTGGCGGGCTTGCGCCGCACCCTGCTGAGCCGATCTCGACAGCAACTCTTCTCGACGCTGCTGATGAGCGCCACCGTCGCCCAATCGTCCGTGGAGACTCTGCAGACGCTATTCGGGGACCCGGGGCCATTTGCTGTGGTGGCATCTGTCCAGTTAAGACCGGAGCCCGAAATCTGGTGGATCCAATGCCAGGACGAGTCTACTCGTGACGATCGGGTGCTGGACGCGCTGACGCACCTGCCGCGGCCCACAATTCTTTATGTCAGCACGCGTGTGGACAGCGAACGCTGGGCCCGACGACTGCATGAGGAAGGGTGGCGGCGCACGCGCCATCTCCACGGCGAAACACCGAACAGCGAACGCCAGGTACTGCTGCGGTCGTGGAGTGCCGGAGATATCGACATCATGGTCGCCACGAGCGCCTTCGGGCTCGGCGTCGATCAAGCCGAGGTGCGGAGCGTCATTCACGCTTGCGTACCGGAAAGCGTAGACCGACTGTATCAGGAGATCGGGCGGGGAGGTCGAGATGGCAACGCGAGTCTGGCTCTGATCCTTACCGTTCCGCAGGATTTCGAAGTCGCAAGAGCCTTAAGCGAGGACATCCTAATCTCGGTCGAAAAAGGGCACGCACGGTGGAAAGCCATGTTCGCGGCAAAGCGTGTCCTCTGCTCAGGCCTGTACGAGGTTCCACTTGAGGCACGTCCCGACTACGCTGCCGGCGATCCTCCAAACCGCTACCACACGATGTGGAATGTCCGGACACTAAACCTAATGAGCAGAGCCTGTCTGATCCGCCTCGAGGGTAGGGCCCAGAGCGCTGCCGAAGAGGACGCCACTTCTGCATCTGTGCGCGTGCTGGACGATGAGCACCTGCGGATAGAGACGTGGCGCAGTCGCGTCGAAGCTCTGAGGCAGAGAGAGTACTCTTCTGCGCGGCAGCATCTGGAGTGGCTAAGCACTCTGGCGGGCGGACAGGTCTGCGCATCACACGTGTTCCAGGAGTTGTACCGGATCGAGTTGCCAGGCAGCGGCGGTGAAGTGCTTGAAGTGTCGCGGAGTTGTGGTGGGTGTGCCGCTTGCCGGCGCGAAGGCACGCCGCCTTACGCTGGGGAACCACCGGAGCCGGGCTTCCCCTGGGCGCCGGAGTGCCGACTGCAAGAACCTTTGGCAGGGTTCGTTCAGCCGTACTCGAAGGTTTGCCTTCTGTACCGCGGCCTCGGACGGGAACATGATCGGCTGCTCGCAAGACTAATATCCTTCGTGCTGAGGCAGGGTGTGCGGAACCTTGTGATTGCGGTGGAAACATGGAGATCGATCGCTGGCCTCATCCGGGTTGAACCCGCTTTGTTGCCTTTCCTGCATACGAGCTACGAGCCGCTGGCGCTTCCACCGCTGCCGACTCTAGTCTACGTTCCCTCTGGTTCTCTGTTTCCCGAGGATCTGTTTGGCGAACCCGCGGCTCCGCTGATCATCGTCGCGCCTGAGGCGACCGTCAATCCGCGGAAGCCCTGGTGTCCGATCAAGGATGTATTGAAGTCGTATTCCCTCGATGCTTTCTCGATGGAGGTTGGCTTGTGAGCCTGCTGTCGAACTCCGAAGTGATCCCAATGTGCCTGGTGGCGGTGGTGCGATACCTAACGCGCGTCGCTTCTGCCGGCGCCGAGGATGTGCAGACGATTGATCGCCTGCTTACGCATCTGAACCTGCGCGCCAGAGAGGATCAGGAACCCGAGGGCGGCATGAAGAAGCGCGTGGCGGAGACCTGCAGTGAGTTCCTCCGTATTGGCCTGTTCTCTACAACCGACGATGGCAAGCTGCAACTCAGTCCTTCCTTGCCGGCCGCCGCACGCGATCCTTCGACGGCGGAGAGTCTGCTGCCAGGTACGGTCGCCGACCTGGCTCTGCGACCGGAAGGGGACGAGGCATTCGGTTTGGCCCTGGCATGGCTTCTCTCGCTCGATCCGCTGAGCGCGCCTGGTAGTTGGGACGAACTGGCAAAAGCCGAAACACGGCCAGAAGATAGCCCGGAACGTCGACTTTCTGACATGGCAAAGAGCGTTGGCATTCAGAACGACACACGCTTCGGCCAACTTCGTCACTGGTCATGTTATCTCGGGTTTGCCTGGACCCACGCCTTACAGGGCTCGGTGCGCATCGTCCCGGACCCAACGCTCCACCTACGGTGGCGCCTCAGGCAGATATTCGGAGTCAGCACCCGCCTCACCATGCCGGTCTTTGCGGATCGCCTGGGAAGGGCATGTCAGGTTCTTGAGGGGGGCGAGATGCGCGAAGCGGCTCCGAAACTACAGCCGGATCGGGCCGGAGTGTTTTCAAAATCGACCTCTCTCGCCCTCCTCCGTCTGGACGATGAACGCGTCATCGAACTAGAGGCCCGACAGGCGGATTCGGATCGGGTTCTTCTGGATGTGGATGGTCAGTTCACGCCGTTCACCCACATTCGGCTTCGGCTGGAGGAGGTAAACGGATGAAGTTTTCGCGCTTCGTCTGCTGGCGAATGGAACAGGTGCGTTCCGTGCTAGACACTGAGGCCATCCAGGTAACGGACGCGGCGTTCAATGCTACGCACCATCCTCTCGCCTTATATCGCAGGAATGTCGTTCACGCGCACGGCCCTGCCCAGGACGCCATCGCTCCCCAGTCGTACACCGAGGAGCAACTGGCAGCAGAGATTTCCACCCCTGGCGCGGATTGGATGTTCGTGCCCGTGATCGGCTCTGCGGGTTCCGGCAAGTCGCACCTGGTCCGCTGGCTCTCCACGCGAATTCCCCAAAAGGCCAATCGCACGATCCTGCTGATCCCCAAGACAGACACGAACCTGAAGGACATACTCGACCGGATTCTGGGCCTCTGTGAAGGAGAACAGTTTGAGGGATACCGACGGCGGCTCAGGGAGGCCACTGCTGATCTGACGGCGCGTCAAGCACGGGACAGGCTGCTCAACCATCTCGCCGAGTTTGTTGGTCCGAACTTCCACTCCGCGACTGAGCAACTCCCTGATGACTTCCGGTACCTGGTCAAGAAGCTACCGGCATACCTCTACGATCCGGTGATCCGGGAGCAACTGCTCAACGACCGAGGATTCATCGATCGTCTCACCAATCACGTGCTCGGGCGCAATCCGCAAGTCGAGCGGCTCACCGATCGCCGAAAGGTCACGCTTGCCGATCTGCCCAGCGATCTCGTTCAGATCAATACCGCCAGCCGCGACGCACAACAGTTCTACAGGGTCTTCATTGGACAGCCGAAAGTACAAGCCAGCACTGTCGAGTGGATCAACCGGAACCTCGACAGCGCCATCGCCGAGCTACTTCGGTTTCGCGGCGAGGACCTCCGCCAACTCATGCGTGCGGTACGTGAGAGCCTAGCCGCGCAGGGCACGGAGCTTTTCCTCCTCATTGAGGATTTCGCCCGCCTTCAGGGCATTGATCTGCAACTCCTTGAGAGCCTTCTCGAGCGGCCGCATCAACCTGGTCGTCCGCCGATGTGCGCCTTGCGAACGGTAGTGGCGGTCAATACGGACTATTTTCTCAAACTGCCTGACACTGCCCGGCAGCGCGTGTCGTTCCACGTGGATCTGGACGTGCCGGCAGAACTCTCGAACCGGTCGACCCGCGATCTCACGATCACGTTTGCCTCGCGATATCTGAATGCAGTCCGCTTCAGTGCGCCCGACTTGGAGGGGTGGTTCAGAGAGCACCGCGAATCTGCCTGCTCGGTGCCTAGCGCCTGTTCGGCGCTGGAATGCCCGCACGCGGAGGTCTGCCATGCAGCATTTGGCTCGCAAGACGGATACGGACTGTATCCATTCAACGGCGAAGCACTCGTGCGCTTGCTGCGCGGCATTTCGGAAGGTAGCGGGTTTAATCCGCGCAGGCTTGTTAAGGACGTTTTGAAGCAGATCCTCGAAAACCACACGGACAACATAGACCAGGGCCGCTTCCCCCCGCGGTCGCTGCTCGCGGAATACGGGGGCTCTCACCTGCCACCCCGGATCGCCACTGAACTCGAACGCCGCGATGCCGCAAACGCAGACCGGCGCCGCGCGCTTCTCGAACTCTACAGCGGGCAAGTAAACGAGATCGGTTTGCACAACCTTCACGCCGGCATTCACGAGGCGTTCGACTTGCCTCCACTTCGCAAAGGAGGACCGGCGAAACCGCAGACTCCGCCGGCTACGGAGAGCACTACCCCGGCGCCTGTGCCCGATCCGCTCAGGCCACATCTTGACGCCTTGAGTGCCTGGAGCAACCAGCGCGCCAAAATGCCCCAGACGCTGCTCAACTACCTGCGTCCGCTCATCTACGGTTCGGTGGTCCACCACATCGCCTGGGATCGCGAAATGCTCGTCCGAGAGCGCCTCGCTTCTCAGACCACGCACTTCCGCCAGCGCGGTATCAGCTTTGAGGATCAGGCCGTGGAGCCGGCGAGATCGGCCGTCTCGTTGAACCTGCCGTTGGCAGGCCAGTCGCGTGCTGAAACGGTTCTAGCGCTTCAGGCGCTTGTCCGTTTCGATCACCACAGAAACTGGAACTACCCAGGCGGCACCGAGGATCTCCGCACGTACGCGCGACACCTCGATCAATGGTCCGACCACATCGTCGCCCAGTTCCGGCGGCCGGTAATCGGAACGCAGGTGGACTGGGACCCAGTGCCGGCACTTGTCGAGGTCATCGCCGTCGGTGCCCGGCTATGCCGAACAGACACCAACTCCGATCGGACCATAGCGGAGGAACTGGATGCGATGCTGGCATTGCCGCCGCCAACTCCACCAGACGGGCTCGTGCGCCGGAACGCCAAGTGGGAGGATCTGGCGCATCAGTACCGTCGACGCGCAGAGACGTTGCGTGACCTATTTCTCGCTCGAGTCGGGTGTGCGAAGGGAGGTTCAAAGCGCGTCATCACGATCGATGCGAGCCAGGTTCTGACCGTACTCAAGCGCTTGCGGGCATCCGGAAAGCTGCAAGAAACAGTCCCGAACGGCCTGCCGCCGGAGTACGAGGCTTTTGTCCAGATGCACGGCTTGCTTGCGGCCCAACTCACAGATGCCGTGTCGGACGAGGCCAGCGCCTGGCTGCGCTGGGACGCCGAATACGGTGTCGAACTTCGAAGCTGCGAGGAATGCCGCAAATTCATTGGGCGCTTGCAGGACTTTGCGTTCAGCGCCACAAAGGCGGGATTGTTGCCGGGCCAACTCAGGACGCCTTTCGAAGAGGCCATCGGCAGGTTTCGTCCCAAGGATACCGACCGACTCATCCGCGTACTGGATTTGGCTAATGCTGCATCAGCCGCTGAGGAGCGGTTCGCCATCGTGTCGATGGATTTCCTGCCCGTGATGCAACAGGCTCAGGCGCTCGTTGACGCCGCGCGGAAATTCGTCGTAGGTGCCGAGCGCCGCGCAGACGACGAACTGCAGAATTCACTAGCCGACGCCGATGCGCTGCGCCGTGAACTCGATGCGCTTCGGGAGGCTTCAAGGACGGCTGCTGATGCCTGCGAGCAGCTCGCGGGCTTGGGCAGCGCAAAAGGAACAAATGCTGATTGAAGAATGCGCTCGTGTCGAACAGAAGATTGCGGCGGTCGAAAAACTCCGGAGCGAAGCGCGCAGGATCTCCGAGTACCAGCGGCGGCGCGAGAAAGCGCAATCGGCTGCGGGGCAGTTGCAGCCCGTCGCACCGATATCAACCGTGCTGAGGCAAGCCGGCATCGAGCAAGCGGCCCCGCATCCGAAAACCACCTTGCTTCGCGCGATCTTCGCCGAGATTGCCGCCACTGCTGAAAGCGACTGTGATCAACTGCTCAGGGATAAGTACAACTTCTCGCAACTGGAGCGGGACACAGCTGAAGTCGCTGCCTGGACCGAAGCACGGCTCCTGGAGGCTTGGCGGAAGCACGCCAACGGCATCGCACCCGCAATCAACCCGGAGATCCTGAAGGTTCTCGAACGTATCCCCGCGTTCACTCCCCAGATCCGTACCGTCCGCGCGAGGCTCATGGAATTCGATCGACTCGCGTCGGAGCTTCCCCGGAACGATACTCGCATCCGCGATCTGACCAGGGCCGCCGATGAAGCACGGAACGTCTTTCAGCAGATGCACACCGACACCATTCCGCAATCCGTATGGGTGTTCCTGCGCGCGGCGACGGCCATCGGCGGTGCAGAAATCGGCGCTCTTACGCCGGAGGTTTTCCAATGGCTGAGCCAGAACTCCCTCGACTCGGCATTCGCGATCATTCAAAGGACCCAAAGATGAGTCTTGGAAAGATAGTACTGGAGTTTCTTAGCGAACTGGAGACTCGGGAAGAGCGATTGCTTGCCTGGGGCCTGTCGGGGACCGAGATTTCCGAGGAAGAACTTGAGGACTACGCCCGAGAATTCGCGTCCCGGACAGGAGGCCTGATCACCTCCGACGAGCTGATATCGGCACTCCTGGACCGTGCCGTTCTCTTTCGGTTCCGGCGTTACGAACACGAGTTCTACCGCACGCGAATGGCTGAAACGGTGCGTTTGCTCGCCTCACTCCGGCAGTGGCTGTGGAACCGCGACTGGCGTACGGCTCCCACCCTCGTCGCCGACTACCGGCTCTCGCTGCGCCGCCGCGTGTATCCGAAGCGCGATCTTCCAGCCAAAGAGTTCATCGACCGTCTCGCCAGTGACATCCAACTCTCTGCCCAACAGCGAGAGACGCTCGAGGCTTTGATCGGAGAGAAGAAACTCGCAGGCTTCCAGTACCGTTCGACCCAACAGTTGCTGCTGGATACCCGCCAGCGCCAGACCCGCGGAACGATCATCTGCGCGGGCACGGGAACCGGCAAGACGCTCGCCTTCTACCTACCTGCCCTCACAGCGATTGTCCCGATCATCGAGTCGGGATACCACTGGACCAAGTTGATCGCAATCTATCCCCGCAACGAACTCCTGAAGGACCAGATGAGCGAGGTCTTCAGCCTCGCGCGCAGTTTGGACCCGATCACGTTACCACAGCGGGGACGCAAACTGCGCCTTGGCTGCTTCTATGGCGACACTCCAAAATCCCCGACCGATGACGAACTCGTCAAGAGGAATTGGGAGAAGCACTCGACCGGAGCCGGCTACATCTGTCCCTTCCTTCGCTGTCCGCGTTGCGGTGAGCAGTTGCTTTGGACCTTTGCTGCACTCCAGTCTCGCCGGGAAACCCTCCAATGTTCCAGTCCAGCTTGCGGTCTGACAACGCAGCCCGACGAGATCGTGCTCACCCGCGATGCAATGCAGGCCGCCCCGCCCGACATCCTGTTCACTTCCACTGAAATGCTGAACCGCGTCATCAGCGATAGCCGGTTCGGCTCGATTTTTGGAGTCGGTGCGACATCGCCTCCGCGCCTGGTGTTGCTCGACGAAGTGCACACCTACGGCGGCACATCCGGTGCCCAGGTTGCACTCCTGCTGCGGCGCTGGCTGCATGCCTCCAAAGCACGGCCGCAGTTCTCCGGGCTCTCCGCCACGCTCCGCGACGCGACTGTCTTCTTCTCGCAACTGACGGGCATTCCCACGAATCGGATCACCGAGATCGCACCTGGATTGGACGGCCCCGAGGACGAAATGGAAGAGGAGGGGATGGAGTACCGCATCGCCCTCCGCGGCGATCCCGTCTCTGAAACCGCGACCTTGTCCACCACTGTCCAGACCGCAATGCTCATACGCCGGGTGCTTGATCCGTGGTTGGCTGCCCCCAGCAAGGGTGCGTACGGCCGGCGCCTGTTTGCGTTCTGCGACGACCTCGATCTCGTCAACCGCCTGTACAATATCCTGCTAGACGCCGAGGGATGGGACCGCTTCGGCCGGGCCGCGAAGACGCCGTTGGCCGCGTTGAGATCTCCGGCCAACAAGCCCGATAGCCAGCGCTTCCTCGCTGGCCAGTCATGGCGCCTTTGCGACGAAATTGGCAACGACCTCGGCCCCGACTTCCGGCTCAACATCACGCGAACGAGCTCTCAGGACCCGGGCGTGGATTCAGACTCTGACGTCGTCGTCGCAACGTCCTCTCTGGAAGTCGGCGTCAATGATCCCGAGGTAGGTGCTGTGCTTCAACACAAGGCACCTCGTGACATGGCGTCTTTCCTACAGCGGCGCGGGCGGGCGGGCCGCCCACGTGGCATGCGCCCGTGGACGGTCATCGTCCTCTCTGACTACGGCCGGGACCGGACGGCCTACCAGGCATACGACGCGCTCTTCGACCCCGAACTGCAGTCGCGCTACCTCCCAGTGGCCAGCCGATACGTTCTGCGCATGCAGGCGGTCTTCGCAATGATGGACTGGTTTGCCAGTCAGATCGGAAATGCAGGCATTCCCAAGGGGGACATCTGGCGGGATTTTGCCCAGCCGGCCAAAGGCGACTATGCTGACTATCGCCGACCGCGGCAGCAGGCAGAACTGTACGTGGCCGAACGCCTGCTCGACGGCGACATCGACCTCACTGCGTCGTTCGAGAACTGGCTGGAAAAGGCGCTCCAAATCACGCGCGATGAATTGACGGCGCTGCTCTGGGAACCGCCTCGCGCGCTCATGACGGAGGTCCTGCCGACACTCGTCCGACGGCTTGGCACGAACTGGTCCAGAATCCCCATTGCCCCAGATGATTCGAAAGAGGACTACGTTTGGAACGGGAACCCCCTGCCGGATTTCGCGCCGCCCAACCTCTTCACTGACCTGAATCTGCCCGAGGTTCGGATCCTCGTCCGCCAGTCGCCCAACGGCAGAGATGAGGAGCATCCGGAGCCGATCCTGCGCGCGATGCAAATCCTCGCACCCGGCAAGGTGACGCGGAGGTTCGCAACGCAGCGCGGGTTCATCTCCCATTGGATCCCGCCGCGAGACTACGACACGCCTCGGCAGACGATCGAGGTCACTGCCATCTGCACCGAATTCCAGGACCTTGGTGAGTTCGCATCTGTCGAGGATGGACAAGTCGTCACCCGCCGTTGCATCCGTCCCATTGAAATGCGGCCGACAATCGTTCCCCAACGGATTGGATCGACTTCGAACAGCTTCCTAGAGTGGCGGACGCAGATCTTCGCTGTTGGTACGGGACGCCGTTTCGACATTAACCCCAGCTGGCCATGGGGAAGCGTTGTTCGCGAAGCCACATTCTTTCTTCACAATCATCACGCGCACGCGCTAGTCCGACGATTCGCGATCGGCGCTGACGCGGAACTGAAGGGTCAAGGCGTTTCGAGCAGAATACGGCTTGACTTCTGCGAGCCCGACCGCCGGCCCGCGGCCGTCGGCTTCAGCCAGACTGTGGATGGCATCCGCGTCCGTCTCCGGGTCCCGGAAACGTTCCAAGTCGCTGCCAACGATCCGGACCAGGACAAGGTCCGCGCGTTTCGCACGGCCTACTATCGGCATCGAATCCACCAATCGCCGATGCTGGCTAGTGACGCGAACCGCTTCATCCGGGACAGATTGTGCGACGTTTATCTCTCGAGCATGCTCGCTCACGCGATGAAGAACCGTTGTTCCCTCGCGGACAGCAACGCCTTCATCCAGACTGCTGCTGCCGGGCGGGAGGAGCCCGCGAAGGTCCTCGATGGTATCTTTCGTACGCTCGATACGGATTTTGAGCCGGACGATACCGAAGAAGGCGGCGATCAGGAGAAGCAACTCGGAAAGATGCACAAGCGGTTGCTCGATCACCTTGCCGATGACCGCTTGTTTGCCGCGCTGGGCGCCGAGGCTCCGGTCTTGTGGGAGCAGCCCGGCCCAGAGTGGCAGGAGTGGGCCCGCGAGCGGCTAGTGAGCACGGTCGGTCGTGCGCTGCTCGACGCCTGCAACAGGCTTTGCCCCCAGTTCGACGGCAAGGACCTGTTCCTGGACCTAGAGGCCGGGCCGCAACCGCCCGGCACCCCACCTCTCGCTCCCGCCGAATGTGACATCTGGATCACCGAGAGCACTATGGGCGGAGCAGGTATCGTCGAGGAGGTGTTTCGACAATACGCAGCCAATCCCCGACGGTTCTTCGAAATTGCCTTGGCCGCACTCGAGCCATCTGATTTCGAGGAGGTTGACGCCTCTCTCCGGGCATTCATCAAATCGCTCAACGCCGACGAGGAGGCGCGCGAGTTGATCGTCGAAACTCGTGCCGCGGATGGCCTCGAACAGAACAGCCGTGCGGTGGAGAAACTGCGCGACTTGCTGCTTCGCCGCGGTTATACTCCGCATCACGCGCTGCTGACGTCGCTCCATAGCCGGCTTTTGCGGCCAGGTAGTTCGATGGACACTGATGAGCTCCTGCGACGGCTGGTGACGCTCCTCGAAGACCAGGAAGTCCGTGTCGGAGTAGAAATGGACATGCGCGTCTTTGCGTACGTGGCGAGCCTCGATCCCGACATTCAACAAGCGTTCGATTCGATCCCGGAATTCGAAGGCGGCCAGGCGAATTGGCGATGCAGCGTCATTTACGGTCTCTTGTGGCCTCACGGAAACGCAATCCGATCCCGCGGCCTGTACTATCCTCACCCCTTCAGCGAGCAACCACCGGCAGATGCGCAGTTGCTACAAGACCTTCTCCTCGATCCGGCGGATGTGGTCAAGGTTTCGGACGCGAACTGGAAAGACTCCTTAGCCGCGCGGCTCAATGACGTGGGAAGCTGCCGTCTCGTATCCGCGCTCGCCGAACGAGAGCGGTTATCGGCGGCTCTTCTCGAACTGGCGGTCAGCCCTGTCGAAATGGGTGCGTTGCTGCTCTACCCCTCCGTGGGACGCATCCGGCAAGACGGCAGCAGAATCGAAGTCTCCGTCCGCCTGAAGGGGGCCGTGTGAAAGAATCATCCGCGACCCGCATGATCCACACGCGCGCCTGCGCTCATCAGATTCCAGAACTTCTGGAGGTGATCTTCACGTCGGAACTCATCCGCCCGAGCGCGCAACTGTGGCTGGTATCGCCTTGGATTTCGGACATCCCGGTGCTCGACAATACGGATTTCGCTTTTCGCGCGCTCCAACCCGCGTGGCCTCGCGGACGGATCAGGTTGTCCGCGGTACTCACAAGGCTCGCCGAACTGGGTACGGTCGTGCACGTCGTGCTTAGTAACGCGCCGCACAACTCGTTCATGCGCGCCGCGTTGCAGCACGCCTCTGGAGAGGCGACACGCCGCATCTACCTGTACACCGACGACATGAACCACTCGAAGGGCATTCTCGGCGATCACTTCTTCCTGAGCGGCTCCATGAACCTGACGCTGAACGGCATCGGCCATCTCGGCGAGACCGTGTACTTTCACGTAGATCCGGAAATTGTCGCCGAGAGCAGGATCGAGTTCCAGACCAGGTGGTCACGACAGGCGAAATGAACGGGCAACTCGAACCGAACACCTTCCTGTCCGTTTTCTTTGGCCCCGGCAATGAGATCCAGTGGGCAGAGGCCAGATCGCCTTCACACCCGCTGCGTTTCTGGGTTCAGCGGATCTGCCAAAAGCCCTGGCGGCCCACTGTCCTGCCCCGCCGCGCGCAAGGCAAGGACACCTGGTACGGAATCGCTCCTGATCCCCAGCAACTACGCGCCCTCGCTTCCCTCGTAATGGCGTTTGTCGGCCCGAGCTATTCAACGTTTCGCGGTGAGTTGCCTGAACCCGAAAATCGTGATGATTTCGATGTTGCGGTAAACGAGTTCACGAGCGGCTGCTACTTCTCCTTCATCCCGGCCAAGGGGGCGTGGAAGGCGCTCTGCCGCATGGAGCAAGTCTTGGCTCGCTGGCCCCTGCGCCCTGAGATCGAATATCGCGGACCCGACAGGCTGCTCCGCGATTTCGACACAAGCCTGACGACGCGGGACCGCGCGGCGGCTGAGACAGTTCTCCGCGAACTGACTGTCGGTGGCCATTTTGATTCGCTGAACCTCACATTTTTGAGGGCGCGACTGCTCGGCGAGTTCGGTGCTTTTGACGAACTGCTCAACTTGCCAGAGATTCCGGAACTCCTGATGGTCCGGCGTCCTCGCATCGTCACCACTTTCCTGCTCGAAGCGGTCTACTCGCGGGAACTCGCACGATTCGAGGCACAAGCGGACGTCGTCGGCGCGGTTCGCCGATTCCGGCAGGGCGTCGAGAGCGCATATCCGACGCTCTGGCAGGTTCGGACCGGCTTCGACTCTCCAGGTGCCCTGAAAATACTGATGGTCGTCGCTGTCGCTGGAGCCGAACCCGACGCCGCGACCCGCGACCGTATACTCGCGGTCGCCGTTGGTCTGGACCCTCTCGACGCGCATTGGCTGCGCGCGCTTGCCGGGGTTCTGCCCCTGACGCCGACCCCGCCGAACCTGACCATCGAAGCAGCAGAAGCAGCAGCAGCCGGATCAGATTTCGACCTAGCATGGGAAATCAGTTGCAAGCTGCCGCCATCGGTGCGCTGCGGCTTCGTCCTGATGCGCAGTGCACTGGAAATCGATACTATTGGCGTCAGGCGCGCGGCACTGGATGCACTGCAAACATATCCCGAGGAGATCCGGAGCGCTCTTCGCGGGCAGAAACTGGCTTGCCGGCTCTGGCGTGATCTCGAGGGAGAGTCGGAGCCCTCGACTGCCGCGCCGGCCCCGTCGAATGCCGCACCGAACTCGTGGATCGAATGGTTCGACGCTCTCTTCAGCGGCACCCCAACTGAGAAACTCATCAGGACTGCGAGGATCGGAGAGCCCGAGTGGGACTTCCGCTCCGTGCTCCGGGCCGAGAGCGGCGTACGCCAAATCGTCACCTTTTTCTCGCGCAACAAGTCTGCCGAACAGGAACTGGCTCTCGCGACCGTCATCCCGCTGCTGTGCCGGACGCTGGACAGGTTGCCGCCGGAGGAGAGGCCGCTCTGCAAACTCCTGTACGAGTGCATCCGGGAACGATTGCTCCAGAGCGAGGCAATTTCCGTTCGTGATCTCGAGTTGCATAACGACACCTTGCGCACTCTGTTCGTGATTGGGGTCTCTGCGGAAGAGTGCACCCTGTACATCAACGATGCACTGGATGTTTGGGCGTGCTCAGAGTCCCCCAGATACTTCGAATGGGTCCTGGATCTGTTCGATTTGCTGGTACAGGAACGGCCACTTGACAGCGCTACCCGAACCAGGACCCCAGCGGCGATTCAGCCAGCACTCCTGCGGCACCGGAGCCGGTTGGATACCGGGTTGCTGATGCTCTTTAACCAACTGTGCATCGAAGTCGGCCAACCCGATTTAGCGCTAGCGCCCATCGGCGAAGAACTCAAGGCCGAAACCGCGTCCTGGCTTGAGAGTAAGTCCATTCTGTTGTATACTCTCCAACCGGGCGTCGCCGAACGAGTGCGGCACATGATCGAAGCCGCTGCTGCTGATGTCACCGTTCACATCAGCAGCGATCATACAGGCACGGACCATCTGCGCTCGATATGC
>Ga0182027_10004746_pt1 | contig 20931 bp, 18 predicted proteins | sample 712E1DmetaG_FD_121300 | JGI IMG/M metagenome (GOLD analysis project Ga0182027, IMG submission 121300) | Permafrost microbial communities from Stordalen Mire, Sweden - 712E1D metaG (Illumina Assembly) | ecosystem: Environmental > Terrestrial > Soil > Wetlands > Permafrost | place: Sweden...
CACGGGCCGGTTCTCCACCATCGACTGGAACATGCCGAACACGTCCGCGTTCACCTGGGGCTCGTAAGTCACCAGCGACCCCGGGGCGTGCAGCACCCCCGCGTCGACCTGCCAGCCGGTGCCCGGCTGCAACTTGTAGGCCTTGGCGTGATACAGGATCCCGTTGTCTCCCTGGTCCCATCGCTCCAGGCACGCCCGGACGTCATCCTTCGTGGTTCCCGGCTCCAGTCCCATGTAGGTATGCGGGAAATTGTTCCCCGTGAAGTTGAACTGCGGCGGGAAGTAATAGGCTTCGGGCTTGCCCTTCTGTCCGACCTTGGCCGCGTGCTCGTCCATCTGGTGCATGTGGTGAGGAATCGGCCCCAGATTGTCAAAGAACTTGCAGAGGATGTTCCAGCCACCGTGCTCGGCCATGACTTCGGCCCCCAGGAACAGGTCGCCCAGAGTCTCAATCGCCTCCTTCAGCAGGACCCGCTTGCCATCGAGCGCGATGTAGCTCAGTCCTTCGTCGTCCGGCGTGCCCGGACCGTTGGCCGCCTTCGTGGTGGAGGAATACCAGCGTTCATCGATGCCCCCGCGATGGGCTCCCAGCGCGTACAGGTCGCGCGGGTCCAGCTTCAAACGTCCGCCCGGCATCAGAAAGGAGCGGGGGACCCAGCACGGAGCCATCCGGACTACGCCTTCGCCGGCGCTCAGTGCATCTTTGATAATCGCAGCGTTGTTCATATTCGTCCTTCAATCAGTTCGATCTGCTTATTAGGGCGGGTTTATCCAGGATTTTGCCTTCCCGGCCCCGACCAGTGTACTCCCAGCCGCCTCCGTTTGGGTCCTTCTTCATCCTTTCCATCCCCGGGCGACCCCAGCCGGCCATGAAGGGGCCAGCCGCGACTCTTCCGAGTACGGGGAAACCAGAAATTGCCTCATTTTCAAGCGATTTCTCAGACACCTCTCTGTCCCCTCCCTTCTTTGCCCGGTTTGGTCCGCCTTTCGCGCCCGGCAGGCGTTTTATGCATTAAAGATTCGATGCAGGACTTGCAGGAGGCATACGCATCCTCGCCGACCTCGTCATGGCCCGACTCAGTCTCCTCCGCCTCAGAGCCTACCGCATTGGCCATGAGGTCCCAGATCTGTTCGTGGCTGAAACCCACGACCTCGAGGTTGAAGGGCGCCGCTTCGATTGCCTGCATCTGCCCGCGGAGGATTCATGAAAGTGCGTCGGGTTCATGAGGGTTTTCAAATCTCCAGTGCCAAATAAGGCACGATTCTGACTTCTCCTAACTTCGATTCGTAAGAGTATCGTTCAACGTGGGAGATTTCGAGCAGGTTGGCGGAAGGCACGAGATGGGGGCCGAGATCGAAACGGAAGGGCCAGGCGAAGCGCATACCGAGGTCGTGGCCATTCAGTTTCGGGTGAATGACTTGAGTCATGCCGTTGATATGGAGCTCGGCTGACGGGCCGAGGCCCGTGGATTTGAAAGTCACCGTGTAGGTGGCGGCTCCGCGCGCGCCCGGCGCACGCTGCCAACCGTCCAATAAAACCGCGGACTCCTGGACAGCGTCGGGCATCCAGGTGCGCTCGTGCCCGCTTGCGGTCACGTAATGAACTGCACCAGCCCTGTAGTGGCGCAGTTCGATTTTGCCATCGTCACGCCGGAGGACGCGGTCCGCATCGGTCTCCAACAAGCGGGTCTGCGCGGGCGCCGCCGGGTTGACGACGACGAATAGCGATTCATAGCGATCCAGTTCCAACCGGACGTGCAGCCTGCTCGCCTGCTTCTTGTAGCAGGGCGCCTGGAAAATCCTGCCCGTAACGGGGTCCCAGATCTCGGGCACGCCATCGACGCCTTCGAGTGCCACGACTGTGCGCACAGCTTCTCCTTCGTTGTTGAAGAAGTAGAGATCGCGGTTCGAGAGTCGGCGGTGATAGTACTGCAGCCCGGTCAGGGTAGGTTCGATCCACACATCGTGCTCATTGAGGCCGTAAATGAGGCTCGTGACGCCGCGATATCCGGTCAAGTAGGCGCGTCCGGGATTCGCGGCCCGAGGCCCCCAGATTTTGGCCGACAACTCCGTTACCCGTTGATCTTCCCTGCCGTCAGTGGAGCGGAACGGCAGGTACGGGACGATTTTCATCGTGGAGGGATCGAGGCGGGCTTCGGGTCCAACAGAGATCACGGTCCCACCCGCGTTGCAGAAGTTGAGGAGGCGCTCGAGGACGGCCGGGGGAATGGCATCGACGCCCGGGACGACTGCGCACGCGTAGTCTTCCTGGCCCAACAAGATGCGCTTGCCGTCGAGGCGGCAGCGGGCGCTATCGGTGAAGACGCGGTACGGGACAATGTCGTAATCGAAGTGCGCCTGGCTGAGGGCCTTGCACACTTTCCAAAGCTCCTCCACCGGTCCAACCCACGCCGACTCGGCGGGATCGAGCACGAGCGCCTTCGCAATATGACGGCCGCCGCGGATCAACATGGTCGCACGGTTGGCCGCGATCTGGTAAGCGTGGAAGTAGGGCGCCAGCGGGTTTTCGCCGTGGAGCCAAAATTCGGGCGCATCTTCCCAGACCGTCCGCCTGGCGGTGTCGAGGCCGCAGGGGACGATGTGATTGAGGCCACGGCAGGTGGTCCAATCCATCATGGCCTTCATTTCGGTGAGGCCGGTTCGCCAGCCGGTGGCGGCGAAATGCTCGACCGTCGCTTCGTCCTGCGGAGTCTGCTTGTAATGGCTGATGGAGCTGGCCATTTTCGGCTGGCGCCAATAGACGTCTTCGTCGGGTTCATACCACTGATCGAAGATGTGGTCGAAGCCGCCCATGCTGAAGTGCTCCAGACAGCGGAAGTTGTCGCCGGTGCCGGGGCCGAGCTGGTACGCCATGTCTTCCCGGACATGGCCGGTGATCTGAATGCCGTGGGACTCAGCGAATGTGGTCAGTTTCCCGATAAACAGGCGTGCGTATTCGCCGGAGACGAAGTCCATGTAGTCGCGGTGGACACGCGTTGTTTGCGGACCGTGAGACACCCATAGCAGCGGCAGGAGTGGGCGGAAGGAGTACCCGTAACGCTTTTCGAATCGTTCGAGGAAGTCCGGAGTGTAGGGATATCCGCCGTCCCTCTGACCCAGTTTTGCGCCACTCGAGTAGAACCCCGGCTCGTCAATGAAGAAGCCCTTCCAGGTGCGGCCGAATTCGGGCCCGAGGTGGCGGAAGGTCGCACCGGAAATGGCGTCCACATAGAGATCGGTGGCGCGTTCGCCGAGGGGGTCAATATAACCGCGGGGTTCGGCCCGAACTGCCGCGGGGTACTCTTCGGCATGGCCGCCGAGATCCGGTTGCCAGGCGGCGGTAACGTAGATCGTCCAGGGGCCCTCGGGAACCTGCCACCGGACTTCGCCGGACGCTGTCCGCTCCGTGAGGTCCTCAATGCTGTCCTTGGGTCCCAACGCCGACACGGAGACCAGCCGGTGGGTTTTCGGCACCAGGGAATCGAGCCTTAATTCTGCTGTGGCCGGGCCGCGATAGGGCTGCTTGTGAACCAGGGCGATTTCCCAGCGGGCCAGAGTGCGGTCCTGGCGGACGATCGTCCCGGCGGCATACCCTGATGGGTAGTTCTTGTCGTCCTGCTGCCACACGGCGAGGCCGAGTTTGCGGGCATGATCGACGATGACCTTCCAGCGGCTCCACTCACCGTCACCCAAAAAGTCCTTGTAGTCGTAAGGGTGGAGAGTGACGCCCTCGAAACCGAAGCGGTAAGCGACATCGAGGAACCGGCGCAGTTCGTCGTCCGATTCTTCTCCGTGAAGCATCCAGAACGGACAAGAGCTTCGCGTCGAGTTGGCGCCGGTGAATGCCTCATCGAGAGAGTGCCAATCCATCTCCGCGGCCGGCGTGACAACGGCCTCGTTCGACCAGGCAGTGGTGAGTTTGGGACCAGTAGCGGCCACACTCACGCTGTACTTCTGGCCGTTCTCCAGCCCGTGGATGGTGTAATCGGTCACCAGCACGTCTTTCGTTATCAGCGGCTCTCCGGCTGCGCCGCGGCACCGGACTACGTACGTTGCGGCGCCCCGAACAGGCGTGAAGGAGACGACCGCCCGGCGGTGCTCGCCTCTCACGCCGCGGATCTTCGGCGGCCCCCAGTCCACGCCCGGTGCGGCTGACTCCTGGCCCCACAGCGGCATCCGCAACAATGGCGCGAATCCAGAGACGGACAGAAACGACCGACGGTTCATCATCCCCTCTCTAATCGAAAAACGGCTTTGCGATCGGGCCGCCTTCAACGCCTCAAAGCGCTGTTAAGAGCTGCTCCATGAAGTAGCAATAGTTCCGGTACGGAATATCGGGCGGGGCGCTGTGATCCAACATGGGAACGAAGCCGCCGTCGTCGATGATCCGTTTGTGGCGTGCGATCTCGGCATCGATCTCCACTTTGCCCTGGGTCAATGCGCGCTTGTCGAGACCGCCCCACAGCCGCAGGTCGCGGCCGTATTCCTTACGGATGGCGTTCACATCCATGCCCGCCTGCACCTCCCACGGGTACAGGATATCGATTCCCGCGTCCATCCACGGACGAATCAGCAGGTTCACGTCGCCATCGCTGTCCAAGGCGAACCATCTCACGCCGCGGCTGCGCGCGAAGTCGATCACCTTCCGGTAGCGCGGTAGCATGAACTTCCGCACGAGGTTCGGCCCGATGAGCGGACCGGCTTTATAGGCCATGTCCTCCCAAAAGCCGAACACGTCGATGGTGGTACACTCCAGCATTTGCGACAGCATCGCGATGAGAAAGTCGGCGTCGGCTTCCATCATCTCCTCCACCAACGCCGGGTCGTCATAGAACAAAGTACACAGCCGCTCCACGCCCACCAGATTTCGTAAGGATCCGAAAAAACCGCCCCATCGATCGGCCAGCATCACTAGAACATAATCGCGATCCCGATGCGCGCCGAGGCGCTCGCGCCAGTCCGGGCCGATGCGCGCGGTCAGGTCTGGCTTCATCCGTTCCGCCCAGAACTTGCGGAAGTCCGCGCGAGTCTCTACGGGGAATCGGATGAAGGCCGGCATCGAACTCTGAGGGTTCTTCTTGAACTCGCGCATTATGATGCCCTGCGGGTCCACGTACGTGATGGTGGTCTCGTCTTGTTGAAGGATCTCGTGCTCGAAGGGCGGCGTTGGATAGAACCACTGGAATTCAACGACCCATCGATCGCAGCCGAAGTCGTTCTTTTGCGGATCGTAGCCGCCCTCTCTGGCCCATTGGTCCGCGGTTTCGGGCCACGCGGGCCAAGGAAACTCGTGAAACGGCGCACGATCTCGCGAGCAATAATTCATCGTTGCGTGAAAGCGATCAAGGCCGGTCATCATAGGCAGCTCAGATGGTATTCCCATTTTAGACTTCCGCATCCTGTTCAGCCAATACCCAGCCACCATCCTTTGAGTCGTATCCTTCCCTCCGGGAACCGGCCTTGGGCTTCGCCCAGCGCCACTTTCGCTCTGCCGGAATAATCCAAGACCGAGAAGTCCCTTCCTTCGCGCGCACTCCGAGCGGATTCACGGGGGTCTCTTGTGCCAAAAGAATGTGTCAAAATAATGTTGACTGAGCTGCAATAGGGACGAATACTCACATGCCACCAAAACTCACGAACGAAATCATCACTGCCGCCATCGAAGGCTACGAGTCGCAAAAGACCCGAATCGACCAACAGATTACCGAACTCCGCAGCCTCCTGACCGGTGGACCCGTTGCGAACGCCGCTAAACCGGAAGACGCTACACCCAAGCGCCGGAAGTTCTCTGCCGAGACCCGACGCAGAATGAAGGATGCCCAACAGCGGCGATGGGCAAAGATCCGGGGTGAATCCGAACCTCCAACACCAGTCACAGTACTCCCCAAACCGAAGCGAAAAATCAGTGTGGCGGGCAGACGGGCGATAGCAGAAGCGGCCCGGAAGCGTTGGGCAGCGGTCAAGGCGGCGAAGCCAGCAACACGTACATCGAAGAAAGCCGCAAGCAAGAAGACTGTCGCAAAGAAGGCTGTCGTCAAAAAAGAAGCGGCAGTAGAGGCCCCGACAGAATAGGTCGCGAAGGAAGGCGACGTCGAAGAATATCTCGGCCAGTTCCTCGCTCCCGGTGCGAATCTCTCCATCCTGCCTGGTACGATCGTCGAGATGACCTCCCCGCGTTGTCTGAGCGAGAGTATTACTGGCGCTTTAGTTCCGATTCAACGACCGTCCGAAACGCATTGAAATCCAGCGAACCTTGGTACTTCTTTCCGTTCACGAACACGGTTGGCGTTCCCTGGACGCCCGCGCGGAGGCCGTCATCCATGTCGCGTTGAATGGCGGCTTGCGTTGCCTTAGAGTCCAGATCGGCCTTAAATCTGACAGGGTCGAGGCCCAGTTCCTTGGCCCATTCGAGGATGTTCGTGCGGCTGAGATGGCGGAATTCGGCGTACATTTTGTCGTGTAGCGGCCAGAATTTCCCTTGTGCATGCGCGGACACGGCCGCCGCGGCCGCCAGCGCGGCGGTGGAGTGGATTTCCAGCGGGAATTGCTTGAAGACCAGCCGAACATCGCGCGGATAAGCCTGGAGCAACTCGTTCAGTTTGCCGACCGCCAGGGCGCAGTAAGGGCATTGAAAGTCGGAAAACTCGACGATCGTCACCTTGGCCTGCGCTGGTCCCTTGAAGGGCGCACCGGCAATCGGGATGGCCACCGGATCCAGCAGAATCCGATTGCGCTGCCTGGCCGCTTTCGCAAGGCTCGATGCTTCGAGGACCTGAATAATTTCCGCCTCGGACTTGCCCTGCTTCGCCGCCGCCACGGCCATCGCGGCCAGGGCCTTGCTGTGCCCGCAGGGCGGATCCTCGATGCGGCACTGCGCCACCTTCATATTGCACCCGCAGGTGCAGTCGAACCCGTGCATGGCATTCAGGGCGGCAAGTTTCTGATCGGCGGAGATACCGTCCCATGACACTCCCGGCAGTTCGTTCGCCGTTTTCCAGTCTTGGGCGAGACTAAGGACGGCGGCAATGAGAAGGCCCGTGATGACTCGCATACTCCGATTAGCAGTGCCGCTCTAAAGCACCCAGGCGTTAGACATGCTTGACGAGTTCAACGCGGCGGTTCTTGGCACGGCCCTCTTCGCTGTCGTTGGTGGCGACCGGCGCGTAGGGCCCGTTGCCGAAGGGCGCCAGGCGCTTGGGATCGATGCGGTTCTTCTGCGTGAGCGCCTGGATGACGGCCGCGGCGCGGGCGTTAGAAAGCGTTATGTTCGCCTCTGGCGAACCGACGGAATCGGTATGTCCGACCACCCAGAGCTTCAGCGCGGGGTTAGCCTGCAGGAGCTTGGCGATCTCCTTCAGGGCGGCGTCGGATTCGGGTTTCAGCACGGACTTGCCAGTGTCGAAGAAGATCCCCGGCACCTCGACGTGGCCCGTCGCGGCGAGACCGTCGGCCATCGCCTTGGCGTCGACAGTGACGTCCTGCTGCATGGCCTGCTTCTCGACGATGGTCATGAAGTATACCGCACCTTCGTCGATGCACTTAAGATAGACCCACACTTCCTTGCCGGGCCGGCGATGCGAAATGTCGTAAAGCGATCACTGAACGAGTTGTCGTCGTACAACACCGCGCCGCCGGCGGCGCGGGCCGCGTTTTGATAGTTCCGGGCCACCTGCAGAGAGCCGGCCTGCGAGCTGGGGCCGCGGCTGTAGCGGAAAAAGTACTTGTGCCCTTCCGCGGAACGCTTGACCTGCTTGCCGTTCTCCGTGACTGGGAAATCGAAGGCAGCGAACGGCGACTCTTCATAGCTCGTGATGTCGTAGCCCGGCATCCGCGAGATGCCCGGGTAGTCCTTGCAACCCCCGCAATTGTCGGCGGCGAACGCGACGGGAATCGTCACGGCCGCCAGCAGACCGAAGAGAAGCGGCCGAAGATATCGAAGCATGGTTGCCTCCAAAGGCGATCTGGCGCCCATCGCGGGCACAGAGAGCATTCTGCGCGGCCGGGAGGCGCGCGTGGCCCACTTGACCGGAATTTTCATTTCGGGTTTTCAGATCCCATTCAGTATAAACCAGCGCGCCATCCTCCGGTCCTGCGGGTTGAGAGCTTTCCTCCGGGAGCGAACCCTTTCGGTGCCGTTTGGCCATCACCCCCGCCCGTGGCCGTCACGAGGAAGTTTCACTGCGAAAGCGACTTGTCATCCGCAACCCCAGCAAATGGCGAATCGGCTCGGTGCGGTCCAGGAGCCATTGATAGAACCAGAATCGGCGTGAGAGGTAATGATACAGGATTGCATCGATGAATTCTTCCGACTGCAACCGGCGGTCCCGGGCGATACGGAGCGCCCAATCAATATCTTCGGAATAGTAAACCTCCCGGAAACGGTACGCGGCGGCGATGGACCGGCGTATCGGGTTCAAATGATACGGCGGGCGCGTATAGACTCCCTTCGCGCTGGAGTAATCGCTGTAGCGGATCGAATGAACAAACACCCTCGGATGACGGCCCCGAAAGGTGATGATGCCTCTGATTCCGATACAATCGATTCCGGGGCGGCGCCGGATAGCATCGCAGATGCTTGCGACATATGCGGCACCGACCTGATCATCGTCATCCACGAAAGCCACGAACTCTCCGGCGGCCCGGTCAAGCAGCGCGTTGCGCTTCGCGCCCGTAGGCTGCGAGCCGTCATCACACAGTGAGAGCACTTCCACCTCCGATTCTAGCCGACCGGCGGCAATCTGTCGCATCAGGGCGTCATGCAGTGCGGTGAAGCGGGGACGGCGGGATTCAAGAGTCGGAATCAACAGACTCAGGAGAATTGAAGAGTGCATGGGCGGCGGTACGCACCGGCAAGTGCATCTAATTCTAGCGAAGTTCTACTGGGGCTTTGTTAGCATATTTTGAGGCGGCACTGGCTCGCATGGCCTTCCGCGCAAAGACACCCGCACGAGAGATTCGGTTTCGGCGAACGATGCGGGGAAAACGCCCATTTTACGGGCACTTCAATCATCCTACTCCGAGAACGGCCTAATCGATACCGGTAGCCAACGGATTCTATTCGACTTCTAACCGCACCCTAGTAACTTATACTGTTGGATTGAGAAAACGAGTCCTTTTGGTTCAGCAGACTTTACAGCCCCCGGGCGGAGCGAGCGCAGTTGCGGCATGGATGCTGGAGGCGCTGAAAGATCGGTACGATTTGACGGTTTTGACGGACCGGCAAGTTCACCTCCTGGAAGTAAATCGCTTCTATGGAACGTCACTGCGCCATTCGGATATGTCCGTGCTCCGCCCAAACCGATTGATCCGCGGCGTGCTTGGGCTGGATCCCGATCGGGGCAGTATCCAACCAAGCGCCTACTTGATGCGAATGTGCCGACGCTATCGCCACGCTTATGACTTGGTGATGGCCGCAGGCATGGAGGAATTAGACCTAGGCGGGCCCGGTCTGATTTATATCCATTACCCTCACCTGGCCCGATTCTGGACCGAATACCAGGACAGCCGCGCAGGGCTGGTGGGGTTGATGCGCGGTCGAACCAGGCCATGGATACTGCTGGCGGGCTACTCGCTCGAACGCATGAAGCAGAACACGATGCTGACGAACTCGGACTGGACGCGGCGCCGGATCCACGAAGCGTACGGCATTGGGGCGCGCACGCTTTATCCGCCCGTGACCGCTTCCCGTTTCCAATTGCCTTGGAGCGCTCGTGAGAACAGCTTCGTGTCTGCCGGGCGTTTGCATGCGGGCAAACGCATGGACTGGATTATCGGAATTCTCGGCCAGGTTCGCAATCGGCATCCGGGTATTCGTCTGCACTTGGCCGGAACGCGGGATGAAGGGCGGCAGGGCGCCATTTACTATCGCGAACTGCGTAGTCTTGTGGATGCGAACGGCAGTTGGGTCCAACTTCACGAGGATCTGACGCGCGATGGTTTGTTGGAACTGATGGGACGATCCCGATACGGTATTCACGCTTTAATAAACGAACACTTCGGAATCGCGCCCGCGGAAGCGTTGATGGCCGGCTGTATTCCGTTCGTGCATGATAGCGGCGGACAGGTTGAGATTGCCGGCAACGACCCGAGGCTTTGCTACAACGACACGGATGCAGCCGAAAAGATCGCCGCGGTCCTGCACAGCGCGGATCTGCAAGCTTCGCTCCAAGATACGTTGTCGGCCCGGCGAGAGTTGTTCACCATGGAGCGCTTCATGGAAGGAATCCGCGCCGCCGTCGACACCGCTATCGCTGGATCGTTCTCGCAACCTCGTCGAGAATCCCCTTGACGAAGGCTTGGGGCCGGAAAAGATCCTGGCGTGGAGCGAGGCGCGCGGCGATATCGGCTTGCGCGCCGGGGTTCGCGAGGACAGACTCGATTTTCGACACTGCCTGTTCCTCCGAATCGTAGAGCAGCCTCAAATCGTAATTGACGATCTCCGGCGGACCGGCGCTGTTCTGTACGAAGGGTATGCAGCCAGCGCGAACCATTTCGGCGACTGCCATTCCGAAGTGCTCATCGAGTTTGGCATGCAGGCCGTACTTGCGGCTGGCAACGATGCGCTCGATCTCCAGGCGCGACACGTTTTCGTGAAGGGTTACCCACGATGCATTCGCCGCAATCAGGGGAATGAGAACCTTGTAATAATCGGTCTCAAACGGGTGGCTGCTCGTGCTGCCGATGATGTGCAGTTTGACATTGGGAAACGACCGCCGCACGGTCTTGAGTACACGGATGCACCAGTCGAGGCGCTTGTCGGGACTCAAGCGCCCGATGACGACGAACGCTTCTTCGCGGTCCCCCCAGGGGACATCCGGAAAATCGCCGGGCGCCGGCGGATAGAGTGTCGCGGCATCGATGCCATAGACCCGCCGCACCCACTTGCCGGTCCAGTCCGAGTTGACGACGGTGCGATTCCGCTTCATCCGGTCAAACGAAAAATCCGCGACCGCCATCCACGGCCGGAGCCTGCCATCGAGCAATGCCGCCAGCTTACGGGGCAGCGGCACGTCCAGGCTTGGCATCGTTTTCGGATAGACATGAGCGAGCATGGGCACGTGGACATACTGGATCGCGGGCGCGCCCAGGTCCGCTTCATTGTCGGTCGTCAAAACGCAATCGAAGTCGCGGCGCATCCGCTTCGCTAAGCGCATCAGATAGCAGGCCTGCTGAATGCTCCCGGGGTCGGGGTCCAATGCGAAGATACTCCGGAGCGCGGGATGGATGTGCCGGATTCGCAGATCTTGCGGTTCGAGCGACGTTCCGAAATAGCGATTCAGGGCCGCGAGATCGAAGGGCTTCGCGGTCAGCAAAGTAACATCGTAATCCCGGCGCAGAGCTTCGAGAGTCCATGCCAGGACACCGCAGGCGCCGCCATGCGGCTGAACCTTGCAGTGCACGACCAGAACGCGCGGACGCCTAGACACCTAACCACCACAGATACTTCAATTTATTAAGTAACACCCGGCCCAGATCGGCGGCGTCCCCGGCGCAGCACGTCCGGCGAATGTAGCGGGCGCGATGTTTCCATCTCCGGGCCCGATAACCGGGAATGACGATTTCCGCCTTCGGGCCTCCGTTCTGCCGGTCATTCCGGATGGCATCGGCGAGGAACGGAAAGATCTGGTACTTCTCAAGCACCAGCCGCCGGGCGGCTTCGAGGGCTGGCAGGCGGCGCTCCCATTCGTCGCGCGCCAGGAGTTCGCGAATCCGATCGGCGACCGAAACGGGATCGGCGGCGTTCACGCGAATGAACGATTCTTCCGGGAAATACCGCTCCAGATTGGTACAGCCGTAGTAGAGCGGAACGGTCCAACTGAGGAAGCAATCCGCGATTTTTTCCGTCCAAAGATCGGGCCCCGACGAGTTCTCGATGGCGAGCGAATAGCGGTAAGGCGCCAGCACGTCCCACTTGCGTGGAACCCAGCGGATGCCCCGTCCGAACAGATCGACTGGCGGAGCCTGCGGGCTTTGAAGCGTGCGTCGCAACGCGGCGCGAAGCCGGTGGCCGGGAAGAAACGTCAGGTTGCTTGCGACCCATGAGACGCCCGCGCACTTGCGCGGGATTGCGGCGGCGATCAACTCATCGTAGGACAGTCCCACGTGCCAGGGCACAGCGGGTTGGGACGCGATGTAGCGCGGCTCGGTGGACGGGGGAATATGGGTGTAGACGCGCGCGTAGGGTTCGTGATCTTCAATGAGCCAGTCGTACAGTCCCGCCAGGTAGGGTTCCTGCATGATGGCCCAGACATTCTGGGGCGGGCAGCGCGAGGCGACTGGGTCGAGCTTCCGGTTGTTTAACATCACGAGGTAATCGCATTCGTGTACCGGCGCCGTCGTGAATCGGATTCCGTCCCATATCCCCGCGCCGCCCGGCGTCTGGGTTAACAAGCGCGAGCAGTCCGAATCGGCAACGATGCGGACCAATAGCGGTTGGACGCCCATCTTGTGCTTGTTTCCTTTGAAACGCGACATCGAAGCAGGTCACCGGCGACGAATTCGCACGGCCGACGTCCAGGATATCGCAGACTTCAAAGCCCAAGTTATCCAGCTCGGCGACAAGACCGGCAAAGCGGTAACTGAGTTCGAAGCGTTCCAGAACACTGACTGCGACGATAGCGAATCCCGTCTCGCGAAGAGTCGAGGCGGCCCCGCGCACGATGCCCAACCGAGCGCCCGCGGCGTCGATTTTCAACCCGAACGGGCTCTGCCCGCTGCACACGCCAGCCTGGGGAAGAGAGCTTGCGGTGAAGCGGATTTTCGAATGCGCGGCGATTCACGGGGCAGGCAATTCCCGAACCAGGCCGTTGTACACGTCGAGCAGTCGTTTGCCTATGGCAGGCCAGTTATATCGTTCTTCGACCAGTCGGCGCGCCTCGGCGGCAATCCGATCGCGAAGCGCGGGATCGAGCAGCAGTCGCGTCACGCAGCCGGCGAACCGTTCCGGCGTGTCCGCGATCAGAATGTGCCGGTTGTGTTCGACTTCGAGACCTTCGCATCCGATCGTGGTGGAGACCACAGGCCGGCCCAGAGCCATCGATTCAAGGATTTTCAATCGGGTTCCTCCTCCAGCCCTTAGCGGCACGACGGTCACGGCGGCTTGCGAATACCAGGGAATCAGATCTTCCACGTATCCGGCCACAGTGACGCCTGGCTCGCCAGCGAGCCGCCGTACTTGGGAGGGCGGCGAGTGCCCGACAATAAGCAGTTTTGCATCCGGAATGAGCGGCCGGACCAGCGGCATAATCGAGCGGCAGAAGAACACGGCGGCATCGGCGTTCGGCGGATAGTCCATCACGCCTGCGAAAAGAAGCGCAGCGCCGCCATGCGGGAGGGGACGAAGAGCTGCGCAATCGACGCCGTTTTCGACGACCGCCGGGCGGACCGAGGGAAGCAGACGGGTCACAAGCGCGCTTTGGGCCCGGGAAACGGTCAGGCAGCAGTCAAACCGCGGGATGTAGCGCGTTTCGGTCCGCCGCATAAGCCAGGATTTCAGACGATACGCGACGTGAGCCGGAAGCCCGCGCTTCAGGCTCGCAAACCGGAGGTATTGTTCGTAGGCCACGTTGTGCAAGGAGATCACCGTACGGCATTTCACGGCCGGGGGCACTGCATCGCGATAAGCGGCCAGAAGCGAATGTTCGATTTGCACAATGTCGGGAAGCTCGGCGCGGGCGATCTCGCCGATCCGGGCAGCCGCCCCCGGAAAGAAATTGCGCCACGCGCCCGCGGATACGCTCCGGAGCAGGCGCAGAGGCGGGACGGTGCGCGGCATGCGCCAAGTCTCGACCCGCTCGCAGAAATCCCGCAAGCCGGCCGGATCGGTCAGGCCACCGTGCGGGACCAAGCTGAAGAGAATGACGCGCGCGCCGCGAGAGACCTCGCGTATCAAGTGAAAGTCGCGCAGGCGAACCCCGCAGTCGGGCGGATAGGGCAGCCCGAAAGTCACCCATAGCACCTTCATAACTTTGAGGGTCCAGTTATGGGATCGGCAGCGCTTGCGCAGGGAAGCGGCGCAGTCCGCTTGCGAAGTCCAAACGGGAAATGGAACCGGTTTGAGATCGCTTGAAGGAGTCTCCTGTACGCGCCGCCGGCCGACTGCTCCACAGGTCCTCGCCAGGGGAAGTATAAGCGCAGGAACGCGCGCAGGCCCAGTAGCAGCGGATGGTGCGCCGGGACGTCGTCCAGGTCGTCGTTGATGCAGAGGAACCGGGGACGTTTCCACAAAATGTCGAGATAGAAACGCGCCATCCAGAAGTACTTCTTCTCGATCATCAGGAGGGAATACTGACGGGAGGGACCGGGACCGCACAACACCCGCAGCCGATGCCGGCCGCGTTCCCCGGCGGCCTCGTGCAGCGTGTATAAGTAGAGAACGCTGAGAACCAGGTCGTCGCCGGAACGAAAACGGTGCGAAGCCGTCCTTTGAAAATCGTCCCGCAGCGTGCTTTCCAAGCGATACAGAACGTCGCGATCGTAAGCTTGCGGAACATGCGCTGGAAGGAAACGCGGCGCCGGGGGCGGCCCCCAAAGCTCCGTCAGCACGCTCTGCGTATGGGCGCAGGCCCGGTCGCGAGCCGATCCGCGCAGCCGGCCGGCGGGCAGCGGCGTGTTCTGCACGTAAAGCATCTGCCCCTCCTCCAGGAAGAAATCGCTGGGTTGAACGCTCCGGCTCAGAAAAGTATCGTCATTGAAATAAAGAAAGCGCCGGCTAATGCCGGGAATGCGATGCAGACACATCTCGATGGCATTGGAGTTGAACGTGGGCAGGTATTCCGGTTCCGGAAAAACTTCACCGTGAGTGACCAGATGAATCTTCGGGTGCGAGCGGACCAGCCAGGAAGGAAGCTGCCCATTCGTCAGGATATGGATGCGCCGCACCCAGGGCGCATACCGGAACAGCGAGCGCATCGAGTAGCGCAGTTCATCGTTGTTCCGGTAGCGGCAGGAGTTCCACTCGCCCGAAGCGGCCGTAGCGTACTGGCGAACAGCGGCCTGGAACGCCGGGTCGCTGCCATCCACCCACGTGTAAACCACATCGATGTCCTCTGCCATCGGGATCAACTCCGCTTCCGGCAAACCATGAGCTCGATTGCCGGACTTTCTCTCAGTGTGGAAACAAGGAACAGTTCTATCGGATATAGAAATGCTCCGTAAAAGAAACCAATCCAATTACGCCGCAGAACCGGAATCATGACCCTGTCCCAGATGCGCTCGTTTCGTTGGCGATGGCGCGTATCCGTCGGAGCGCTCATGAGCACGGAGAAGGGATCCCGTGAGACGATCTCGAAACCGGCGGCATCCATGTCCGCGGCGATTGCGTTGAGCGAACGGCCACGCCAGTAGTCTTCAAACCGTTTGCCGGGCCCGTGGAAGAAAGAGTCAGTGTACAGAAGATAACCGCCGGGCTTGAGGGAGCGGTGAATGTTGCCCAGCGCCCGCAGATAGGCGGCATCGTCCAGCACGTGGGTCAGGACGTCAATCGCCGTGACAACATCGAACGCCTGAGCCGGAAGCGGGAGATGCGCGCCGGCGATGTCCAATTCGTAAAGAGTGGCATTCGGGTAAATCTGCGCCAACTGGCTCACGGCCCAATCCGATATATCCAGACCGGATATCGAAGCGGCGCGTAGTGCCTGCCACTGCCCCAGATAAAAGCCCGTGCCGCTGCCCACATCCAACACGGACAGCGTGCCGGGGTCGAGACCGAGCCGCCGCACCACGCGACGAAACACTGCGCGTCTCACGCGGTAGCGCCAAGCGTTGAATTGCCGGCCTAGATGGACGCTGCCTGCCCCTTCCGGCCCCCAGTGCTGGCGGAAGCGCTCATTCCAATACGTCCGCTGCCGTTGTTCGAGCCCGTCCATTGCCTTCATCTCAGGTGAGTCTCCAGATACGTTCGGCATGGGCGTGGTATCCCAGCGACCTGCGCCAGAGTCGCAATCGTAGTCCCGAGGGCGCCAGCCGGCGGCGCATTCGCTCCCGTGCGCTGAACGCGCACGCGGTTCCGGCGGTGAATTCGCTTACTCGGCGAATCAAGTCTTTTTCACAGCCGAACACTCTCCCGAGCTGAGAGCGGTACTGCTCAATTGCCTCGATCTTGGCCCGCACGTCGATGGCTACGGTGTGGCAGGTCCAAGCATGGGGCCCAAGCCCAAACCGCGCCATTGCTTCCCGCACCCCGCCTGGAGTCAACTCCGCGTAAGGGTAGTCTTCATAGAAGCGAACTTCGCAGCCTGCTTCGGCCATAAGTTGCGCCAGCCGGCGAGCCAGTTCATGATCGACGTGACCACCCACACCCAAAGGAGCGTACAACAGAACCGCGTGTCCATGTTCCCGTGCAATTTGCTTTACCTGCCTCTCCCAAACGGTCAACACGGCGGCGGCATCCTCGGGATCGGGCTCGCCGAACAGTTCCTGCCGGGTTGCATAATATGGCGCTCCCAAACGGTTCCGGTAAATCGCATCTGCGGCGCCGCCCTCCCAACTGCTCACGCCCCAAGCCGACAGCGCCGCGGCATTCTCCTCCCGTCTTGATGCGACGCCGCCACTGGCGTTGCTCCATTCGGTCTCGTACCGCCGGGCCAGAGGGGAAAGAGCATCCGGATCGGGCAAAGCGGCGCACAAGGTGAGCACGCCGGCCCGCTCCACTGCCTGGCATTGAGCGTAGATCAGGCCGCCGCACGAGAGAATCGCATCGTCAAAATGGGGAGAAAGGTAGAGGTGGAGACGATCCTCGGGCGCACTTTCTTGGTCCGCCGGCGCGGAGCGGTCTTCGAGTCGCTTTCCGGCCGAGGCCGGCGAACTCAGCGGCCAGGACACGCCGTGGCTGAGCGGCAATGCTCCCGCCTTCAAGGGTTCAGGGCTTATTTCGCTGCCCATGCCAGGCTACGAACTGCCCGAAGGCGCAAGCACTTTAGCGCCGCTGCCAAAGCACGACTCCCAGAGCCAGGAGCCGATGCCCAAACACACGCCAACCGCGCTCGCCACATAACTTAACCAGCACAAGAACGCGCTGCGGGCGGCAAAAGCGGCTCCATACTCTCGAGCGCCGAGACGAAGCAGATCCCGGTTCAACCACAAAAAGAGCAGGACGATACCGGTGGTGAGCCGGAAGCGGGGATCGAGCGCAACCGAGAATGGCAACAAGCACGCCGCCAGAACGCTAAGCACGTGATGCCCCCGTGTATTCAGATCGCTTCGGAAAATGCGGTATTTCAGCATCAAACGCGTCCAGGGCACGGCCCGCCCAAACAGATCCGATCGCAGAAAACTGGCAGGCGTATACACTTTTGCGTGGGTTGCCTGTATCTTTTTAGCCAAATAAATGCGATGACCCGCGCGATGTAGCCGGTAGCCGAGGTCGACATCTTCGAGAAAGCGCTGCCCGGAATCGAAGCCTCCCATTGCCAGGAATGCCGTCCGCCGGATTAATCCAAAGCCGCCGCAGAACGTGACGGCTTCCGCCGACGCAGTCTGATGAGTCCAGTGGTGCACCAGATTCTTGTGGCGCGAGCAGGTACCCATCGGCACGGTTTCTTTGCCGAACGAGCAGAATAGCGCGCTGAATTCCGGCCGGCCCTCAATGGCGTTCATCGCGTTTTCCAGCAAGGAGGGCGGAACGAGGATGTCGGCGTCTAGGAAAAAAAGCAGAGGCGCCGACGAAACTCCCGCACCGACGTTCCGCGCCGCCGCCGGTCCCGAATTGTTCTCCAAGCTAACCAGGCGCACGGCGAAGCGCTTGGCAATGGCAGCGCTGTCATCCAGGGACCCATCGTCCACAACGATAATTTCGAAGTCCTGAAAGGTGGAGGCGACAAGCGCCGAAAGACATTCCCTAATCGTGCCGCTGCCGTTGTACACCGGAACGATAACGGAGATTCTTGGATTGGCGCTGTTCATGAATCGGACGCTTCCAGAGGTTAGGATCGCGGCGCCACGCAGCACGCTCCGATGTCCAGCGATACAAGTTTAATCAACCGATAGTACACTATTCAGCCGCCCCTCACCAGGCGCAACACGCCTATCGCTTGCGTCTGCATCTCCGCGAAGATCCGCAGATCCAGGAGCCCGAGCAGGACTGCCGCGACAAGCAGATGACGTTGGCGCTTCAATCCACTCGCACCGGCGAGCAGCAGAACAAACAGGGGCGCAATCGGACGGGCGTAGCCGTAAGGAGTTATCCAGAAGCCCTGATCCGTGGCGGCGGCAACCAACACCAGGAATAGGACAGTGGCAACCTGCATCGCCAACGGCCGCATCATCCGCAATAGCAGGATTCCCAGGACGCACAGGGCAATGGTGGCGCCCAGCGAGATGAAATCGAGAGTCCGGGCCACGAACTGAAGATTCGCCCCGAACAATGGATACGGCAGCGGGTCGGCGGCGCGCAGCAGGATTCCGACCGTTGGTCCGGGAATAAACCACTTCGGGATGAAGCCCTCTTGCAAAGCTGAGGCTGGAAGCACGCGGTAGAGGTAGGCGCACCACAGCAGGGCGGGGAGCGTGGCCGTGGCCCATAAGAACGCTTTGCGGGGAGCGCGTTCGAGAAGTGCCCCGATGGCCGCGGCGGCGGGCAACAGAACTCCCGTCTCCCGTGACAGACTCGCGGCCGCGAGAGTCCACCACAGTCCACGCGTCTTACCGGATGCCACCTGGTAAGCAAAACACGCCGTCAGCGCCACCAGCGAAATATCGATTGTCATCGAATCCACCGCGATTGGCACGGCGGGAACGAGCAGGAACAGGAGCCCTAACGCTGGATGGCGACCGTACAATATCATGATCTTCGTCAGGCAGTACACGCCCAGAGCCACGAAGCACGCCACCACACAAACATAGGTTCCATCGATGAGCTTCGCTTGTCCGGCCGCCAGTGCCCATGCCAGGATCGGCATTAGGATTCGGCGCGAGCGCAGCAAAGGCGAATCCAGGTACGCCGCCGTCCCTCGCAGGAGGAAAGGATCGGTGGCAAGCAGACGATAAAACTGTCCGTCATAGCCCCGGGGGTGCGGATTACGAAACGTGGTGGGCTCCAGTCGCGGCGGCAGCGGCGCCGCATTGCCCACGCGGAACAGACCGCTCCAGTGTCCCTTGTAGTTTGCCTGTACCGTCAGTGCCTGCCAGGCAAGTACAAGTAACAGTGCGAAGATCGCCCGAAACCAAGGTCGATTGTGCAACCAATCCGCAATTCGTTCCATCCGATTTGCAAACTCCACATGGCAATTATAGACGCGGCAGTACGACGCCCATGTCGACTAGGTCCGTGACCACTTGAAAAGGTTCTAAATAACAATTCCAATTCGAAATGTCTTGGCGCCGGGACGGCCGTGGTGAGCTTCGTCGCACTTACGAACGTCGTCGTCAGTGCGATGGTCCCCCACTTCGCCTTCGCGCCCGAGCCGAAATTCGTACCATTGATCGTCAGGGCGGAAGCCGCGCCCCTTGCCGCAGCCGAGCTGGTACTCAAGCTCGTAATGTTACGAACGGCTGGTGCGCCACGCCGCCGAAAGCGTCAACACCCGCCTGTTGCTCGAAGCGTTAGTGCGTCATGGTTTCGTCGACGTGGACTAAAGTGGCATCCGTTCACCTGGACGGCCGCGGCAGCATCTATCCTCCGCAAAGTCAGGAAGTGTAAAGATACTTCAGAGACGGCACGCTAGCTCGACCGGGCGTTGTTGGAGGCTTCCGCGGCCAGGTAGCCGTTCTCCGGGCAGGCCGCGCTAACGGCGGATGAGCGCCGCGAAGAGTTCCTCGCGCGTCACGTTGCGCTGCTCGGCCGCGGCCATGTCCTTCAAGGCGTAAACGCCGGCGGCGATCTCGTTGTCGCCCAGCAGCAGCGCGAAGCGCGCGTTGAGCTTATTGGCGAGTTCCATGGCGCGCTTGACTTTGGCGTCGGTGGAGACTTCCACGACCACGCCGGCGCGCCGCAACTCGCGCGCCAGCAGCGCGGCGTGGCGCACCGCCTCGTCGCCCATCGGCACAACATACAGGTCGAGCGGCGAAAGCGACGCTGCGTCGAGCTGTTCTTCAATCGTCATGACGAGACGGTCTTCCCCGATCGAGAAACCGATGCCCGGCAGAGGAACGCGCGAGCCGAGCGACTCCGCGAGGCCGTCGTAACGGCCGCCGCCAAGGACGGAGTTCTGCGCGCCGAGCGCGCCGTGAACGACCTCGAACGTCGTCTTAGTGTAGTAATCCAGCCCGCGCACGAGACGCGGACGGATTTCGTAGCGGATGCCGCGCGCGTCCAGCAAATCGCGCACGGCGGCGAAATGCGTGGCGCACTCCGGGCCGAGATGATGGAGGATCGACGGCAGGCCGTCGATAATGGGCTGGTCCTCGGGCACCTTGCAGTCGAGCACGCGCAATGGGTTCGTTTCGGCGCGCCGCTGGCAGTCCTCGCACATTCCGCTCTTCACTTCCTGCAGGCGTTGGCGCAGCCTCTCGATAAACGCCGGACGGCACAGCGGGCAGCCGACGGAGTTGAGCAGCAGGTGCGGCTGGTCGACTCCGCAGCGGATGAGGAGTTCGAGCACCAGTTCGATCAGCTCCGCGTCGATGACCGGCGATTCCGAACCGATGACCTCCGCGCCGATCTGCGAAAACTGGCGAAAACGGCCTTTCTGCGGGCGTTCGCGGCGGAACATGGGTCCGACGTAGAAGAACTTTTTCAGCCCGGGGAGCTGATCGAGGCGATGTTCGATGCAGGCGCGGATGACCGACGCGGTGCACTCCGGGCGCAACGTGAGCGACGTGCCATCGCGGTCGTCCCAGGTGTACATCTCTTTGGAAACGATGTCGGTGTCCGAGCCGACGCCGCGGGCAAACAACTCCGTCAGCTCGAAGATCGGAGTGCGGATCTCGCCGTAGTTGTAAGCGCGAAAAACCTGGCGGGCGACCGTCTCCACGTGGTTCCAGACCGCCGAGGAG
>Ga0182027_10004747_pt1 | contig 20931 bp, 9 predicted proteins | sample 712E1DmetaG_FD_121300 | JGI IMG/M metagenome (GOLD analysis project Ga0182027, IMG submission 121300) | Permafrost microbial communities from Stordalen Mire, Sweden - 712E1D metaG (Illumina Assembly) | ecosystem: Environmental > Terrestrial > Soil > Wetlands > Permafrost | place: Sweden...
CGGACTGCACCGAGAGGTTCCAGTTGCCGGAGTTGTCGTAGAAGCCGCCATAGGTGCCCGTCAGGCCGCCCCAGTAATCAAAGGCATAGAGCTGCCCTTGCGCCTCGTTCAGGCGGTAATAGACCAGAGGATTGAGGTTGGTGACGGCCTTGGGATAATTCCCAGTCAACCCAGGCGCGGCAATGAGCGAATTGGTTGTGCTGTACACGATGCCCGACTTGTTGCCGACCACCACGCGGTAGGAGTTGCCGTAGGCAGCTCCGGGCGCGAGGCTCGAATTCAGGAAGACCAGGTTCGGGGTCTGCGCTCCGGTGACATTGACTCCGTTGACCACATTGTTCCAAACCCCTGACTTCAAATACTGCCACTGGTTGGTCACCGTGCCGAAGCCGGAATAGACAACCGTGAATTCAGCGGGCCGTCCGGCGAAAACTTCCGTGGGAACAGGCTCGGTGGAGATGTTGGGCGGCACCGCGCCACTGGCCACGCCGGCGTAGTACAGGTTATCAACCTGCGACGCGGTGAGCGCATTGGTAAAGATGGCCACATCCGCTATGTCGCCCTGGAAGGTGAGCGAGGGGTCACCGGAGGGATCGCCGCCAATGGTCAGGGCGGGGCCCCAGCTTTGATAGGCGTTGGCAACCGCAAACGGGAAGGCGCTGACGCCGTTGGTGGTGGCAGAATAGAAGGTGGTGTTGCTCGCGGTAACGACCATGGCCACCATGGACCAACTGCCGACAGTGGGCGCGCAACCGGAGCCGACAGCGCCATAGGCGCCATTCCACAGGTACTCCAGGCTATTGCCTGTGCCATAGGCCAGACCGTTCGTCTGGCCGCCGGCGCGCAGGATCACGATGCCAGTATTCTGAGGCATGTTGTTGTTCGTCGGCATGAGCCAGGCGACGATGGTCATGTTGGTGGTGTTGCCCATGGTCGGGGAGGCCACCGTCTTCATGTCGCCATTGGTCCCTGTGTTCAGGCAACCCAGCGAGGCGTCGCCGCTCGTGAAGCCGGTGTAGCCTGCCGTGCCTGGGCCGGTGGACGAGCCGGTGAAAGGATTCTGCATGCCATCTTGAGCATTGGTGCCATAGATGCCATTCCAGCCGCCCCAGATGTCATAGGTCTCCATGTTGGTGGTGACATCGCCGGAATCGTTCAGAGGCCAATACGCGGCCAAACCGTAGGCCGGGAGGGTGGCGATGTAGGCGAAACTGTTCGTCGGAGGATTGCTGAGCAACGGTTCCAGCGTGACCACGGAGCTTGTGACGCTGGTGGTGGTCGCATTGGTGAAGACACACTGATAGGAACCGACATCGTTGCCATCCACATTGGTCAGCACCAGGGTGCCCACGGTCAAGGCGCCCCCCGCCGGGACGGTCGCCAGGACACTGGGACGATGGCTGGTGGCGGCCAGATTCGTCCAGCCGCTGATGGCGTCGTACATCTGCCAGAAACCGCCGCCATTCGGGCCGGCATAGGCTGTGGCGGTAATGGTGGCGCTGCCGTTGGTCAGCAGCACATAGTCGGTGAAAGGCGGGTTGACCGAGACCACCGGCGGAGGATTGCCCAGAGCCGTGCCCGCGGCGAAGAGGGAACTGATCTGCACCGGGGTGAGCGAATTGCTGAACATCACCACCGAAGAGATGGCGCCGGCAAAGGAGCGATTGGTTGCGTTAAAGCCCGGATCGCTGCCCATGCAAACGCCGAGGCCCCAAGGCTCATTGTTATTGACAAGGGCTGAGGTCGCGGAGAGGAAACCCTGGTTGGTGTTGGCCAGATAAAACACGGCGCTGTTCGGCGAAATGACCAGCGCCACCATGGACCAGATGCCGATCTGGGCGTTGAGGCCGGAATCGAAGGCATAGGTGGTGGCGCTGTTGTTATTCCAGTTATAGCCCAAGTCATTATCCACCGCGACGCTCGCGGAGTTGCCCCAGATGCGCAAGCTACTGGTTCGGGTGGCCCCAAACTCGCCGGCGCGCTCGATCAGGAACGGAGCGTTTCCCAGTTCGGGATACATGCTGGGATTGATCCAAGCGATGATCGTCACGTTGGTGGAGTTGGGGACGGCGGTCGCGGCCGGGCCGTTCAGCCCCGGGAAGGTCGGGGAGGTCCGTGTGCTCACGAAGGTGTTGGACATATTCGCTATGGATCCCAAGGCGCCGCCGACCGCTGGGAAGCCAGGGAGACCGGCCGCCGCCGGGCCTGGAGTGGGGCCGGAGTAAAAGCCCAAGCCCTGGGCCACGACATTGCCGCCGCCATTGTCAGCCAGAGGAGCGTAAGTGCCGTTAAACCCGCCGACGATATCGTAGGCGATGGCCGTTCCCGTGGAAGGATCGTTGGTTTCATCCAGGGGCCAAAAGGCCACGATTCCAGGAATGGTCATGGCCGTCAGGGTAAAACCGCCCGCCGGAACATTGTAAGCGGAGACCGCGCATGCGGTGCTCACGGCGGCCGAACCCACGCCATTGGTGAAGATACACTGATAGGAACCGGAAGTGCCTTTAGAAACCACGAGGGTCAGCGTGGCCACCTGGCTGAGTCCGTTGGAAACCGTGCTGGTGGCGCCGCTGATAATCCCGGACTCGTTAGCCAGGTTGGTCCACCCCAGAACGGAGTCATAGCCCTGCCAATAACCGCCGGCGACATTGGTGCCGCAATAGGCGGTGGAAGAAATATGCAAGGTTCCGCCCGAAATCGCCTCGATCGCCGCCGGAGGCTGGATTGTAATCAGCGGGGCCACGCGGTTGGTGGCCCAGACCCCGGCGTTGAAGAGACTTCCGATCTGCGCCAGGCTGAGCGAGTTGCTGAACATCGTCACCGAAGAGATGGCGCCGCCAAAGGATCGACCGGTTTGGGTGCTGCCCACGTCGCTGCCAATACTGATGCCGGCGCCCCACGGCTCGTTGCCGTTGGCAATGGCGGTCGTCGCCGAGGTCAAACCCTGGGTGGCGTTGCCCATATACATCACGGCGTTGCTCGGCGTGATGACCAGCGCCACCATGGACCACAGGTTGGTGGGGATATTCAGGGCGGAATCGAATCCATAGGAAGTGGCGCTGTTGTTATCCCAGGAGAAGCCCAAGTCGTTATCCACCGCGACGCTCGCGGAGTTGCCCCAGATGCGCAAACCGTCCGTCCGGGTGCTGCCCAGATAACCGCTACGCGTGAACAAGAGCGGAGAGTTTGCGCTCTCAGGATACACATTGGGATTGCACCAGGCGACGATGGTGGCGTTGGTGGAGTTGGGGACAGCCACAGCCCCCGGGCCGTTGAGACCCGGCAAAACCGGCGAGGCCAAGGCGGTGACGGCGGTGCCCGCGACGTTCGGGACCGATCCCAAGGCGCCGCCATCGGGGAAGCCGAGGAGACCGGAAGCCGCCGGGCCATCAGTGGGACCGGTGTAATAATTCAGCCCCTCGGCGGCGACATTGCCCCCGCCATTGTCAGAATTCGTCCCGTAAGTGCCATTAAACCCGCCGATAATATCGTAAGCCGTGGCCGTTCCGGTGGAAGGATCGACGGACTCGTTGAGGGGCCAAAAGGCCACCGCGGCGTAACCGGGGCTTGCGGCCACGGCGGCGTAACTGCCCGCCGGAGCACTGTAAAGTGAAATCGTAACCGCGACGCTATAGGCCGCGCCCCCGGCATTGGTGATCGCCAGTTGGTATATGCCGGCGTCCGCGGCCTGGAAGTTGGTGATCAGCAGTTTGCCGGCCCACACGGTTCCGGATAGGGCGACATTCGTGCCTGTTATATCAGGGGTGTTGACAGGGACGGGGCCGGTGCCATTGTCGAACTGCCAATAGGCGCCGGAAAGCGCGCCGTAGCCGCTGGCGGAAATAGTCAGCGAGCCGCCTTGAATCAACTCGTAGTACGTAATGGGAGGCTGGGTCAGAATGACGGGCGGCGGCACAAGGCCGTTGGATTCGCCGGCGACGAAGAGGTTCTCCACCTGCTGGAGGGTGAGCGAATTAGTGAACAGGGCGGCGGAAGAGATGAAGCCGTTAAAGGAAACCGCGTTCACATTCGTGGCGTTGTTGGGGTTGCCGGGATCACCGCCTATGGCCACGCCGCCGCCAAACGGCTCGTTGTCGTTGGTCCAGGCCTGCGCTTTGGAGATCAACACGTTGGTGCCCGCATAGTTGGTGCCCACATAGTAGATGTTGCTAGTGGGGGTAACGACCAGGGCCACCATGGACCAGTTGCTGACCGGGATCGCCGGGCCCGCGAAACCGGTGACACCGCCGTTATCCCAGTTCGCGCTCAGGACCGGCCCGGCGTTGAGGTACAGGCCATCCGTGCGGTTGGCGTTAAGCTGGCCGGCGCGCTCGAAGAACAGGCTGGTGCCGGCAGCCTCGGCGCTCCGCGGATAGATCCATTCGACCAGGGTCAGGTTGGTGCTGTTGGGGACGGCAACGGAAGCCGGACTGTTGAGGCCCGGCAAAACCGGGCTGGCCGACGCCGTTACGTAGGTGTTGGGCAAGGCGTTCTGCAAAGAGGCCAACGCGCCGCTGGAGGGAAGGCCGACGAGGCCCGCCGCGCCCGGGCCGGCCACCGCGCCGAGGTAATTGGCGCCGCCCGCGATCTGAAGCGCGGTGTTAATTCCACCATCCTGGGCATTCACGCCGTAAAGGCCGTTAAACCCGCCGATGACATCCCACGCGACGACCGTTCCCAAGGAAGGATCCCCGGTCTGGTTGAGCGGCCAAAAGGCCACAGTGCCGTAAGCGGTATTGGTGACCTGCGCGGCGAAGCTGCCGACCGCCGGTGGGGCAGTGAGCTGCAGATTGACAACGTAGCTGGTCGCGCCCGTGCCCGCTGTGGCAAATGTTTGATTGGTGAAAACCAGTTGGTAGGAACCCTGATCGTCGGCATCCAGGGAAGTGAACACGAGTGTGCCTTGCTGCAAAGTCCCCGCCGCCAACGTGGAGGTCGCGCCGCTGATATCGCCAGCATTGGGAACCGCCGCCCAGGCGCTGCCGTTCCACTTCTGCCAATAACCGTTGATGGGCGGGAAGCCAAAGGCGGAGGCGGTAATGCTCGCGGCAACGCCCGGAGTCAACATGAGATTCGTGGCAGAAGGCTGGATGGCAATGACCGGCGGCGGCACAACGCCCTCGGTATAGCCGGCCAGGAAGAGAGATTCAATCTGGGCAGAGGAGAAAGCGTTGCTGAAGATGGCCACAGAAGAGATGTAGCCGCCAAAGGAGCGGGCGGGTCCGCCTCCCACCGGGTCGCCGCCAATGGACAACGGGCCGCCCCAGGTTTGATTGGGGTTGGAAATGATGTTGACGGACGAGAGCACGCCGTTGGTCTTGGCCGCATAAAGGGTGGTGTTGGAGGCGCTGACGACCATGGCCACCATGGACCATTGATTGGTAGGGACGGACGGGCCGTTGGCGTAGCTGTTGGTCCCATTCCATGTGTAACCGAGAATGCCCGCCGTGGGACTGTAGGCTAGGCCGTTCGTCTGGCCGCCGGCGTTCTGGGTCACCAGGCCGGTGAACGCAGCCTCGTTCGTCCGGGGATTGACCCAGGCGATGATGGTGATGTTGGTGTGCCAGCCAGCCGCGCCGGCCGCCGGGAATTTCGGGGAGGCCAGCGTGGTTACGAAAGTATTCGCCAACTTGTTCTGGATGGAACCCAAGGCGCTATTAATCCCAGGGAAACCGGCATAGGCGGACGACGGACCGGGAACCGGGCTGAAGTAGTTCGGGCCGCCCGCGGCCTGAAGCACGGCGTTTTGTCCGCCATCCTGGGCATTGACACCGTAAAGGCCGTTAAAGCCGCCCACAATATCATAAGCTTCCACCGTTCCGGTGGACGGATCGCCGGTTTCGTTGAGGGGCCAATAGGCCACGACGCCGCCGGCAGAGAGGACACTTGCGGCAAAGCTGCCAGCCGCAGGCTGAGTGGTAATCAGCGAGAGTGTGGCCACGGCGGAAGTTGCGTAATAGGTGTTGGCATTATCCCATGAATTGCTGATAACCAACTGGTAGGAGCCGACATCGGCGAGAGTGACGTTGCTGACTGTCAAGGTTGAAAGCACAGCCAAACTGTTGGTGTTGGTGGTGCAGGAGCCGGAGATATTGGCGGTGCCGCCGTTGACAAAGTCAGTCAGAGTGACCCAAGTGCCGCTGATGTTGCGCTGCCAGAAACTGCCGTTGGTCAGGTTATTGGCGCCGCCATAGCCGGCGGCGGTGAAGGTGGCGTTGACGGAGAAGTTGGTGAGCAACTGGGAGGAGAGAGGGTTTTGGGTAATGAACGGCAATTGGTTGCTGTTGGCCAGGCCCGCGTCGAAAAGAGTCCCAATCTGCGCGTAGGAGAGCGCGTTGCTGAACATGGCCACGGAAGACATCTTGCCGCCAAAGTTCTTGCCGGGCACAGTGGCCGTGTCGGCGCCGATGGCCATGGAGCCGCCCCAAGTTTGAGCGGTGTTGGCGATAGTCTGCGTGGCCGTAAGGAAGCCCTGGTTGGTGTTGGCAAGATAAATCACGGAGTTGGTCGAGGTCGTGACCAGGGCGACCATGGACCATGTATTGCTGGCGGGCTGGAGACCGGTAAGGAAAGCCAGTGTGGTGGCGTTGTTGTTATCCCAGTGGTAGCCGAGGCTATTGGCCGCGGCGGAGCTGGTGTTGGTGTTGTAGTTCAAGCCATCCACATTCCCGCTGGCCCTCTCCAGCACCAACCCGGTGCCGACGCCCTCGGTGAAAATATTAGGATAAATCCATCCCACGATCGTTTCATTGATGTCACCGGCCGGGAAGGTCGGGGAGGTGGGGATGGTCAAGTAGGTGGCGGGCAGCGCCGCGATGTTCTGCACGGAGTCGAAGGCGGTGGATGGCAAGCCAGGCATGCTGGCGGCCGCCGGGCCTTGAACCGAGCCGCCATTCAACAGGTACAGGCCGTTGCTGTAGCTCTGGATGAAAGAGTTGGCCGTGCTGCCGACTTGGGCATTGGTCCCGTAAAAACCATTGTGCCCGCCGAGAACGTCGTAAGCCTCGACCATTCCCGCGGAAGGATCGCCGCTTTCGGTGAGGGGCCAATACGCCACCGCGCCATAACCGGGAGAGAGAAGAGCCGCGGCGAAACTGTTGGCCGCGGGAGCGGCAACGAACGAAATGGTCGCCACCGTGGAGGTGGCGGAGTTGCCAAACAGGTTGGTGACAACCATCCTGTAGGAGCCGACATCGGAAGAGCTGGCGTTGGTGATCGTCAAGGTCGAGCTGACGAGGGTGGTATAGTTGCTGACAACAGCCACCGCGGTGCCACCCGCGTTGAGATTGGTGCCGCCGCCGGCGCCGTTGGTGAGAGTGGTCCAGCCGGCGCCCTTGCCGTAGTTCACCTGCCAGAAGCCGCCATTCGTCGCGCTGGCGCCAAAGGCGCCGGCGACAAAGGAGGCGTTGTTGCCGCTCGGGCTCTTAATGAACTGGTAGGAGTTGGTGGGGTTGGCTGTAAAGAAGGGCTGCTGGCTGCCCAGGGCCAAGCCGGCCACGAAGAGAGCTTCCATGTTCGAGGCGGTGAGCGAGCCGTTGAACATCGCCAGGGAAGAGATGTAGCCGGCCCAAGTGCGGGCGGTTGTGTATGTGGTGGTTGTGCCATTTTGAAAACCATTGCCCGGGTCGGCCCCAATGGTCGCGAGCGAGCCCCACGGTTCGTTGGCGTTGACAATGGTCTGCGTTGCCGTTCTCAAGCCGAGGTTGGTGTTGCCGAGATAAAAGACCGAGTTGCTCGGTGTGATGACCAGGCCCGCCATGGACCACTGGTTGAGAGGCAGCGACAGGGCGGAATCATACCCGGTGGTCGTGCCGTTGTTGTTATCCCAATTGTAGCCCAAGTCATCGGAAGCGTTGCCGGCCAGACGGAAACCGGCCGTTCGGCTGGACCCGTAAGTGGTGCGCGTGATGATAAACGTGGAGGAAGCCTGCTCGGCGGCGACGAAAGTGGGATAAACCCAGGCAACAATCGAGACGTTGGTGGTGTTGACGGAGGCCAGACCGCCGCTGTTAAGCCCCGGGAAGGTCGGGGTCAAGGGAACGGTCACAAAGGCGGCAAACAGGTTTGTATTCGGATTTCCGTAGGCGGCGGCGTTGCCGGGAAAACCAGCCAAGCCCGCCGTGGACGGGCCGGGCGCCGCGGCGTACTTGTCTAGGGTGTTGCTGGCGCCATTCATGGCATTCCAACCGTAAACGCCATTGAACCCGCCAATAATTTCGTAAGCCTCGGCCATTCCCGTGGAAGCATCATTGGTCTCGTTGAGGGGCCAAAACGCCACCGCGCCGTAACCGCCATTGACGACGTTATCCGCGAAACTGTTCGGCACGGTCGTGACCACCGAAATGGTGGCCACCGCGGAGGTGGCCGAACGGATCTGGGTCCCATTGGCGGAATTGGTGACAATCAGGCGGTAGGAAGCGACATCCGAGGAAGTGATGTTCTGGAGCGTCAAGGTGGAAGTCACGGTGGCGCCGCTGGCGTTGTTGGGGCTGCCGGTCACGGTGGTCGAGGTGAAGCTGTTGCCGCCGGGCGACACCCAGCCGCCGGTGGAGTACATCACCTGCCAATAGCCGCCCATCCCGTAGAGAGAGTTGGAACTGCCTGTGGCGGAGGCAGTGAAAGACACAGCGAGGTTCCCGGCGCTCAGACTGCTCGAAAGCAACCGGAACGACAGAGGGTTGGTGGTGATGAGCGGGCTGGCGAAACTGGTTTGCATGCCGATGGAGAAAACCGTGTCCAAGTTGGTCCTGTAAACGCCGGTGCTGGGGCCGTTGTTCAGAGTTGCGATGGTTGCTGCGCCGTAGTTGACCGAACTGGTCCCGCCGCCATTGGAAATGACGCAGGGCATGCCCCCGGCGAACAGGCCGGGCGATGTTCCTGTGCTGTTGGTCACCAGAGGCAAACCCAGGGAACCAGTCCCATTGGTGATTCTGCCCCAAGTCATGGCGTTGGTTGTGTTGGGATTCAAAAACACCTGCAAGTTGCTGAAGCTCAACCAGTCACCCGGGGCTTTAATGACCCCGGGTTGCGTCACAATCCGGGTGATCAACGTCGCATTGCTTCCCAACCCGCTCGGGTCGAAGTCAATCTGATAAAAGCTGACCTGGAAGGGCTGGGGCAAAGTGGGCGGGCCAACGGGCAGGCCGCCGGTGTTGTTGGAGCCGAGGGCCGCAATTTGCACAAACACATTGGTCACCACATACCCGGAGGGATTGCTCCCTGTGACAAAAGTGGTTCCCCCTGGCTGGTTGGTATTGTCCAGCAAATAACTGATGCCAGCGGTGGAGTAAAACTCATTCAGGGTGTTGGTTTGGGAGATATCGAAAGGCCCTGGCACCGGCGGCTGGTTTGAGGCGCCGATGTCCGTCAATGTTGCCGTGGCGGACGGCGTCGCATACTGCGCGCTCGCAGTCAGGGACAACAAGACGGCCAGAAGAATCAAGGCCAATGGGTTGGTCCACTTGGTGAGTTGGAGGAGACGGTTCGGTGAGTTTTTCATGGCTATCAACTTTCTTTTTGTGCTTGGAGTTGAAGACGGAATTGCTTTAAATACTTCGGTTGCTTCCAAGACGATATAAGTACTTCTTTAGAATGGCAAGAACATTTTTGAAAAAATTTTGCCTGCTCAAAAAGCCGGATGGCATGGATACGCTGATACCTCAACATCAATGACTTGCGTCGCAAAACCCAATCGCTCCACTTGAGGCTGCGCCACAAAGAAACTTGTGGGCGGCAGCTTTTCCGGGGCCGGCGGCTCAGGGCACGGACATCTCGAATGCGACTCCGTAATTCGGCTGCGCTCTTTTGGAAGCGGCGCCTTCAAACGGGTCGGAATCCCGCAGCAGCCCCCAGCGGAAGGTCCCTCCAAAGGGAGCAGACATCCTGGGGCGCTCGCCGATCATGGCATAGCTGACGCGCGCGTTGGGGCCGGGATCCGAGGCGCAGGAAATCAGGACCGCATCGCCGGAAATGGCAACGGAATCAATCGCAACCCTGCTCCCGCTCGATGTGCTGACCTCAAATCCCCTGCCCTGTTTCCACTCGGCAATGGACTGATGAGGAGCCTGAAAGGCGGTATCCCAAACCAGGGGCGGCACGGGCACGTGGTAGTGAACGGTGAGGAGCGCGCCTTCGCGCTGGACGGCGGTGGGCTGGAGCGGCTGCCAGGGGTTGCCGAGAACGACCCGCTCGTAGTACACCTGCCCATATTTCTCGCCCAGTTGCTGGTATCCGTCCGCCGTCAAGTGAATGCCTTCCGCGGACGGGTACTGATATTTCGGGCCGGAGCAAACAATGTCGGCGGCATGGTCCACCCCCGCCTTCCATTGCGCCAGCGTGGAGGCGGAATGGTCGTTGACCGCATTCTGCTGGGACACGATCATCTGGATCTTCTGGCTTTGTCCGGTGATGGCGGGGAGGTCTGTATTGAAGTCCAGCCACAGGTTGCAGAGATCGTTCTCATAATTGAAATTGCCCGCGTCGCATTCGCCATGGGTGACGATGATTGCGCCGACGCCATAGGTCTTGCCGGAGGCTTTGGCAAGGCGGGCAATGGCTTTGGTTTCGATCATAGCGGCCTCATAGGAACGACCGTTCACTCCCCTCGGGGTCGCGTTCTTTTTCAGGAAGGTCATGCATTGTCCGTTTTCCCCGACCTCCCCGTGAACCCCGATGAAGTCGCGGCCTGAAGCCGCCAGGACCAGGGCGCTGATCTGGTTGGCCATGGCCGAATGCGGGGTTTCTCCCGCGATGTTGTCCGGCCACGAGCTGGGATAGCTGCTGGCAAGCCTTCCCACCGGTTCAACCAGCGGCGCCATCGCCAGGTTGGTGCCGTCCGGATCAATCGGCCACGGCAGCTTGCCGGTGGAGAGCTTGAGATTGCCGTACGGCTGGTTGGTTGATTTGAGCGGCCTGCCATGATCCCCGACGGCAAGGCTTTGCCCGGTGCCTATGACACCCGACCAATCCCACGGGATATTGACCCGGGTTCCCGGGCTGGGCGCGGCGCCCGGCCCGGCTTGCAAGGAAAAGGCGGCCAGCACGCCGCAAAAGATGCCCGGGTTCATGAAACGGGGAAGATGCCATTGGGTCAGTTGCATGGTTGGCGCCGTTGATTACAGGTGAATGATCTTGTAGGCGAGGTCGCTTTGGCTGGTGGCCGGAATTTCCGACGTGATCGAGCCATTGGCCGCCGTAACTGTGCTGGTCGAGATCGTCGCTCCAGTGGAGCAATCCCACCACTCCAGCCGGTAGCGGCCGTTGGCCAATCCGGTCACATTGAGGCTCTTGCCGGAAATGGGCCGAGGCGGCGGCGCCGCCGGCGCCGGCGTCCCGCGCCGGCCACTCGGGCCGGCGACCTCGCCGGTGATCCAGCCGAAGGTGATCTGGTCGCTGGTGATGCCCCAGGCATCCGCGTCCGGTATCGTCACTTTCGCCAGGGTGGGATTGGTGAGCTTGCCAAATTCAATGTCCGCGATGAATTTGTTGAAGGCAGGATATTGCGCCGCGGGGGCGGCGTTCCATCCCTGATTGAATTGCCAGAGCAAGGGAGTGACGGCGATTCCGCCGGCCAGACTGCTCCAGAGCCTGTCATGGGCAGCCGGGGCAGACCGATCCATGGCGCTTTCCCCAATGATGCACGGTTTGGTGTAACCGTTCCAGAGCCGGCGAACCACGTTGACCACTGTGGCCGGGGTGGAGGGGCCGTAGTGCTCGGTATTCGACAAATCATTCGCTTTGTTTCCGTCCTCCCAGAAACCGCCGAGGGAAGCGTTGGTGGGATGTTTGAAAGGATCGTTCGTCTGGAAGAAAGAGGCGATTTTCGCGATCCAAAGGGTGCCGGCAGGCCTGTCGTACTTGTAGCTGGTGGTGCCTTCAATTTCGTCTATCACCTGCCAGCCTTCCAGCCCCACGCTGTAACCCCAGCGCGCGATGATATAACGGTACATTTTCGCCTGCAAGTCCCACGCTTTGGCGTCGCTGTAGAAGTTCGTGGACGAGACGATCTTGTTGAAGGGATTCTGCGTCCACTTGGACGGCCAGGTGCCCATGTCGCCGTGGTTGTCGCATAGGTAATCGTGAGGCCAGATGACCAGAATCATCCCAAGGCCGCGCTCGGCCGACCAGTCAATCAGGTTGTCGAGCCGCGAGCATTTGGCCTGGTCGTACTTGTCCACTCCCGACGACATGGACGCGATCAGGTTGTCCCCGCCGGCGCTGTCATAAGTGCCGTTCCAATACACATAAGTGTTGAATCCCAGGTCCTGCATCTGCGTGAGGGTGTTGGTGGAAACGCTCCAGGCATGGCACACGCCCACTCCGTAAAACGAAGCCCCGTCGTCGCAGCACAGATACCTCTGATTCGGGGCAATCCTGACCCACCCATGCAATTTGGAGGCCGTACAAGCGAACGCGCCCTCCGAGCTCTTTGTCGTCCCGGTGGAGTCCTTCGCGCTGACGACATATTTCCAAGCGCCCGTCTCATTGGCCGCGAAGCGGATTCTCCAGGCGAAATTGGTTAACGCCACCGCTCCCCGCCCTCCTCTGCCACCGGGCGCGGAAGGAGTGGCTATTTGATCCGCGCCATAGAACCCGTTGACTTTCCAGACCTTGCCCGCGGGCGACGTGAATTCCGCCGACAAATCAATTTGATCGGGATCGTACGGATTTTCATAAGTTGCCGTCATCGCCACCGTCAGTTCGAGCTTGTCATACTTGCCCACTGCCTCCGTGTTCTTGGTGACCGACGTGATGCCGGGCGCGGCTTGCAGAGAAAAGGCGGCCAGCGCGGCGCACAAGGCGCCGGAACTGAGGAAGCGGCTACAATGCGATTGGGTTTGTTGCATATCGGGTCTCCTTCTTTTTCAATAACGGCCGGCGCGCGGCCGGATCTGGTTTGAGGTTGTCACAGGGTAAAAGATACTGGCAAAAAACTGTTCCTGGGCGCGCCACCCTTTCCTGGCGTCGCGCCAGCGGCGCGGACGAGGGAGAACTGGATTCTGCTCGCGCTCATTTTGGCCGCAGGTTGCCGGACGCGCTGGAGGGCGTCAAGTGCCGAGTTTTTTCATAGACTCGAAGAATTCTGTCTCACACCCGCCTGGGTGACGATAATTGTAATTCCGAATTCCTGGCTTGACGCCTTTCATGGGCTGCGGATGGTTGCGGCCGTGCCCGGCGGCTGCGCGGGTTTATCTATTTCCAGCTTTACCGTGATTGGCAACGGCGCGCCGCCATCCGGCTGAAAGGCACCGATGACATACGAGCCGTCCGCTTCGGGCGCCGGCGCGCCCTCGCGAAAGACAATCCGCCCCGGTTGTTTTGTCATGAGGCCAACTTTGTTGCCTTGGCCGGAGTCAATCGTTTTGCCACTGGAGTTCCTGACGACGTAGTCGAAGCCTCCACCCCAAGCCGCGCGTTCGATGACAGCGGTGAAGGGGGATTCGTTAATGCGACCAACAACCAAAGAGGCCTCGCCGACGTGGAACACAAGCCGCGAATCGGGTGAGCCCCGGCCTTCCAGGGTGGCCTTGCCGGCCTTGAGCACCACGCTTTCAATGCCAGCCGCCCCGGCTTTCGTCTGCGACGCGCGAACGCCGGGGGATTCCTCCTTTGCCAAAAGCACCGAGATCGGCAACGGCTTGCCGTCATCCCCGTGAAACGGCTCAAAAGCCCCGATGACATACGAGCCATCCGCTTCGGGCACCGGCGTGCCTGGGTGGAATACAATCTTCCCCAGCACCGGACCTACCGAGTCACCCAGGTAATAAAAGCTCAAATTCCCGTGCGCACTCTTAATAAACCAGTTGACGCCGTTTCCGAGGAAATGACCCTGGAGAGTGATAGCGAACAGGGAATCGAGATGACTGGGCATCCAGCGATTGGTCATCTCGCCGACCAGGATGAGCAACCCCTCGCCGTGAAAAGACCGCTGTTTGACGACCGCTTCATCCCTGCTGACCACCACGCTTTCGATTTCCGGCGAGCCGACCGGTGAATTTGTCGGGACAGCAGCGGAACTGTTCACACTTTGCACCAGTTTGTAGCGGATCTTCACGCCGCGTGTGTTTTCGGCAAAGCCGGTGATTTGCAGAATGCCCATCCCGCCTTTGCGGGTTTTGAAGACAAAAGTGCCAGACTGATCGCCCCCGCCCCGCATCACCATTCCACCCGGCGTAACCGGCGACAATGGAACATCGATCTTGCGGACATCGTACACGCTGAAATTCTCCCATGCGCTGACCGCCACCGGCGCGACCATCGTCCCGCTCGTTGCCAATAAGTCAGGCACGTTCGAATCCATCGGATCGCCGAAAGCGTCAATGCCGTTGGTTACGTGCCAGTTCCAGTCCGCCCCGCCAGGCGGCAGCGTGAAGAGCCGCCCGGAATCCAGATCAATCAGGCAATTGGTTGCGCCGGGGCTGCTCCGGTTGACCACGCGCTTGATCACCGGGCCGAAGGCAGGTTCCGGACGGTTTGACTGGGAACCAGGAAACCTCGCCGACCTGTAAGCGAACAGCGTCAGCAGCACCGACACGAGCAACAAACCCAGCGGCACGAGGATCAGACACAACACCAGTCTGCGCCAGAAACGGTCGGGCTTCTGAACGGGAGGCGCGGATGCGGCGGAATTGGAGTTCGTGTCGTTCACCGCGCGCCAGACGCGGCGGATGATGAAGATGTCCAGCCAGATCATTAGCCCGACGGACAGCAGGCCGAAGCCAACGACCATGACTATTCCCGCAACCTCCATGGAAGGTGAATACGGCAACCCCCGCAGCACTCTAACAGGTATTGCATACACGAAGAGAATCAGACCATCCAGCACCAGCAATGGGAACAGCAGGCCATCGAGCACCGCCAGCCAACGGCCACGAAGCTTTCCGGCGGAGCGGCGGATTCGCGTGACCGCCACCCAGCCGAGAATCGTGGTGCCGAACGGCGCGGTTGCTCCCAGCAAGACGACAATCAGGCAAATCAATTTCCCAATCAGCCCCGTCCATGAGGGTTGAGTTCCTGCCGGAACCGAAACACCCGTTTCACCCAAAAGTAAATACACTAAAACCAGCGCCATGAAGAGGAACGGAAACCAGCACACTCCTACAATGGCCGTGCGCGAGAAACGAGTGGCCTTGGCGTCGGGCTCACTTCCGGACTGCGGATTCGCGGGCGCGAGGCCAGCCCCACTGAAGGGGGACTCAAGAATCGTGAGCCTCAACCGATCAGGGGATAAACCTTGCTGCCGCGCCCAAGCCGTGGAGCAAAGTTCACGCTTTACGATTCTTGGATATTGGCGGAGGAAGATGAGCATGCACACAAACGCGGTCACCGCAAGAATGACAAACATGACGTTGGACGAGTTGCAAGCTACAGCAGACAGCAGGATCGTGGCGCACAACACGACTTTGACAAATCCATGCCGAATAGCTGCCTCCTTACTTTCGGCATCGGTCATGTGAGCATAGATTTCGGCGGCCTCGGGAGACCGAAGAGGCCCCCGAGCCAACCACGCCCGCCAGCCGCCGGGCTTCGCCGTGTCAGGCGAAGTGCTCGCAATCGTTTCGATTTGGGTCTTGAGCACGCTGGCCTGCTGGTAGCGCAGTTCGGGTTTTGCTTCCAGTGCGCGGAGCACGATTTCGTCCAGGCGCACGTCAATCTGCACTTTGCTGGACGGCGGCTCGATCTTCCTGCCCGGCAGCTCGCCGGTGAGCATCTGGTAGAACACCACGCCCAGAGCGTAAATGTCCGCGCGATGGTCCACCTCGCCCGGCGCGGATATCTGCTCCGGCGACATGTATTGCGGCGTACCCATGACGCCGGTAGGGGTGTGCTGCTGCGCGACCACAATTTCAAGGAGGTGCGGCGAACGCCAGTTCGCCGCCACGGCTTCGCTTCCAATGATCTTCGCCAAACCAAAATCCGCCACCTTCACCCGGCCGCGCCGGTCGAGCAATATGTTCTCCGGCTTGATGTCGCGATGGACGATGCCCTGGTCGTGGGCGTATTGAAGCGCGTCGCAGATCTGGGGAACGATGGCCAGGGCCTCCCGGGCCGAGACCCGGCCTCCCGCGAGCAGTTGCCGCAGGTTCACCCCGTCCACATATTCCATCAAAAAGAAATACAAGCCGTCCGCCCGGCCAAACTCGTAAAGGGTGACGATTCCCGGATGATTGAGCTTGGCCAGCGCCCGGGCTTCGCGCGTGAAGCGCCCGGCAAAAGCCGCGTCCTGCCCGACATCCGGCGGCAGGATCTTGAGGGCAACGATGCGGTCCAGCTCCCTCTGGCGGGCCTTATAGACAGCGCCCATGCCGCCCTTGCCGATGAGTTCAAGGATTTCCAATTGCGGAAATTTGCCGGCCAGTTCCGCAACGGCAGGCGGAACGAAGGCAGGGCGGGCTGCGCCGGGCTGAGTTTCCGGCCCGATGTCCACGCCCGATCCCAGGCCCGCTTTGATGAGACATTCAGGGCAAAGGCCCCCCGGCGCGTTGGCGTCCAGCGCCTTTCCGCAAGTCGAACATTTGTGTTCAGTGTCCATAATGCAGCTTTCCACCCTTACCTTAGCGAACCAAGGCGGAATGTTACAAGTGGCGAGGAACCCAAATTCTCAATTCAGACCCGGCGTTTTGTCTGCGGCTTGCCGCGTTGCGTCATTGGGATTCTGCGCTGCTTCGTCCCGCCTCCTTCGGCGAAACTCGCGCAGGGCCTGATTCCAAACGCCAGCCAGCCACACGACACAAAAAAGCCGTGCCAGCCAGCGCCACCACCCGGCCTGTCTGCCAAAAAATGTCGAGAAGCCAATAGTCCCGGCGATAATTGTGCCCGCGATGAGAAAAGCGCGGATTTCCGCATTCGTGCTTTCACGAATGGTTGCCACGTCATGACGTATGGTCACTGGCAATTTCGTGGTTGACCGGAGCGATTCCGCCAGCGACTCCGCCTTGGCCAGAAAATCCATGTCTATCAAGTGCTCAGTTCGACCGTCTGTGAAGATAATGTGTACTGGCCACGTCAGGCCCCCCATCCAGTCGCTGACGCAGCGAATATGAAACTCGCGGGCGCCCGCCAGGGCAATGTGGTGTTCATGCCAACGCAGGTATCCTCTTCTCCAAACAATCAACTCCTGTCGCGCGGCATCGAACGAAATGCGGAGGTGGGCGAACCATATAAAAATCCAGGTCGCCGCAATGGCCAAACAACCGAGCGAGCCAAACAAGAGCGAGCCCTGAGCGCCGGCCATGGGAATTCCCAAACTCACGCCAAACAACCCGTAAGCGGCAATCCCGACTGCCAGCCAAAGCACGAAGAGCCCAACAACCAGCACGGGAATTCTGAACCACAAAGGAAACCGTGAATCATAGAGTATAACGCTGGAATTTTGCATAACGTATGGCCTGACATCACGGTGCTTCGCCCCGCCTCCTTCGGCGAAACTCGCGCATAACCTTATACCAAACGCCAGCCAGCGCGTACACACTCAAGAGCCGCACCGGCCAAAGCAACCACCCAGACTGCGTGCCACCAAATGTCCCCAAGACAGCAGCCACCCAGAAAATTGTGCCCGCGATGAGAAAAGTGCGGAGTTCCGCATTCGTGTATTCACGAATGGAATTCCCCAGAAACAGGTCAGAAAACAATTTCCGTGGCAACAGGCAGGCCGAAACTCCGCCAAAGGCTCCACTTGGAGCACCCAGGAGCAGCCCCACCAGCAGCGCCGTCGCCGGGTCTTTTCCTTTGAGCACACCGATGATAAACACGAGGAGGAACCCGCCAAGCGCCGAGACGCCAATGACCACGATGTCTCGCTTTTCAATTTTTTCCCGCAGTTCAATTTTCATCGCAGTCCTTTCGACAGTCTGACTTCCTGTGCGGCAACACACAAACAGCCAGTACCGCACAAGCGCAACCGGCAACGACCGCCCGAACCCACATCGAGGAAAACTCCGGTCGTATGTCCATCAAAACACCAAAACAAACGACGCCGGCAATGATGCGAATGACCTCTGAACCAGTCATGGGAGGGTGTTTCCAGAGTGGTTCTTTATTCCGCCTGCCGGACGGAGTCGGCGAGCATCTGGAGCCGGACCATGAGGCGGCGGTTGCAGGCCGCGGCTTGACCGGCGGGGTATTGGTCATGCGGGATCATGTTCAAGGAGAAATCAGTCCCTCCCTTGTCCGTGGTGCCGACCACCGAACCGCCGTAATCATAATCTTTCGTTTGGCGCAGACCCGCTTCAATCTCTCCGAATTGATGCTTGCCCGCCAGCACACCATAAACGAGAAACGGGAATTCCGAGTCATCCAGGACCAGCCGCTCAATCCGGAAACCCTGCTTCTTGCTCAAGGCGGTGAAAGCGGCCAGGAGATTGGTCGGTGAATATCTGGCGTCCAGATCGGCGGGCGGAGGGACGGCATCGCCGAGCCAGGCCATGATCGCGCGATTGGCCGGGTCGGAAAGCGCGGTCCCGCCGGTCTTGGCAGCCGCCGGTTTTTCGTCCGGCTTGTTTGCCGGCGGGTCATTTGAAAAATCCGACCAGCCCTTTTCCCGCAGGACGGTGTTTTCGATTCCTTTCTCTCCAAAATATATCCCGCCGTGCAGATGACCATTCACGTAGAAGGAAGCATGCAGCCAACCGTCGTTAAGCAGGGTCTTCTCCAGGTGAAAGTTGCCGGAGCCTCTGGTGATCTGGACGTGCTCCTTGTCATTGACAGGCGCGCTGCCGCCGGGGCCGCGCGAGGTGGCATACCATGCCAGGTCCGCGCTGTCCGCCGAAGCCAGCGTATAGGAGCCTTCCAGGACGTAACGGCCGCCCCGTTCGAGGTGCTCCCGGTTGCCGCGAACGGAGGTGATGACGATGCGGTCGCCGGGGGCAAATTCGGCGGCCCCCAATTCGGGTTGGATGACATTGGTCAACGCGGTTTCCGCGGGTCGTTCCCCGGCTTGTGCGGCGGCGATGGCGGCCTGGAGGCAAAGGGCCGGCGTCACGGCCATTGCCCAGGCTCGAATCTTATGCAGTTGGAGTGTTTTCATAATGGGTTCGATGAAGGTTTCGGTAAAGGTCGTTCGCGGTCTTCGAAGAAGCTGGCATGACCCACGCTCGTGCTTGAAACGACAGCGTCCTCGATGGTGTTGTCCTGCCGCCGGAACAAGTGCGTTTGCGTTTGCATCGGAACATTGATGACAAGGGTATAATGACCAGTCTGAGCGATGGTTTGGGGAGCGGCGTCTTTGGCCGCCTGGCGGTAAAAGTGAATCCCAGCAAACAAGAGCAGAGCGCCCAAAAGCATCGCCACCGCGCCTGCCGGACGAATGAAGATGAAACGCCGCCAGGCGCTCCACCAGTTGTTTGACACAACCGGTTCCGCTTTCAGGGTCTGGAGGACATCTTGCCGCATCCCAGGGCGCACGGACAGGCCGGCCGTGGCGCGCACAAAGGTCTGTTCCATGGATTTCGCCAGAGCCTGCTCGCGCAGGCAGGCCCGCTGGCAGGCATCGCACTGCCGGAGGTGCTCCCCGGCGGCGGCCTGGACTTGGGCCTCCAAGGTTTCATCCAGATACTCGTGCAGCAGGTCGTGAAAGGTCTCGCAGTTCATCATGGCTCTCCATTGTGGGTGTCTCCAGAAACAAAAAGGTTCATTTCCCTGGGGATGAATTGTTCGAGACAGCGCACGGCGTAGTGCAGGCGGGACTTTACGGTTCCTTTGGACGCGCCGATGTGCCGGGCAATTTCCTCGATCTTCAGGTTCTCGTAGTATCGGAGAACGATGACTTCGCGGTGGTCTGGAGACAGCTTCCGCACGGCTTGGGCAAGGGCCTTCGCGCAGAAATCCCGGTCCAACTCATTGGCCGGGTTGGGCTGAACAGTTTCATTAAGGACGCGCTCCTCCTCGAAGACCAGGCGCTTCTGTTTGCGGAAATGCCGGCGGCACAGGTTCAGGAGGATGCCATGCAGCCACGTATAGACGGCCGAATCCCCCCGAAAGCGATGGGCCGATTTCAGGGCCTGCACGAAAGTCTCCTGGACCAGGTCCTGGGCTTCGGTTTCGTCGCCGCACAGCAAACAGGCGGATCGGAGCAACCGGTCGCCATGCGAATCAATCAATTCCTGAAGATCAAGGGACGCAGCCTGCCCGGAAAACGGGACGCGCTGAACTTCGGCCATATTCAATCTGTGCCACAACCGGGCAAAAGGTTCAATCGCAATGCATCACTGACGCGTTCCCATCAGGTGCGGGCCAATACTCGAAAGAGGTGGCGCAGTTCGTCCTCCACATCAGCGGGCGAACCCACGGTGTGGGCCACCTCCGCCCTGAGCCGTTCCCGGTAGCGCTCCCGCAAGCGATGCACCGCCACTCGCACCGCGCCTTCGGACATTTTTAAGCCGGTGGCCAGGGCGGCGTAGGGCTGGGTTTCGCGGATGCCAGTCAGGGTGGGTTTGAGGACTTCGAATAATCGGCCATCGCCGTCCTGTTCATAATCTGTGCCCAAATCCCGCAGCACTGTATCCAGCAAAGTGAGCGCCCACTGCTTTTCAAAGGCTTGTTCGGGAGTGTTGTTATCAGCAGGTTCACGGGTGTAGCGGATCTCGGCGGTGTCCCACGGCAACGGCAGCGGATGCAGGTTGCCGACCCGCTTCTGCGCGTTTGCCTTCCGCCATTCCACCACGAGAAACCGTTTCAACATGAGCAAAAGGAACGACCGAAACCGTCCGCGCGATTGGTCGGCGTCGGCAATCCAGTGCTTCTCCAGCAGCCGGGCGAAGAATTCCTGGGTAAGGTCTTGCGCGTCGTGGATGGAGTGTCCCTGGAATGGTAATTACGGTGTCAGTCCTCACTATTGACACAAATAGATTGTTTTCGTTTCTCATGCAAAAGGTTGGAAACGTATGTCCAACTGCCCATGTGCAGTCGCCGCGCGATCCACTTCAGGCTCATCGC